>Ga0265780_10009119_pt1 | contig 11947 bp, 12 predicted proteins | sample P1T30metagenome_FD_192432 | JGI IMG/M metagenome (GOLD analysis project Ga0265780, IMG submission 192432) | Plant litter microbial communities from East Loma Ridge, Irvine, California - P1 T30 | ecosystem: Environmental > Terrestrial > Plant litter > Unclassified | place: USA: California... | reverse complement strand
TGAGCTTGACCAGCAGCCTGCCGCGGAAATCGGTGCGGGTGCCGGCCACGTGGCGCGCGGCGACGATCGCGCCGCGGTGGATCTGCCAGAACTGCCCGGCGTCGAGCTGTTCGCGCAGCTGGCGCAGCGGGGTGCGGATCAGGTGTTCGCCGTCGGCCACGAACACGCTGGTGTACTTGTCGTTGCTCTGGAAATAAATGACTTCGTCGACGGCGATCAGGCGCGTTTCCTCGCCCTGGGCGGCGCGTATCCATTGCAGCGGCGCGGCGGCGGGTGAGGGTGCAGATGCCGCGGCCGGCGCGGCCAGGCCGAGCTGGCGCAGCAGGCCGGCCAGCGCCTCGGCGGGTGCGGCTGGCGCGGGCGCGGGCGCGGGCGCGGGCGTGGCCAGCGTTTCCTTCAGCCGCGCCACGGTGCGCTGCAGGCGCTCCAGGCGGATCGGTTTCAGCAGGTAGTCGAAGGCGGCGTTCTCGAAGGCCTGCAGCGCATAATGTTCATGGGCCGTCGTGAACACCACGCGCGGCGCCTGCGTGCCGGACAGCAGGCGCTCGGCCAGCTGCAGGCCGTTCAGGCCCGGCATCTGGATGTCGAGGAAGACAACCTCGGGCGCCAGCTCGTCGATCAGGCGCAGCGCCTCGATGCCGTTGGCGGCACGGCCGGCGATCTGCAGTTCGGGCCAGGCGAGCGCCAGCTGCCCGGCCAGGTAGTCGAGCAGGTGCGGTTCGTCGTCGGCGATCAGGGCACGGAGGGCGATGGCATCACCTCGGTCAAAGGAAGCAGCAGGCGTGCGGTCACGCCGCCATGTTGATTTTCTATTAATTGTACCCCAGCGTTTGCGCCATGCGCGCCCTGCAGGCGTTCGCGCAGGTTCGACAGGCCGACGCCGCCGCCGGGACGCGGTGCCGCCTGCACCAGGCCGGCGCCGTCGTCGGCGACTTCGATGCAGAGAACATCCTTGTCATACGAGGCCCGTATGACTATCGTGCCACCCTCGACTTTTGGCTCGATCCCATGCATGACCGCGTTCTCGACCAAGGGCTGGACCAGCATCGGCGCCAGCGGCAGGGCGCGGCAGGCCTCATCCACCTCGATCCGGTAGCACAGGCGCGGCCCCAGGCGCACCGCCAGCACGTCGAGGTAGGCGCGCGCCAGGTCGAATTCGGCGCCGACGCTGGCGTGCTCGGCGCGGCTGGCCGACAGGCTGGCGCGCAGGAAGTCGATCAGGCGTTCCAGCATGTGTTTGGCGCGGTCCGGGTCGCTGCCGACCAGGCTGACCACGTTGGCGAGCGTGTTATATAGAAAATGCGGTTCGATCTGCGCCTGCAGCGCGCGCAATTTCGCTTCGGCGACCAGGCGGCTGGCTTCCGCGATCTTCTCCTGCTGGCGCGCGGCTTCGGCCTCGCGCGCCTGGCGCCGCGCGACCGTGCTCAGGACAATGATCGTCACCAGCGCGATCACCAACCCGAAAGGCAGCAGGGACACCAGGCGGCTGGTGCGGCCCAGGATGCTGACCGGGCTGCCGCCGCGCCACAGCGCGTCCGACAGCGCGATGCCGAGCACGGCGCAGCAGGCGATGGCGCCCAGCTGGCACAGCAGCATCGGCCAGCGCCTGCGCGCAAAGGCGGCGGGCGCCAGCAGGCGCAGCGAGGCCAGCGCGCCGTGGATCATGAAGCCGATCACGTTCGAGGTCAGCAGCATCGCGCCGGACACGGAGGGGAGGGAGCGGATGCTGCCCAGGAAGGCGCCGCTGGCCGCGGTCAGCACCAGGCCGATCAGGCTGCTCCACAGCACGGTATAGGCCAGGTCGCGCAGCGGCGACGGCGCCCAGTGGCGGAACAGCGGAATGATTTCGAGCGGGTGCGAACCGCGCGCGCTTGGGGTGGCCGGCATGGCGTCCTCTATTATTAGACAGGCAAGAAGTTACCATGAAAACAATGCGGCGTGCGATAGGGCAAGCGTGCCAGCGCCAGCGGACCGTCGCCGACCCGCGCCGCATCGAACACCGCCAGCACGCCCTGGCCGCGCCGCGTATCCTGGGCCACGCCGACCAGCCAGCCATCGAGTTCGCCACGTGCGCCCGGTTTCGGCACCAGCACGTGCTCCTCGGCGCGCCAACCCGCGCCGAAGCGCCAGCTGTCGCTGCGGCCGGTGTCGACGTTCACCAGGTTGACCGTGTCCAGCACCAGCGAGGTATTGCGGCGGTCGCTGCTGAGGACCGCCAGGCGGCGGTGGCGCTGGCCAACCACCTGCGGCATCACGCGCGGGAACTCGGCGCCTTCGAGCAGGGTGGCCATGCCGGCGCGGCCGCTGGCGTAGTCCAGGCTGACGCGGACCGCGCGGTGGCCGGCGGGGCGGTTCGGCTCGCGCTCGCCCTGCATCACGTGGCCCAGGGCCGCCAGCTGGTCGCCGTCGTGCAGCACCAGGTCGAAGTGGGTGACGCCGCCGCCGTTCTCGTCCCAGGCATTCCCGAAATGGAAGACCATGCGCGGCGGCAGTTCGAACACCTGGCGGATGGTGAGCGTGTCCTTGGCCACCACCACCACCCGCGTCGGGCGCGCCGCCGGGCCATCGCCGGCCCAGGCGTGGCGCTCGGCCAGGCTGAGTTCAGGATCATCGACGATGTCGTAGGGCGGCACGACGAAGATCAGGTGGCGCTCGCTGACGGCAAAGTCGTGCAGCAGCGCCAACTTCGGCACCTCCACCATGCCGGCCTGCAGCACGCTGCCGTCACGGCCGATGCGGTACAGCGCCAGCTTGTTGGTGCCGGGCAGGGCGCCGAAGTTCCACAGCGTGCCGCCGGCGTCGACTTTCGGGTGGGCCGAGAACGGCATCGCCTTCAGGTCGGGGCGCCAGGTCTTGATGCCGACCGTGGCCAGGGTGGCGGGATCGACTTCGGTGGCGGAGCCGCCTTCCCACAGGGCGTACAGCTTGCCGCCCAAGGGCAGGAGGTTGGTGTTGGCGGCGTTCATGGTGTCGTTGTCGCGCACGCCCCGGCGGGTGACCTGGGTGCCGAAGGCTGGGTACAGGAACTGGCCGGCGGCGGACTCGTCGAGGAACTTGCGGGTCTCGACGAAGCGGCCCTGGTGCGCGACCTTGCCGCCGCTGATGATCCAGCGCTGGGCGAAGCCGTCGCCGTCGAACCAGTGGTGGTAGCGCTCGCCGGCCAGCTCGAAGCGTCCCGGGCCGTTGCGATAGAAGCTGCCCTGCAATCCGGCCGGCAGGTGGCCTTCGACCACGGCCTCGCCCTGCTGGCTGCCTTCCAGGCTGGCGTAGACGGCCAGGCCCGGGTCGCGCTCGAGGGCGGCGTGGAACAGCCGGAAGGTTTCGGCATCGGCGCGGGCACCGCTGGCGAGGGCGGTGGCGGCCAGGCCCAGGCCGGCCTGCAGGAAGGTGCGGCGTTGCATGGCGCGGCTCCTCAGCGCAGGGTGACGGTGGCGGCGCGGCCGGCGGCCGGGACGTTCACCTTGGCGGCCTCGAAAGCCGGCGGCCCCATCTCGCCCTGGGCGTCGTTGCCGAAGCCATAGGGTTCGGTCGGGATGCCGAACAAATTCCTTTCCAGCTGGCCGTTGCCGTTGACATCATGGTAGACCGTGATGGCGTAGTCGCCCGGCGCCAGGTCCTGGATCACCACCGTGGTCGCACCAAGGCTGGCCGGCGCCTGGGCCACGCGCGCCGGACGCTTGAGGTAGCCGCCGGCATTGTCGTACACGGATACCATGATCGCGCCGGTGCCGGCTTGCACCTTGTCGACGCGGAGGGTGAGGTCGCCGGCGTGGGCCAGCGGGACCAGCAGGAAGGCGGCGGCGAGCGAGGTGCGGATCGTGTTCTTCATGGTGTGCTTCCTTCGAGGGTGGTCGGGATGGGCACACTGTAGGGATCCGGACGCGGCGCCGGGGCGGGATGCGACGAAACGGCAGCGGGCGGCGCGAACTGCGCCGGGGTGGCGCGAAATGCCGCGGCAAGGACGCGCAACAGCCAGGCAAAAAAAATGCCGCCACGGAAACCGGGCGGCATGTTGTCGGGTGCTCAGCGTTCAGCTGTAGCTGGTCCAGCGTTGCGGGATTTCGATCTGGCCGGACTGGGCAGCCTGGGCGTAGGCGCGCATTTCCGCGAGGACCGCTTCCATTTGCTCATTGCCGGGGTTCGCGATGAAACCTTTCATGCGCTCCTGGAGCGCCGCCTGCTGGTCTCGCCATTCGTAACGGGACGACTTGCTCATGCACCCTCCTTGCGGCGAACAGCCGTGTTTTTAATTATGTTCATGACATCCTCCTTCAAAGAACCACATCATGCCTATTGAATAACGATGGGTCAGTGCGATGCCGCACATTGACCCGACCGTCATCCTCAGACTAACACGCTTCGATAGAAAAGGTCGAGCCGGGCCTCGAGCTCGCGCAGCGGGTCGTCGTCGGGGCTTTTCGGGCGCCGGCAGATCAGGCTTTTCAGCTGCTCGCCGCCGATGCAGCTCATCAGGAAGCCGGGCAGCACGTCGAGCGGCACGTCGGGCCGCATCTGGGCGCGGATGTCGGGGCGGGCGAAGAAGCGCGCCAGCATCTCGCGGGTCTGGCGCGGGCCGCCGTTCCAGAAGGCTTCCGCCAGTTCGGGCGCGGTGGGCGCCTCGGCCAGCACGACGCGCTGCATCTCGGCCGCTTCCGGCGAGACCAGCAGCCCATGCATCTGGTGCGCGAAGTCGTCCACGATCTCGCGGAAAGGGCGGGTGTCGGTGTCCATGGGCTGGCTGTGGAAGAAGCGGTCGCGCTTGGCCGCCAGCACCGCGCGCAGCAAGCCTTCCTTGCCGCCGAACTTGACGTAGATGGTGCGCACGGCCACGTGGGCGGCGCGCGCGATCGATTCCAGGCTGGTCTTGGTATAGCCGTTTTTCAGGAACAGGGCGCCGGCGATTTCCAGCAGTTCCTGCATGCGCGCCTCGACGTCGGCAGCCTTGGGGCGGCCTGCGCCCTTGCCGGGACAGCCGCAGTCGGTGATGTCTTGCTTGGGTTTGTCCATGGCTCCACTCTAGTCCACTTCAAAATGAAATGCAACCGTTTCATTTCTTGACTTCCGGTCGTCTTTGTCGAATAATGCGATGAACCCATTTCATTTTTTTCTTCGGAGTCATCTTCATGGCAGATTCGCAAACCACGGTGCAGCAGAAACCGGCCGGCGCTCCAGGCGCACCTGGCGCAGCAGGCGTTCAAGCCCCCGCCAAAAACGGCCCGCCCAAGCGCGTGCTGATCGTGGTCGGCATCATCGCCGTCGCCGCGCTCGCCGCCGGCGGCCGCATGTGGTACCGCAGCGCCAACTTCGTCGATACCGAAAACGCCTACGTCGCCGGCCACGTGCATCCGGTGTCCTCGCGCATCCCGGGCGTAGTCACCAAGGTCATGTTCGACGACAACCAGATGGTGCAGGCCGGCAGCGTGCTGGCCGAACTGGACCCGGCCGACCAGGGCGTCAAGGTCGAGCAGATCCAGGCCCAGATCGCCAGCGTGCAGCAGCAGATCGTGCAGGCCGGCGCCGCCGTCGAGCAGGCCAGGGCCCAGGCGTCGGCCGCCAAGGCGCAAGTGGCGCAGTCGCAGGCCAACCTGGTGCGCGCCAACCAGGACGCCCAGCGCTTCGGCCAGCTGTACAACACGCAGATGAAGGCCGTGTCCAAGGCCGAGCTGGACGCCGCCACCGCCGCGCGCGCCAGCGCCAACGCCGACGTCACCGCGCGCCGCGACAACGCCAGCGCCGCCCAGGCCCAGATCGCCGCCGCCCAATCGGCACGCGGCGTGCTCGAGGCCCAAGTGAAGGTGCTGCAGGCCCAGTTGAAGGACGCCCGCCAGCAGCTCGGCTACAACCAGATCGTCGCGCCGGTCACCGGCCGGGTCGGCAAGAAGAACCTCGAAGTCGGCGCCCGCATCCAGCCGGGCCAGCAACTGGCCGCCATCGTGCAGGACGACGTGTGGGTGACCGCCAACTTCAAGGAAACCCAGCTGCCGGGCCTGCAGGTCGGCCAGGCCGTGAAGGTCGAAGTCGACGCGCTGCCGGACCACGAGCTGATCGGCCGCGTGGACAGCTTCTCGCCGGCCTCGGGCAACCAGTTCGCGCTGCTGCCGGCCGATAACGCCACCGGCAACTTCACCAAGATCGTCCAGCGCGTGCCGGTCAAGATCACCTTCAAGCCGGAAGACCTCAAGAAGTACGCCGGCCGCCTGGCGCCGGGCATGTCGACCGTGGTCGAGATCGACCTGCGCCAGAAGGTCCAGTCGACCCAGACCGCCGCCGCCAAATAAGAGGACCCCCCATGACGAGTTCCACCCAGGCAGTCGGAAGCGCCCCGCCGGCGCGGCCGGCGCATCAGGGGCCGCCGGGTGCGCCCGCGCCCGGCACGCAGGTCGACATGCGCACCTGGATCGCGGTCGCCGCCGGCCTGCTCGGCGCCTTCATGGCGGTGCTCGACATCCAGATCACCAACTCCTCGCTGCGCGACATCCTCGGTACGCTGTCGGCGACGCAGGAAGAGGGCTCCTGGATCTCGACCGCCTACCTGTGCGCCGAGATCGTGGTGATCCCGATGACCGCGCTGTTCACGCGCGCCCTCGGCCAGCGGCGCTACCTGATGGGCACCACGGCCCTGTTCCTGCTGTTCTCGACGCTGTGCGGCTCGGCCTGGAGCCTCGAGAGCATGATCGTGTTCCGCATGCTGCAGGGCTTCACCGGCGGCGCCCTGATCCCGATGGCGATGACCCTGGTGATGACGCGCCTGCCCCCTGAAAAGCGCGCCACCGGCATGGCGATGTTCGGCCTGACCGCGACGCTGGCACCGGCCATGGGGCCGACGCTGGGCGGCTACCTCACCGAGCTGTATGGCTGGCCCTGGATCTTCTACATCAACTGGGTGCCGGGCGTGCTGCTGATCGGCGGCATGTACTGGGGCCTGGACAGGGAACCGAAGAACCTGCAGATGCTGCTCAAGGCCGACTGGCTGGGCATCGCCTTCATGGCCACCGGCCTGGCCAGCCTTACCATCTTCCTGGAAGAGGGCAACACCAAGGACTGGTTCGATTCGAGCTTCATCATCACCTTCGCCGCGCTGGCGCTGTTCGGCATCCTGGGCTGGATCGTGATCGGCTTCACCCGGCCGGACCCGTTCGTGAACCTGCGCCTGTACGGCAGCCGCAACTTCATGGTCGCGACCATCCTGTCGTCGGTGGTCGGGATGGGCCTGTATGGGTCGTCGTACCTGCTGCCGCTGTTCCTGGGCCAGATCGCCGGCTATTCGCCGATGCAGATCGGCGAGGTCATCGCCTGGATGGGCATCCCGCAGCTGTTCGTGATGCCCTTCGTGGCGCGCCTGTCGCAGCGCATCGACAACCGCATCATGTGCATGTTCGGCCTGGCGCTGTTCGGCATTTCCTGCCTGATGAACGCCTACATGGATGCGTCGACCGGCTACGACCAGCTGCTGGTGTCGCAGATCATCCGCGCGATCGGCCAGCCCTTCGTGATGCTGACCATGTCGAACTTCGCGATGAACCGCGTCATGCCGAAGGACATGCCCTCGGCCTCGAGCCTGTTCAACATGACCCGCAACCTGGGCGGCTCGATCGGCATCGCGATGCTGGCGACCGCGCTGACCAACCGCGAGCACTTCCACTCGGCGCGCCTGGGCGAAGCCGTGTCGCTGGCCTCGAGCGCGACCCAGGCCCGCCTGGATTCGATGACGCAGGCCTTCATCGCGGCCGGCATCGACCCGGCCACGGCGGCCAACCAGGCGCTCGCGGCGATCGACCGCATCGTGCGGCGCGAGTCCTTCGTGATGGCCTACAACGACGGCTTCTGGCTGGTGGGCGTGATCCTGCTGGGTGCGATCATTCCGCTGTGGTTCGCGGACAAGGTCAAGTCGCCGGGCGGGCCAAGTGCCGGTGGCGGTCACTAAAAGGGCGTTAGCTGCACGTTCATTAACAGGGCGTTAGCTGCACGTTTATAGGCACTATTTGCACGTCGCCCCTGCCTGCGCAGGGACGACGGGAGATCATCTTCCAATGAAAACTATTATGTTCAAGCCTGTCATCCACACCGCCCTGGCCGCCGCCATCGCCGCGCTGCTGAGCGCCTGCGGCACCGTCGGCCACGACTTCGCCGCCCCGAAGGGCGTCGACACCCCGGCCTACCGCCACGCCCCTGATGCCAACGCCAGCCAGCAGGCCAGCGCGCAGTCACCCGACACCGCGCGCCTGCCGGCCGACTGGTGGACCGTGTTCAACGACGCCACCCTCAGCCAGCTCGAGGGGCGCGCCCTGCACGACAATCCGAACGTGCGCGCCGCGGCGCAGCGCCTGCTGCAGGCCCAGGCCCAACTGGGCGTGACCCGCGCCAGCCAGCTGCCGCGCGTGAACGCGTCGGCCGGCATCTCGAACTCGCGCACCTCGGCCGAGACCTCGCAAGGCCTGGCGCTGGGCCACCGCTCGATCGAAGGCAATAATTATTCGGTCGGCGCCGACTTCTCGTACGAGCTGGACCTGTGGGGCCGCGTGCGCCGCGTGGTCGAAGCGTCGGACGCGCAGGCGCTGGCGGCCCAGGACGACCGCGACGGCGTGCTCTTGATGCTGTCCAGCCAGGTCGCGACCACCTACTGGCAGCTGCGCGGCCTGGATGCCGAGATGGCCATCCTGAACAACGCGCTGGCCACCCGCCGCGAATCGCAGGAGCTGATCGAGGCGCGCTTCAACGCCGGCCTGTCGAACGAACTGGACGTCTCGCGCGCCCGCATCGAGCGCGCCAACGCCGAAGCCGACCTGCAGGAAGTCCAGCGCCAGCGCAACACGCTGGAGCACGCGCTGGCGGTGCTGGTGGGCGTCTCGCCGAGCCAGCCGATCCTGCCGCCGGTGCAAGCGCAGTCGCCTGACCTCGCACTGCCGCTGCCCCCTGCGATCCCGGTCGGCCTGCCGGCCAGCCTGCTTGGCCAGCGCCCGGACCTGGCCTCGAGCGTGGCGACCCTGAAGGCCTTCAACGCCCAGGTCGGCGTGGCCGAAGGCGCGTTCTACCCGTCGGTGACCCTGACCGGCAACTTCGGCTTCGCCTCCGAAAGCCTGAGCAACATCGCCCAGGGCAGCGCGCGCCAGTTCTCCTTTGGTCCGCTGGCGCTGTCGCTGCCGGTGTTCGACGCCGGCCGCAACCGCGCCAACCTGAAGCTGTCCCAGGCCCGCTACGACGAGGCCGTGGCCAACCACGAAGCGCGCCTCCTGACCGCGCTGCGCGAAGTCGAGGATGCGCTGTCCGACGTCGCCCAGCGCCAGAAGCAGGGCGACGTGCAGGTGCAGGCCCAGCAAGCCGCCGCGCGCGGCCTGCTGGTGGCGCAAGCCAGGTACGACCGCGGCGTCTCGACCTACCTCGACGTGACCGACGCCCAGCGCAGCGCGCTGGCGGCCGACCGCGCCGCGGCGCAGATCCGCACCCAGCGCCTGGTGGCGGCGGTGTCGGTGGCGCGCGCGCTGGGCGGCGGCTGGACGCAAGGGGCACCGGAGGCGACCATCGCCAAGGCCGGCAATTAAATCAACAAACCTGGGTTCCCGCCGGCGCGGGCACGACGTTCCGCCGCCAACGGGAACGTTCGAACGCGGACGCTTGATCCGTCGCTCCTGCGCAGGCAGGAGCCCAAGTCTGCAGCAAACCGCCAACGCCGGCAAGCGCAGGCGGACGGTGTAATATCGGCAACCACCACAACTCGCCGATATCCACCCATGTCCCTGCGCCACGCCCTCTTCATTGCAGCACTCCTCGGCGCCGGCAGCGCCTGCGCCCAATCCTGGCAAGCCCAAACCAGCAACACCAGCGCCGAACTGCGCGGCCTCTCGGTCGTCAGCAGCAAGGTCGCCTGGGCCAGCGGCACCAAGGGCACGGTGCTGCGCACGACCGACGGCGCCCACTGGCAGGCCATGCAGGTGCCGGGCGCCGACAAGATCGACTTCCGCGACATCCAGGCATTCGACGCCGACACGGCCGTTGCGATGGGCGCCGGCCCGGGCGAGGCCTCGCGCCTGGTCCGCACGGTCGACGGCGGCGCGACCTGGACCCCGATCGCCACCAACGCCTACGCCGACGGTTTCTGGGACGGCATGGCCTTCTGGGACAAGGACAACGGCATCCTGTTCGGCGACCCGGTCAAGGGCCGCTTCCAGGTCTACACCACCGCCGACGGCGGCGTCACCTGGCGCGAAGTCGAGGCCAGGGGCCTGGAAGCGCTGCCCTCGGAGGGCGCCTTTGCCGCCAGCGGCACCTGCATCACGGTGGCGGGCACGAACGACGCCTGGATCGCCACCGGCGGCGCGGCCGATTCGCGCGTCTTCCACTCCAGCGACCGCGGCCGCACCTGGCGCGCCGCCGCCACGCCGATCCCGGCCGGCGCGGCGGCCAAGGGCGTGTTCTCGAGCGCCTTTGCCAACCCGAAGGAAGGCATCGCGGTCGGCGGCGACTACAAGGACAAGCTGCTCGAAGGCGTGAACGGCGCCGTGACGCTCGATGGCGGCGCGACCTGGACCGCGGCAAGGGTCCAGCCGGCAGGCTACATGTCTGTGGTGGTGCCGGTGCCCGGCGCGGCGAAAACCTATGTGGCCGCCGGCCTGGCCGGCTCGGGCGTGACGCGCGACGGCGGCAAGAGCTGGACGGTGCTGGACCGCACGCCAGTCAACACGGTCGGCTTTGCCGATGCGGCGAGCGGCTGGGCGGTAGGGCCGAAGGGCTTGTTGATGAGATATGCCGGTGCCCGCCTGGACGCCGGGCATCCTTGAACGCGTGTACTCGCGTATCAGGCATTCGGAATGGGCGCCAGTTTTTATTCGAAATAAAAACTGGCGCCCATTCCAGTATTCATGTATATTGAAATTCTGCACTTGCATCAAGTCGTCGTCATTGTTGGTCTCTTCCTGTCCGGTTTCTCAAGAACCTTTCCTGTCTGGATCCCTCTGTTAGATTTTCCTTGGTTACGAGTGTATCTCGGGTATATCCCCTATTCAAAGCAAAGGAAATAACATGAGTATCGAAACTGGCACCGTTAAATGGTTCAATGATGCAAAAGGATTTGGTTTTATTACCCCGGACAATGGCGGTGCCGATTTATTCGCGCACTTCCAGGACATCCAGTCGCAAGGCTTCAAGAGCCTGGCGGAAAACCAGCGTGTCTCGTTCGAACGCGGCACCGGCCCGAAGGGTGAAAAAGCCAGCAATATCCGCGGCGTCTGACGCCACGGCGCGACGCTTGCGCTCCACAGCCAAGCATCGCCAGGCCGGCGCCGCACCGTGCAGATTGCACGGGCGCTCGCCGGCCGGCCGGACACCACGCAGATAGCATGGGTGCGGACGATGCCGGCACGACGGAGTGATGAATGAAAGCTCGCTTTGGCGAGCTTTTTTCTTTTGTGCGATAAATTGGAGTGGCCGTGGAAAAAATAAATATCAATGATGCCGATGCTGCCATGTCCAGCATGCAATCATTGCATTCTGCAATGACACATGAACTGGAAGATATCGAAGAGCGCATGGAAACACTGGCAGGGTTGCCATCCGCGGATTCGGCAGCTGGTATCGAAGAAATGGCGGTATATGGCGTCACGCGGGCCGCTTTATACAGTGGCCTGGCGAGTATCAATGAAGTATTGGGATGGGTTCATTTGATGACTGAAAAAGATTCTGAGGGAAATATCTCTGAAGCCGTGAAAGCACTCCCTGCCTTGCAAGTATTTTCCATACATTGAAGCCTGAAGGAGAAAAGCCATGAGTAAAAGCCAGGATGCCAAGAAAGCCACCAAGAAAGAACCCGCCAAGACCATGAAGGAAAAAAAAGCGGATAAAAAGGTGAAAAAGGAAGAAAGAAAGCGCCAGCAGTAGATTTCATGGTCGAGTGACGCCTGGCTCGCCGTCCCTGAACCGGATTACAATCGTCCGATTGCAGCCGTTAAAGGGA
>Ga0265780_10009118_pt1 | contig 11949 bp, 9 predicted proteins | sample P1T30metagenome_FD_192432 | JGI IMG/M metagenome (GOLD analysis project Ga0265780, IMG submission 192432) | Plant litter microbial communities from East Loma Ridge, Irvine, California - P1 T30 | ecosystem: Environmental > Terrestrial > Plant litter > Unclassified | place: USA: California... | reverse complement strand
CGCCAGCGGCGCGATCGCATTGGCCACCTCGCGGCTGTCGACGGTGGCGGTGGGCGAATGCACCACCAGCACGGCGTCGACTTGCGGATCCTTGAGCACCACCTCGAGCGCGGCGGCATAACGTTCCGGCGGCGCGCCGCCCAGCAGGTTGACCAGGCGGGCGCGGCTCCAGCTGGGCGGCAGCACCGCGTCCAGCTGGGCGATCGATTCGGGCGACAATGTCGCCGCGGTACCGCCGCCGTAGTGCAGCGCATCGCGCGCCAGCACGCCGGGCCCGGCGCCATTGCAGACGATCGCCAGGCGTTCGCCGTGCAGCGGGCGCGCATAGGCCAGCGTCTCGACCGCAGCGAACAGCTGCTCGGTGGAGGTCACGCGCAGCATGCCGGCGCGCCGGATCGCGGCGTCGAACACATCGTCTTCGCTGGCCAGCGCCCCGCTCTCGCTGGCCACCGGCCGCACCTCATCGAGGTCGTCGCCGCGCGACTTGAGCACCAGGACCGGCTTGCTGCGCGCCGCCGCGCGTGCGGCCGACATGAATTTGCGCGCATAGCGCAGCTGGTCCACATATAACAGGATCGCACCGGCGTGGCCGTCGCTGGCCAGGTAATCGAGCACGTCGCCCAGGTCGACGTCGCTCGAATCGCCCAGCGAGATGAAGTGCGAGAAGCCAATGCCGCGCGTGCGGGCCCAGTCCAGCACCCCGGTCATCAGGGAACCCGATTGCGAGACGAAGGCGATCCGCCCGGGCAGCGCGCCGCTGTGGGCCACGCTGGCGTTCAGGCCCAGGTTCGGCGCCAGCAGGCCGGCGCTGTTCGGGCCCAGCAGGCGTAATAGATAGGGATGGGCGGCGTCGAGCGTGGCCTGGCGCAGGCTGCGGCCGCGCGGGTCGCGGGCGCGCGCCATGCCGCTGGAGAGGACCACCGCCGCGCGCGTGCCGCGTTCGCCCAGCTGGCGCACCAGTTGCGGCACGGTTGCGGGCGGGGTGCAGATCACGGCCAGCTCGGGCGCCTCGGGCAGGTCGGCCACGCGTTCGTAGCATGGCATCTCGCCGATGCGTTCGTATTTGGGGTTGACTGCGTAGAGCTTGCCTTTGAAGCCGCCGCCCTGCAGGTTCTCGAGCAGCGTCGTGCCCATGCTGCCGGGACGCTCGGAAGCGCCGATCAGAGCCACCGATTTGGGCGCGAACAGGGATCGCAGGTTGCGGACGCTCATTCAGTCTCCGGTAGCGTTTTGGAATAGTCGGCCAAGCATAGCGCCGCGCCGCGCGATGGCGCGCACCGCATCCACGAGCATGCTAGCAGCGCCCTTCCCGCCCCGCAAGATGGCAACATCATGCCGCGCGCATGCTAGAATCGCGGCGTGAAGAATGTCGTACTTGTCCGTACTGTGCTGGTGTGGCTGATGCTGCTGGCGATCCCGTTCCAGGGAATCGCTTCGGCAGCCATGCTCACGTGCGCGCACAATGCGAGCCAGATGCGGCAGCATGCCGCGCCCGTCGCGCATGCCGATGCCTCGCCCGGCCACTGCCATGAATCCGAGCCGCAGCGCGCTGTCCACGCGTCGCATGACCAGTCCTCAGACAAGCACGATCACGAGAGCCGCTGCAGCACCTGCGCCGCCTGCTGCATGGGCGCCGCCATGGCGCCTGCGCCGACGGTGACGCCAGCACCGCAATCCTCGCCCGCCCGCCTGTACGCCGCGCCCACCGGCCGCCTCGCCGCGGTCGATCTCGCGCTACCCGAACGACCTCCCCGCTTCCCGCTCGCCTGATATTGCCCAGTCCCGCGCATCGTTGCGCGGCGTCACTGCATTTCATTCGAACGAGGAATCATGTTCAAGCTTACCTATGCCCTGCTGCTGGCTGCCAGCCTGGCCAGCACGCCCGCCCTTGCCCAACGCACTGCCGACGACGCCAAGGCCGCCGTCCCGGAAACCAGCTACCAGCCGGCCCACATCCAGCGTGCGCCGCAACCCAGCGCCACCACGCCTGATCGCAACTGGCAGGAAAGCAACCGCACCGTGGCCGGCCATGACGCGCATGCGGGCCACGCCAAGCCGGCCGCGAAGAAACCGGACGCCGCCCCGCATGCCGGGCATCACGATCACATGGACCACCACTGATGGCGACACCGACCCATTACGCCCGCCCCGCAGCAGCCCTGGGGGTCCTGTTGCTGCTGGCCGGTTGCGCCAGCGTCGCGCCCGATGCGGCCTTCAAGGTCAGCGCCGACCAGGCCCAAGAACGCACCGGTGTCGAGGCGCGCCTGCTCAAGAACGATGAAGACCGGCGCGCCTTGTCGCTAGAGATCGACGCGCTGCTCAAACAGCCACTCGACATCAATGCGGCCGTGCGCGTCGCCATCCTGAACCATCCCGGCCTGCAGGCCACCTACTGGGACGCCGGGATCGCCCAGGCCGACCTGGCCCAGGCCGCGCGCCTGCGCAATCCCGGCTTCGGCTTTTCGCGCATGAGCGGCGGCGGCAGCCGCGAGATCGAGCGCGGCGTCTCGCTCGACCTGGCCGGCCTGTTGACGATGCCGCTGCGCCAGCGCATGGCGGCCCGGCGTCATGAGGAAACGACGCTACACGTGGCCGCCGCCATTGAACGCCATGCGCTCGCCACACGGCGCGCCTGGATCGAGGCAGTGGCCGCGCGCCAGGCGCTCGATTACGCGCGCCAGGTCGCCGCCGCATCGGACGCCTCGAGTGAACTGATGGAGCGCATGACCCAGGCCGGCAATGCGAGCAGCCTGGACCTGGCGCGCGAATCGGCCTTCCACGCCGAAGCCGGCGCCGGCGTGCTGCGCGCCGGCCGCCAGTTCGACGCGGCGCGCGAACGCCTGACCCGTCAAATGGGCCTGTGGGGCAAGCAGGCCGGCTACACGCTGCCTGAGCGCCTGCCCGACCTGCCAGCCGTCCCGGTCGAACTGACCGGCATCGAAGGCCTGGCACTGGAACGCCGGCTGGATGTGCAAGCGGCGCGCGCGTCCGCCGCCGGTGTGGCGTCCGACCTGGGCCTCACGCGCACGACGCGCTTCGTGAATGTGCTGGAACTGGGCTACGCCAGCAAGAGCGAAACCGGCGAACCCCGCAGCGAAGGCTATGAAGTCGGCCTCGAACTACCGCTGTTCGACTGGGGCGGCGCCCGCGTGGCGCGCGCCGAGGCGCTGTACATGCAGGCGGTCGGCCGTGTCGCCGAAACGGCGGTCAATGCACGCAGCGAAGCGCGCGCCGGTTACCGGGGCTACCGCGCCAGCTACGACGTGGCGCGCCACTACCGCGACCACGTCATCCCGCTACGCAAGCAAATCGCGAGTGAAACCCTGCTGCGCTACAACGGCATGCTGGCCAGCCCGTTCGAGCTGCTGGCCGACGCGCGCGAGCAGGCCGGCGCGGTGCACGCCACCATCGAGGCCCTGAAGGAATTCTGGCTGGCCGAGCTCGAGCTCGAAGCCGCCCTGGGCGGCCGCCTGCCGGCCCCGCAGGCCGTCGAAAATTCGCACGAACACACGAAAGCACACCCATGACCAACCGCAGATCGTTTCTCACCGGCGCCGGCGTGACCGTGCTAGGCGCCTCGCTCGTCTCCAAGGCCGGCGCAGCCAGCCTGCCGGAAGCACCCGTTCACTCGTCCGCCGCCACCGCCGCGCCGCTGGCCCCGACCAGTGGCCGTCCTTACAACCCGGTGGTGACCCTCAACGGCTGGACCCTGCCCTGGCGCATGAAGGACGGCGTCAAGGAATTCCACCTGGTGGCCGAACCCGTGGTGCGCGAACTGGCGCCTGGCATGCAGGCCAATCTGTGGGGCTATAACGGCCAGAGCCCGGGGCCGACCATCGAGGTGGTCGAAGGCGACCGGGTGCGCATTTTCGTGACCAACAAGCTGCCCGAACACACCAGCGTGCACTGGCACGGCCAGCTGCTGCCGTGCGGGATGGACGGCGTCACGGGCCTCACCCAGCCCGGCATCCAGCCCGGCAAGACCTTCGTGTATGAATTCGTGGCGCGCCACGCCGGCACCTTCATGTACCACCCGCACGCTGACGAGATGCAGCAGATGGCGATGGGGATGATGGGCTTCTGGGTGACACACCCGAAGAACCCGCGCCAGCATGCGGTCGACCGGGATTATGTGATGCTGCTGTCGTCCTTCGATATCGAGCCGGGCAGCTACACACCGCGCACCAACACCATGCTCGACTTTAATCTGTGGACCATCAATAGCCGCGTGTTCCCGGGCCTGGACCCGATGGTGGCGCGGTTGAACGACAAGGTCCGCATCCGGGTCGGCAACCTGACCATGACCAACCACCCGATCCACCTGCACGGCCACCGCTTCGAGGTCGCCGGCACCGATGGCGGCTGGGTGCCCAAATCGGCGCGCTGGCCGGAGGTCACCACCGACGTCGCGGTCGGCCAGATGCGCGCGATCGAGTTCGTGGCCGACGCGCCGGGCGACTGGGCCTTCCACTGCCACAAGTCGCACCACACGATGAACGCGATGGGGCACGACGTGCCGACCCTGATCGGGGTCGACCACCGCGGCGTGGCCGAGAAGATCAATGCCCTGGTGCCGGGCTATATGGTCATGGGCGACAAGGGCGGCTCGATGGGCGACATGAAGATGGCGCTGCCGGCCAATACGCTGCCGATGATGAGCGGCGACGGGCCGTTCGGCAACCTGGAGATGGGCGGCATGTTCACGACCCTAAAGGTGCGCGAGGGCCTGGCGCGCGGCGACTACCGCGATCCGGGCTGGTACCGCCACCCCGCTGGGACCGTGGCGCGCGAATGGACCGGCGAGGTGCCGGCCGCCGTCAGCGCGCCTGATGCGACACCGGCGCCTTCGGGCCAGGCAATGGATGCGCGCAAGCCCGGCTCACAGGAGTCAGGCGGCCACCACCATCACTGATCCGGCAGCGCTCACGCGCGGGCGCTGACCGGATAGCCGGCGCCGTCGATCGCGGCCACGATGCGATCGAGTTCGGCCTGGCTGTCGATGCGCACTTTGGCGGTGTCGAGGTCAATCTCGACCTTGGCATCGTTGTCGATCGACTGCACCGCCTCCGTCACGCGGCGCACGCAGTGTTTGCAGGTCATGTCTTGCACGGTCAATTGGTACATCGGGTTTTCTCCTTGTGGTTGAGGCACGCTGGCCCCGGTAACAGACATTGTTTCGATAGGCGTCGACGGCGTGGCCTCCCAGCGCCGCAGCAGTAACGCATTGGCCACCACGCTCACCGAGCTCAGTGCCATCGCAGCGCCGGCCAGGATCGGGTTCAGCAAACCGAAAGCGGCCAGCGGCACGCCGACGAGGTTATAGACGAAGGCCCACCCAAGATTCTGGCGGATCTTGCGGTAGGTGCGGCGCGAGACATCGATCGCGTCCGCCACCAGCACCGGGTCGCCGCGCATCAGCGTCACGCCGGCACTGTGCATCGCGACCTCGGTGCCGGTCGCCATCGCCATGCCAACGTCGGCCGCCGCCAGCGCCGGCGCGTCGTTGATGCCGTCGCCGACCATCGCCACCGTGTGGCCCTCCTTTTTCAGGTCCGCAATCACCGCGGCCTTCTCGAGTGGCAGCACCTCGGCGTGCACGCGCGTGATGCCGAGCGCTTCGGCCACCGCGCGCGCCGCGCCCTGGCTGTCGCCACTGAGCAGGACCGGTTCGATGCCGGCGGCGCGCAGGCGGGTCACGGCGTCAAATGCGCCTGGCTTGATGCGGTCGCCGAAGGCCAGCAAGCCACGTACCTGGACGCCATCGCCGCGCCGTTCGGCCAGCCATGACACCGTGCGTCCGGCCGCCTCGTGCACCTCGCCGCCACGCGCCTCGAGGCCCAGCTCGTGCATCAGGCGCCGGTTCCCCAGCAGGATCGTGGCGCCATCGACCTCGGCCTCCACGCCTCGGCCCGGCAGCGCACGCGCCGCGCTGGCTGCCGGGACCGGCAAGCCGCGCCGCGCCGCTTCTTCCAGCACGGCGTGCGCCAGCGGGTGCGAACTGCCCTGCTGCACTGCCGCGGCCAGCGCCAGCAGATTCGCTGTGTCCGGCCCTTCGAGGGCCGCCAGCTGCGGCCGGCCTTCGGTCAGCGTCCCGGTCTTGTCGAACACGACCACATCGACGGCATGCGCGGTCTCGAGCGCTTCAGCGTCCTTGACCAGGATGCCATGGCGGGCCGCAGCGCCGGTGCCGACCATGATCGCGGTCGGCGTCGCCAGTCCCAGTGCGCACGGACAAGCGATCACCATCACCGCTACCGCATTGAGCAGCGCACCCTGCCAGTCGCCCGTGGCCAGGCCCCAGCCCAGCAAGGTAACGAGGGAGATCAGCAACACCACCGGCACGAACACGGCGCTGACCCGGTCCACCAGGCGCTGGACCGGCGCCTTGACCGCCTGCGCATCCTCGACCATGCGGATGATCTGCGCCAGCATGGTGGCCGCGCCGACCGCGCTCGCCTCGACCAGCAGCAGGCCGTCGGCGTTGACGGCGCCGCCGACCACGCGTTCGCCCGGCCCTTTCGGCACCGGCAGACTCTCGCCGGTAAGGAGCGACTCGTCCAGGTGGCTGCGGCCCTCGGCCACGACGCCGTCGGCCGGCATGCGCGCGCCGGGTTTCACCACCATCATGTCGCCGACCTGCAGCGCGCCCAGTGGAATGGCGACATCCTCGCCGGCGCGCCGCACCAGCGCTTGTTCCGGACGCAAGCCCTGCAGCGCGCTCAGGGCGGCCAGGGTCTGGCGCTTGGCGCGGCCTTCCAGGTACTTGCCGAGCAAGACCAGGGTGATGACGACGGCGGAGGTTTCGAAATACAGGTGCGGCTGCGCATGGGTGGCCAGCAGGTAGAGCGACAGGCCATAGGCGGCGCTGGTGCCGGTGGCAACCAGCAAATCCATATTGCCGCTGCGAGCGCGCAGCGCCTTCCAGCCGGCGCGGTAGAAGCGCGCACCGAGCCAGAACTGGACCGGGGTGGCCAGCGCCAGCTGCAGCCAGCCGGGCAGCATCGCGTCGTGGCTGAATGGTGCGGCCAGCATCGGCAGGATCAGCGGCAGGCTCAGCAGCGCAGCGGCAGCAACCGGCCACCATGCGGGCAAGGCGCCAGCGGGTTGGCGTGGCGCCGCCTGGGCCGCGCTGTCCGGCGTGTGCACCCGGGCCTCGTAACCGGCCTTGCGCACCGCCGCTGCCAATACCTCGGCGCCGACCTCGCCCTGCACGCTGGCTTTCTCGGTGGCGAGATTGACGCTGACGCCAGTCACGCCCCGCACCGTGCGCAGCGCCCTTTCGACGCGCGCCACGCACGAGGCGCAGGTCATGCCGTCGATCGCCAGGACGATGTTGTTATTCGTGTTCATGCTTGCTCCCGTGCTTATTCCTCTAAGCTATACCAAGAGCATATTCCTTCCCACGGTGGGAAGGTCAAGCCGTTTCGTTCAATAAAGCGGCTAGCTGCCGAAATGGAAGAACACGCCGACGGCCAGTTCGACCCAGATCGCAGCAAACACCAGCGCCAGCGCGCCGACGGCGGACACCTGTTGCCAGCGAGGCAAACGGGCGGCCCAGCGCGCCGCGCGCAGGCAAGTCAAGCCGGCGCCGGCCAGCAGCACAGCCGCGACAGCGAAATCGGCGCCGCTCCAGGCAACCTCGCCGGTCAGCTGCATGGCCACCAGCGGCACGAGCAGGATCATCGCCGTCGCCAGCGTCACCCGCAGCAGGTCCACGCCCATCGTTCCATCGTTGGCGAGACTGCCCTCGCCGCCTGCAAGCCGCATGATATACCCCTGGGTAAAACCGGCTGGATGTCCGCGCCATTCGCGGGCCTGGCCAGTGCATTGATCTTAGCGCGATTCTTCTGCCGACGGTAGCGGCAGAATGCAGCCGCGCCCGGCTTTCTTGGCCGCGTACATCCAGCGGTCGGCTTCCTTGATCAGTTCGTCGGGCGTGCGCGCCTGCTCTGGCGTCTGGACGGCGATGCCGATGCTGGCGCCGACCAGGGCCGCCGCGCCACCCACCGCGATGGGCGTGGACAGCGCCTCGATCAGCTTGCCGCCGACCCGGTGCGCATCGCACAGGCCATCGTTCATGTCTTCCAGCAGAACCGTGAATTCGTCGCCGGCCAGCCGGAACACGCTGTCGGTGCGCCGCACCGCCGCGCGCAGGCGCGCCGCCACCGTCCGCAGCAGCTCGTCGCCGCCATCGTGCCCGAACTGGTCGTTGACCGCCTTGAAGCCGTCCAGGTCGATGAACAACAGGCCCAGGCGCCCCTGGTTGCGCGATGCGCGGGCCTGGGCCAGCGGCAGCGCTTCCATCAGTGCGCGCCGGTTCTGCAGACCGGTCAACAGATCGTGCCGGCTTTCGTATTCGCGCCGCGCGTCTTTCTGCTTGCGCAGCGTGACGTCGTGCAGGAAGGCAGAAAACACCGGCTCGCCGCGCACCTCGTGGCGGCGGATGCGCACCTCGACCGTCAGGCGGCTGCCATCGCGCCGTAGCGCCGGCAGCTCGACCCGGCGATCGATCATGCGCGACACGCCGGTGCGCAGGTAGAGTTGCATGCCGCTGCGGTGGGCGCCGGACAGCTCGGCCGGGATGATCAGCCCCTCCAGCGGTTTACCCAGCGCTTCCTGCGCGCTCCAGCCGAAGGTCTGCTCGGCCTGGCGATTCCAGGCCGTCACGCGGCCGTGGCAATTCAGGCTGATGTACGCATCGTTGGCGTTGTCGATCACGCTGCGCAGCTCTTCCTCGCGCTCGCCCAGCTCGCGCGTGCGCTCTTCTACTCGCCGCTCGAGGTCGGCATGCAGGCGCACCAGTTCTTCCTCGGCCAGCTTCTGTGCGTGGATGTCCTTGACGACCGAGACATCGTATTCGTGGCGGCCGCTGGCATCGAGCTTGCGCTTGACATCGATCTCGACCCAGATCAGCGAGCCGTCCTTGCGGATATACCGCTTCTGGCGCCGTACCACCTCGGCCTCGCCGCGCGCCAGGCGCTGCAGCTGGAATGCATCTTCGTCGCGGTCGTCCGGGTAGGTGACTTCCACGAAGCCCGGGCCGAGCAGCTCTTCCTCGGTATAACCGAGGATCTCGCACAGCGCCCGGTTGACACTGATCCATTGCCCGCCAGGGGTGGTCAGGGCAATGCCGACATGGGCGATATCGACCACCGCGCGAAAGCGCGCCTCGCTCGCGCCGAGCACGGCGTCGGTGTGCTCGAGCCGCGCGCGCGCCGCCACCAGGCGTTCGCGGTACTGCACCTCGCGCATGATGATGGCGGCCAGGTCGACCAGCACTGCCCGCTGCTCGGCATCGAGCTCGCGCGGCACGGTATCGATCGCGCACAGCGTGCCAAGTGCCAGGCCGTCGCTCGAGCGCACCGGCACGCCGGCATAGAAACGGATGTCCGGGGCGCCGGTCACCAGCGGATTGGCCTCGAAGCGCGGATCGCGCTGCGCGTCCGGCACCAACAGCGGTTCGTCCTGCAAGATCGCGTGGGCGCAGAAGGCGGCGTCGCGCGACGTCTCGCGGGCGTCGAGGCCGACCCGCGCCTTGAATACCTGCCGCTCGCCGTCGACCAGGGAAAAGGCGGCCATGGGCACTTTCAGCAGGCGGCTGGCCAGGCGGACGACGCGGTCGAATACCGGTTCGGCCGGCGTATCGAGCAGATCGAGCTCGCGCAGCAGGGCCAGGCGCTCGGTTTCATTGGGTGGCAGGGCAGCAACGGTCATGGAAGGGGGCATGGCGGTTCGTGCTTTCATTCTACGCGGCCGGGTTCTCCAGCGGCCACACGACTGCGGCAGAGCTGGTTCCCATGGATCGCGCCGCGCGTTGCGCGCACAATGCAACAATGACGCAAAACTTTGTTACAAGCCAGCTTCCAGAACTTCATATACTGACGGATGGGACAACTCATATGCCGGCCATGCAACCACTACGGATCCTCCCCATCTTGTACCTCGTGCTGTCGTGCGCGCAGCCTGTCGTGGCGGCGGCGCCGGAGGCTGACCTGGCCAGCCTGCGCGCTGCCGAACGCCAGCGCGCAGAGGCGGTCGCCAGCCGCGACGTCGCTGCCTTGCGCACCCTGATCAGCGGCGACTACTACCACGTCGAGACCAACGGCCGCTTCCGGACCAAGACCGAGTTCCTGCAACTGCTCGAACGCGATGTCTACGAGTTCCGCTCGTATAAAGTCGACAATATGGAGATCCGCCTGTTCGATGGCGGCCGCGCAGCCCTGGTCGCCGGGCGTTTCCATGCAGAAATCCAAGTGCCGGGCCGCCCGCGCGAATTGCGTGGCCGCTACATTCGGCTGTGGAGCCTTGGCCCCGACGGCTGGCGCAATACGATGCAGCAAAGCACCGAAATCCGTCCAGCGGCGCCCCAGCGCGCGCCTGGTCCGCAACGCTAGACGCCGGCGCCGTTCAAAATCCCTGCGACTGCTTGTCAAGACGGCGCGAGCCCTCTATCATGAGAATGATTATCATTTGTTCTCCCATTATCATTCTGCCACGCTGACAAGCGCGACCATGACCTCGACTGCCCTTACCCACCGCCACATTGCCTCGCGCACGGCGGTTGCCCTCCTCGGAGGCTATGTGTTTACCTGGGGCCTGATCGCCCTTGGCGTCGCGCTGATGTACAGCGCCGGCATGGAATTCCACGATGCCGAGCACCTGTCCTATATCGTCGGCCTGCTGGCCTTCCTGGTGGCCTTCCTGGTGGCGTTCGCCGCGCAAGGCTTGCGCCGCGTGGCACTCGTGCTGGTCGGCGGCGGCGCCGTGATGACCGCTGCGGCCTGGTGGGTACAAAGCTTGATCATTGCAGCGGGAGCCTGATATGTTCGCAAATTTCCGCCACACAATGGCTTGGCTGCACACCTGGTTTGGCCTGGCGCTGGGCCTGGTGCTGATGGTCGTGTTCTTCTTCGGCTCGCTGTCCGTGTTCGACCGCGAGATCGACCGCTGGGCCATTCCCGACACCCGCTACGAACCGCAGCCGATGCCGTCGTTCGACAAGATGCTGGCGCCGATCTTCAAGGACATGCAGCCCGATGCCGCAGCACGCGCCATGACCGCGCCGCTCGCCAACGGCACGCTGCCCGAGCGTTTCGATACCCCGCGCAGCTGGGGCGCCTACACCACCCACCGCGATCCGGTGCTGCTGCTGTTCGCAGGCTATGAAGTACCGAACGCCAAAGACCATGAAACGGCGATCTGGGCGAACCGCACGGTCGACCCGCGCACTGGCGAAGCCCTGCCGGTCGACCGCCTCAAGATCGGCAGCGAATTCTTTTATCCGTTGCACTACAGCCTGACCCTGGACTGGAAGAACGTCGGCTACTGGATCGTCGGCTTCTCGGCCCTGATGATGCTGATGGCCCTGGTCACCGGCGTGATCATGCACCGCAAGATCTTCCGCGAACTGTTCACTTTCCGCCCCAAGAAAAGCACCCAGCGCAGCATGCTCGACATGCATAACCTGACCGGTGTCGTGGCGCTGCCGTTCCACTTCTTCTTCGCCTTCACCGGCCTGGTGATCTTTGCGTACATTTATTTCCCGGTAACGCATACGCAGCTGACCCCGCTGCATGACCGCCACGAGCAGCTCGAGGCAAAAGAAACCGGCCTGCCGCACGACCGCGCCGGCGTGGCCGCACCGATCGCTTCGGTCGACGCGATGGTGGCCGAAGCCCAGCGCCGCTGGGCCGCCAAGGGCATGGCCGGCGACGTGGGCTACCTGAACATCCAGCACGTGGGCGACGCCAACAGCTATGTCAGCGTGTACCGCGCCGGCACCGACCGCGTCCAGCTGACCGGCGAAGGCATCCACTTCAAGGCCGCGACCGGCGAACTGCTGCGCGAGGATCCGCCGCCGACCGTGGTCGCGCGCATCAATGAATTCCTGACCGGCCTGCACCTGCAGCACTTCAAGCACTGGCTGCTGCGCTGGCTGTACGTGCTGGG
>Ga0265780_10009117_pt1 | contig 11950 bp, 16 predicted proteins | sample P1T30metagenome_FD_192432 | JGI IMG/M metagenome (GOLD analysis project Ga0265780, IMG submission 192432) | Plant litter microbial communities from East Loma Ridge, Irvine, California - P1 T30 | ecosystem: Environmental > Terrestrial > Plant litter > Unclassified | place: USA: California... | reverse complement strand
GTTGCCTTTGACCTGGTTGTGAGTGGCTGCACGCTGGGGTCACTCACCATCGACCATGCACCGCCCTACTGTACAGCCCAGCACCTTCGGCTGGCATGGCGTCGATACCGAGCGCTCGATCCGATTCGAATTGAACAGAGAAAGGCGCAACAGTACCACTGTCGAAGGTGGATACGATTGCAGTGTAGGTGCCAGCTAAACATCAGACTGAGCCGACACGAAACAAAGTCCCACTGACCTTGAATATCCGGTACATCACAATAAGCCATCCCAAAGGAATACGCTCCAGAATCAGCAATAACAGCATCCTCCGATAGCCTGCTTTATCAGCTCACATCCGGTCAACGGGTGGTCCAGCTCACTCTGTGACTCTAGTCCCATTTCCCCAGACAAGTTTGATATTCCATGGAATCTCCCTATCACCTTGTACGACCATCCTTACCACCCCCTTCACTGTCCGAGTATTAGGCCGGATAACGACCTTGTACTGCGGGTTGATCATATGCGATGGATTCCCAGGATGACCACCCGCATTTCTCGAGTTCAAGTGGCCATTGACGGTATATGAGAATGGTAATGATGCTTTCACCCTCTCCAGGCTCAGCTGCGTTGAAGCAGGAGCAAAAGCTTGTAGAGTAAAGTCGCGTTGGAAGATTCCGCGATCTCGTGAGGCGATGATGGTGAGATCAGAGTTCGGGCGACGGGGAGTGAATCGGACAAGAACGTGTAGGCCGTTGGAGTAGGGACTCTGGGGATCAGCAGGATCTAGAATTATGGGGTGGACTGACGGCTGATTCTGCTCGTTGTGGGTGAAGGACTCTGGTAGAGCTAGCAGGTTGGTGCTCTTCAAATATATGTAGGGCGATGTCGTCGAGAGGTCGATCCTTGTTGGTAGTATGTTGGGAGAGCATGATGCTTATTTCTTCCGCCTTTGAGCCACGCAGAGAGAGGCGATAGCGTGGACTCGGATCTTATTTATGGTCAGCTCCTGTGATGATGCCGACATCGTCAGCGTACCTGGTCCGCTTTCTCTGGATTCTGCCTCATCCGGCTTCTTCGACCATGACCTGAGTGTCAGCATGTATGAAGAGCTTCATAGTTGATACCACTAACCAGTGCCGGATATCCGTGTTTGGGTATAGCGCAGGGTCCCAATTGAGACTGATCGCCTCAAAGTCACCGCAGACCTGGTCCCAAGTCATGGTAAATGAGCCTGACCATCAGTCTCTACCAAAAGTAGACCACAGTTGGACGTACCATCTTTAGGCTTCAGATTGAGCTGATCCATTGATTCCTCTAGAACACCACTGGACTGCCTAGGTGTAGACCCAGGATCCACAATCTCCAATATCCTCTCCCCCTTCACCTCCCTCAGCCCAATAACACCATACGCATGAAACGGTACCAGATCCCTCTGCACCACCTTGCCCGTTCCCAAGGTCACGAGGAGTTTCCCTTCACTCCAAGCTTTATAGATCCTCCTCCATTCCTTCTCTCGTTGGAACCCTTCCTTCAGACTTAAGCGTTCTGGGATCCATCCAGTGAAAGCGTATATATCAGGACCAGGATCAGATCCTCGAATAGTATACCCTCCTAGGGCTTTGTAATATGCTTTAGTAGCTAGTGGGATCCATGGTGGGCCTATTGAATATGAGCGGGAGGAGATTGGTTGGGTGGTTGCGTGGAGGGGTTTTGAGGTTGTTGCCGAGTGTGGAAGTAGGGCGTCGATGATGACACCTCGCCATGCTCCATTCAGGAGTAACTTGACGATGTGTTTGCCGTTCTCTGAGTGACGTGGCTGGAGGGGACTCTGGGGATACAGTGAGCTTGCACCGAGCTGACGAGTCAGCAAGATGCTCAATATACTCGGGAGTGATAACGTACCTTGCTGTCCCACAATCTGTTGTGCTCTAGCGAAACCCCCAACCCAGCAGCGACAGAACAGTCCGCTCCTGTACCCTGTCTTACTGTCCAGACCTCTCCTTTGCCCACATCATATTCCCATTCTTCCTCCCCGATGTCCTTCCAAACAGCATCAACGTCCGGCATATCAGGTTCCTTGATTTCCCGATACTCCGCACCCTCAAATTCCCTTGGACTAGGCTCACGCCATAAATCCAGCTGATTGCCATTCATCAACCCTCCTCTTCTGACCACTGCATTCTCAGTCCCCTCATCCCCTGGATCGATCTTGGCTACATGACCCCCTAGCCCTTCTATTCTCCTCTTGACTTTCTCAGCTCGTTCCAGAACTAACCTCCATCTCTTCCTGATCGCCTCCTTCTCATGGACAGGAACCAAGCCGGAAGATAGTAAATGCGAATACGATTCGGCAGAAGAGATATAGAGCGTGAATGTGCGCTGTAAGGTCGGTAGTGGGGAAACGAGTGGTGATAAGGACGAGAGGGATGATTCAGCTGCTATTGCTTTCGAGGCTGTGTCCTGGTCGTCAGATTGTCCTTTGATGATCCAGTAGCTTACGGTAGCTAATCTCAGTCCCTCTTGAAATGTCCTGAACGACATGAGATGTCTAGACTACAGGATCCGCAAGCAGAAGCTAGATTACTAGATTACCGCGAGGCCGGTCCTGACTACGGTCCGGGTGTGCTGGAATCGCCTAAACTAACTGTTAAATTGCGCCCCCGCGGTTCTCACTCAGGGATTAATCGACGACGTCACGGGATTCAAATGATGAGATGGAGCAAAGTGGTCTCACTTTTATGTCACAGCATATATATCGACTGTGCACTCTTTATCCTTGTAGTCATCAGTCACAATGCCACCAGTATCAACAACATCTCCAGCGACAGGTAATCCAGTCCCCGATGACTTTATCCACTCTTCATCCCTCAACTTTCAAGATACAAAGGGGCGCACGCTACTCCTTCGAGGTGTAAATCTATCAGGCGGTGCAAAAGCACCTCAAAACCAACCATCATGGCAACAACCTGGATTCTGGGAGGAAGCAGAAGCTGGACGTGGGGATTTCGTGGGAAGACCATTAAACTTGAAAGATGGTTCTGCGGATGAACATCTTGCTAGACTGAGGGCATGGGGTTTCAATATGCTGCGGTATGTTTTCACTTGGGAAGCGATCGAGCATCAAGGACCTGGAAAGTACGATGATGAGTACCTTGATTATGTGGTTGAGGTACTTCAAAAGTGTAAGGAATATGGGTTTAGGGTGTTTATGGATCCCCATCAAGATGTAGTAAGTTGTCCACCAGATTGGATAGGGAAGGGACTGATTAGTAGTGGTCGAGATTTTCAGGTGGATCGGGCGCACCGCTATGGACGTTATATGCTTGTGGTATCGATCCACAGGGGTTGAACGCTACGATGGCCGCCTTAGTTCACTGCGATTGGCCAACAAAAGCCGATCCTCACCCTTCCGCATTCCCAGGTATGATCTGGGGAACAAATTACAATCGTCTATTCTCCGAGACAGTCTTTACACTTTTCTTTGCTGGAAGAGTGTTCGCTCCAAAATGTATCATTGACGGCAAGAATATCCAAGATTATCTACAAGAACATTTCCTTAATGCCGTGGGAGCTTTGGCAAAGAAGATATCAGAAGCAGGTGGATTATATGAATCATGTGTGATTGGATGGGATAGTATGAACGAGCCAGGAGAAGGATTGATTGGGCAGAGGGATATTGGAAGTGTACCTAAGGATAGGCAGTTGAAGAAGGGACCTACCGCTAGTCCGATCCAGGGGATGAAGTTGGGTATGGGTGAAAAGCAGGAACTTGATGTCTGGGATTTCGGTGGATTGGGTCCCAAGAAGAGTGGAACCCAGGTCGTTGACCCGAAAGGACGGAAAGTGTGGTTAGCGGCTGAAGAGGAGGAGTCAAGGGGAGGTGGGAAATGGGGTTGGAAGAGGGGTGAGGAGTGGGAGATGGGTACTTGCAGTATGTCACACCAGAATCTTTGGAATCTCGCTGATATCCAGTCTGGGCTCAACATGGAGTTTGGGATGTCAAGACCGGTGATCTCTTGAAACCAGATTACTTCAATACCTACCACACCGACACATCACGCGAGATAGACTTCGTAGAAGATTTCTTCACAGTCCACTGGACAGCCTACGCAGCGACGGTCCGATCCCACCATCCCGAAGCCATCTTGTTCATTCAAGCACCAGTAATGAAACCACCACCACACCTCCCCGAGTCACTTTTGAAAGGCAGAGTCTGCTCCTCACCCCATTATTACGATGGTTTGACGTTGATGACGAAACATTGGAATTGGTTCAATGCCGATGCACTTGGTGTGCTGCGGCACAAGTACTGGTCTGTTGTTCAGGCTGTGCGGGTCGGAGAGACGAATATCAGGAACTGTATTCAAGGGCAGTTGGGGGTTCTGAAGCAGGATACGAGTGATGTACTGGGAAAATATCCTACTTTGATTGGAGAGATTGGGTGTCCCTATGATATGGTACGTCATTCCTCATCAGTGCATGACTGAAGGCTTACGAGTAGGATGACAAGAAGGCATATGGATTCGTCGATGGTGGTCGAGGAGAGGGCGATTATTCGGCCCAGCAAAAAGCATGGGACTGCTCAATGAACGCTTTGGAAGGACCAAACGCCTTGAACTATACCTTGTGGACATACGTTCCTGACAACACTCACCAAGAAGGTGATCTATGGTATGTCCACCTGCCTGATACGTAAAACTAGCTGACCTGTAGGAACGGAGAGGACCTATCAATCTGGAGCAGAGATGATATGGAGCTCCCACCCAAACAACCTACCGGCAGCAATAGGGCTTCTGGATCGGAAACATCAATCGCCAGTTCCGCGACTGTCACGGCACCCGCCTACACTCCTGAGGGTATTCGATCGGGTTCAGGCGTTACTCCAGCCTTGATCACCGACGGTGCAAGAGCTGTTGGAGCAGTCTGCCGTCCATTCCCAGTAGCTACCGTCGGAGAAGTCAAACATGCCGAATTCAATATCGGTTCTTCGACATTCACCCTCTCTGTCAAAGTCCGACCGGATGACTTCACCTCTGAGGGCTTGTCCACCGAGATATACCTACCTTTTGTCCATTATGCCAAATCCCTCGAATCTCAAGCATACCACGACGACACGAAAGCTCAACAGGGTTTAGAATTGGACGTAGATATTCGAACTACCACCGGTTCCCACAATATCAAAGGTCAATATCTCACATGGACTTACCCCAAGCCTACACGCGAAGAGACTTATACGATTGAAGTGAGCAGAAAGGGGGGAGCTATCGAGAGGGATGTTGCGTACTCTCAAGTATCAGGTACTTGGTTAGATGTATGTGGAGGATGTGTTATTGCCTAATCAACGAAAGCTTGATGCTTATGTATATAGATCTACGCCTTACTTGCTGGTAGATAGTGAGATTACTGTAGCTTGATTAATTATGTATCGTCGTGTGAATCATATATATGTTAGAGATTTGGCTTGGCTTGGCGATAACCCCCACTTGACTTTTGACTTTTGACTACGCGTCATCGCCACCGTTGATCTTTTGTCAGAGAACAATTAGCTTACAAGTCTGGTAACTTACAATATTCGACATTCCGGGCAGTAAGAATATCCAGACCAAGAAGAGCTGGATCGTATCGCAGTAACATACATACACTTATCGCCATGCCGTCTTGCCGAATCACGAATAATACCTCTTCACCACTCAATATCTGTTTAAAACAAGTCACAGCTCTTCATTTCGAGAACGGTGTAGGTCGCCCCTGTGTTCTCCTGATTTGGGCTAATGATAGGTCCAACCAGGTCAAACTATCAAGTTCAAGGTTCGTCACTATCATCAATACTGTCTTCGAGATGGATACATAGACGGGGGAGCTGACCAATAGCCAGGAAAAGTCTGGTTCTCTTTAGAAGCACTTATTGATGATGGAACCAAGAAATCTCGTTATTCGATATTGAAGTCTGCGGCTACTATTGCTCTACTCTCTATAGCAGTGGGTGCGGTAGCCGCTACAGCTGGTGCTGCTATGTTACCTGCAGGTGTACGTCTGTCTTCCTCTTCATCCATATCTTCCATCCACCCCGAGAAGAAGTGTGAGGAGGAGGAGAAAATGACATAATTGAGCTGATGATAGGCTGTTGCGGGGGGGACTGCTGCTGCTGGATATATGGCCAAAGGTCTTACAATGACAAAAGGAGCTCTCATCAAGAATTCGGGGACTATCGCTAAAATCTGTACGTCTATTTCCTCAGGGCAAACGACTTGAGCTGATACCACGATAGCTTCTATGGCATTACCGAAAGCTATAGAAAAGATGTCTACGGAACTAGGAGGATTGTCGGCATTGCAACGTGAAGGTAAGTCCATTCAACCGTGGGCGTAGGGATATGCTAATGTTCAGTTGGCAGTATCATCGCCTCACCAACGCTGTCCACGGATGTAAGGCATAAAGCTACTGGACTCTTACGACAACTATACACCGCTTATTCGACCGATAAAGAAGCTTCGAAACAAGCCAGCGAATCAAAAGCAGTGGGAGGAGGGAAACATGCAACCCTCTCGAATCCCCATCCTGAATTAAGTACAAGTACCGCAAAACCACCATCATATTCCGAAGAAACAGTCCCATCGTTTAAACCGCCTCATAACCCCTCTATACCAGATCGAACAGCCGAAGAAGCTTTTGCACTGGAACATGAGTTGGATGAGGATAATTGGGATGACAGAGTAGAGTCGACACCTGTTAGTACGGATTCAGTATTGAGGGTTCATGGCATCTATATGAGTGTGAGAAGGCATTTGGAGGTGAGGGTGGATGCTGCTGGGAAACTGATACTCTGGGATGCTGGGGAGGGGAAATTGTGGGGAGCCAAGGATATTGTAGTACAGACATGAGCATGGGCATGTACATATACGAATTGATGACAGTAGAGTACGAGTCTTTGTGCCAAAGGCAAGCAGCTTATTGTGATGTGAATTTCCTAAAGCGGTGATATTTATTCCCTGAAATCGTCATCTCATATCTCACGTCCTCATGTAGATCGCTCCTCTTTCTCACTTCATTTTCTATTCTTTAATCTAAACAGCTAGTCTGTCCATTCAATTCAACTCTCATACCAATCAGTCGTTGATCGACCAAATCACAAAGATGGCACCTAAGAGATCCACTACCGGACGAACGAAGAAAGCAGCAGGAATGGCCCAAGTAAGCTCCCTCACATCCACATAATCCAGACTAATAAACAAGCCAACACTTGCATTCTCACAACGTAAACCCGGAGTCGAGGGTAAATCGAAGCAATCAATCTCATCAACATCTCTACCCCGTCGACAGTCAAGTTCATCAATCGACTTGACGGAGGATGAACCGCTTGCTACCAAGACCACGAAAGAGGTAGTACCAGGAAAGAAAGATGAGAGAAGACCTTTGAATCCGAAAAGCAAAGAATGGGCTCCGCTGTATGGTGATGCGAAAGCCGCTATGGGTGGTATGGAATCTAGTGAGCACATTCCCACACTCCATGACATGCGCTGACAACTAGTCCACGCAGGTCCGGACACGCATAACCAAGTCCACCGTATGCCATTCCCCTCTCGACCAGGACGAAGAAGCTGATAGGTAGATATCTTGAGGGTGTTCGACATGACTTCCAAATACGGTCCTTCAGTCGGTATTTCCAGATTACAGAGATGGGAGAGGGCAAACAAATGGGGATTGAATCCTCCTTCCGAGGTATGTCATATCTTGCTCTTCTCCTCCTTCTATAATCATCACACCTCAGGAGCGAGGTTTGGAGCTGACAATTAGATCCACTCCATCTTGACGACCAAGGAAGGCGAGGACGATGTGGAATACAGGGAGAACGTATTACATGCCTGGTTATAGGTCGAAACGTTCGAGATAGAGAAGATAGGCCAATAAGAAGCAAGCAGTTGTGAGAAGTATAATTGGATGGATTGATGTAGAGTAGGTATTAGTAGGTAGATCATGTTTGTAAATAATAATGCAAAGTCACGAGCTGGTCTCGACAATTTTTCACAATAGTAAAAGACATATCTTCATCTAGCTGACCTGACTTGAAGCCTCACTCCTCCTCCTCATTCTCCTCAGCAATAACCTGACTAATCCCACTATATCCAGCTTCCCACTCCACACCTCCACCCTCCACACGAATGGTTCCTTCACGTACATGGCTCCATACCCTCCAATACAGCCCCATAGCGGAAATAGCCCCCAAGACAAGTAGGATGACGTTTATGGGTGTGAAATTACCTCCTAAGGTATTCTTGGTCAGGAGGTCCATTGGGGTTAACAGGAGTCCGAGGAGACCTGAGAGGGTCATGGCTAGACCGTAAACAGTTCCGAAGGTTTCAAATCTAGGATCAGCTTCTCCCCCCGAACGAAGCAAAGGGAGAAAAGGGGACAAAGATGGAGAAGGAGTTCGACATGGAGGCTGGGCGGGATGAGAAAATGGGATGAGAGGGGCACATACCCAAAGACTTTGGCTGCGTAATCTGAGATAGCAGTATAGAAAAGTGGTCTAGCCACCACAAGTATTCCAATACCGATAAGTTGGGGTACGATCGTAGATGTAAGAGTCAATGCTCCGAAGGATATACCCATGACGCCTAAGATGATAATCACATCCCTCATTGGGCGGGTATCTAGCAGCCAACCAATTGCGGGGATGCCTATTATCAGCTGAACCCCGTCATCGAGGCTAAATGAGGAGGAGGTGTACTGATGAGTCCGCCTAGTGGTAGAAGGAAGATGAATGCTGGTTGGTTAGCGTATTCAATTAGATGGAGGTAAGGAGGAGGCGTACCGTCCGTAAGGTTATCAGCGAGCTGTTGTTCGCCTGTGTAGTAGACTAGCTGTGAGTTGACTGTTGCTAGGTACCAGTTGATCCTCGTCCTGAGTCTTAGCTTGCCGTTTCATTCTGAACAGGAATCATCCGGCGGAATGTCACGTACATCTGAATGACAACCATAAATTCCATTGCCCTTATCATCAGCATCTCTCTTCACCAAGCGAAAGTATATGGAAGGCATGAACGTACCAGAACCAGGTACTCCCAACCTGCTGCCCGACACTCTTGCCAAACAGCACACCAACAATTCCATCTCCATTCTTCTCCAATACCGCTTTAATCTCCTCATGATCGGCATCGTCATGCACACCATACGAGACTCTGGAGAAGGAGGAAGACATTCGTCGGTTTCTGGTAGGTTGGGGCGAAGATGGAGTAAGGGTGAGGGGTGAGGGACGTTCGTATGCCTCTGAAGGGCCGAATGTGATTTGTTGTATTATCAATCTGTCATAAGCGAGTGCTAAGTGATACGGTGGAGACTTGCAGGATCGGTATCAGCGTATATGATAAAAAGAAGGTCCGGCTATCGTCAGTCACATTCGACTGAAAGACTTACATGCTCGGACGCCCAGCGTGGGAGAAATAGGCGAGCTTGAAAAATACAAGTGGAAGTGAAGAAGCGTCAAAAGCACCAGTCACAGCGCCTAGTACTAGACCTGAACGTGTAGGGAACGCGTTTGATACTATTATCAGCGATTTTCGAATCTGTGAGAGGGTAATATACGGTGGAATTGAGCTAGGAACATTGCTGGTGCTCCTAGAGCCATGAGGGAGAAACCACTGCTGGTCAGCTATCTTGGAGTGGAAAGTAGATATGGTTGGCTGACATGAGGTATGTGTCCAAATCTGCTCGATAAGCTTGAACCACACACAGTGAAGCGACTCACATGGCCTAACAAGGCCAAGGGAGAATGTCACACATCCAGCCCCGAATAGAAGACCTCCAAGAATAGACGTCCACCTAGGTCCGACCCGGTCGAGGACAGCACCCATGGGGAGTGCCGAGACCTATCATCAGCTCTCCCCTCTTCCCTTATCTTCGCTGTCTCCTTCAAGGGGTAGATGGAGACGTACATTCGTGACACTACTAGCGACCGTGAACAAGAAGTTCAAACGTGTATCTTGAGCTTTACATGTTTTCCCACCATCGCATAAGTTGGAGTAGACTCCTGAATCTAGCAGGATTGGCTTAAGAGCAGCGAATCCTGACTATCAATATGTGACATTCAGAAGTAGTGAATGACCTACCGAATACTAGACCTGCTATACAGAAACTGATCTCAGCTTGTACCAATATTTAGGCTTACCAGAAGAATATTGATGCTCCTACTTGAGCGGCTCGCTTGATCGTGGTTGTTGATGAAGCTAGCATCCTTTCAAAGGGTATACACCAGGTGGCTGGTGTACTGATCTGAGGACGAGTTGAAGTACAAAGTCAGTCCATACGACACTGAACAGTGTAGACCTTCCGTTGATAGGTCACCTACATATGATAATCGTACTCCTTATCTTTGCTAGATAAGATCTCTTACCGGCTACAGTTTTGATTCCGTCTAATTGACCAACGGGCTTCAGGCCAACTCATCAGTCGTGAGACGTAATCCCCATTATTGATTCAGCACTCTCATGCCCCGCATACAGGGTCGGATGGCACACCAGTAATCCTTCTCCTTCAGGCTGGTCCCAATCTGGATCTCAATGAAAACAGCGGGAGGTCTTGCCACCGGCCCAACGGCGAACCGGGGATGATATATGACCTGTCCTCGTTCTCTGCGTCTTTCCAGTGATAGCTAAAAACACGACTCCTGACTGACTGCGTGCTACCATACCGGCTGACAATATGGAAGTACTATGTGTCACTTCAGCAGCTATCTTACTATCGTCTATCCTTTGCTCAATTTCCTCTAATTTCAAGCTCCATATCTCCACAGTCATATCTGCCTTTCCAGTATTGACGAGGTAGAGATATCAGCTAATAGATCAGCTCTACACTTGCTATGCCTCGGCAATGAGGGATGTCGATCGTATCGCGACTCCCGAAGCCCCATTGGTCAAATATGTCGAAGGTCTACTTCGACTTAAGTGGTCCTATGCTCAATTCTAAGTCCATGGACATCCCCAACATTGACCGACTGCGATAGATCCGATATATTAGTATTCATATAAAGTATCACTGAATGGACGCGCCTGAGCTGCAACACGCAAGATCATATGCCCAAACCAGTCAATGGTACACTACGAACAGGCTTGAAAATTTGGTTCCGTTCCAGTATGACTCGTCGGCCGGTCTATCGGCCAATAGTCAGGCGACCCATTGTACACATATATTATACATATACTACAGTTTAGAGTAGCCATCTTGCAAGTTGGCAGGGATGGATCCATCACTACTCCAGCCATCAAGGCAAGGTAACGCCCAAGAGACCGAAGCTGGCCCTTCAACCATTAACAATCACGCGCATAACGACCGACGAGAATCGACACCCGATTTCCAAGATAATCATACAGACTACGACTCTCAAGATGATGATAATCCCTCCACCTCCCTTGGACCTGATGGAGCAAAAAGACCGAGACTGAGATTAGCACACGCATGTGATCGATGTCGGAAACGGAAGATTCGATGTGACACGCACCAACCATGTGGACCATGTCAAGCAACAAAGAATGAATGTACGTTCCACACACCGTCTCGAAGGCCTGCGAAACCGAAACCCAGCGAGCAGAGGTCGAGTAGTACAGCTGGATTCAAGCGACCGCATTCACCAGTCAAAGATCAGACGGCGTTGGAAGCGAGATTAGCAGCGCTTGAAGCGATGTTGAGGGATGTTCCGCCCAACGTACATAATGCCTTTCTGTCCACCTTGGACGCTAGGTTGGGAAGTGGGACCAGTGTTGGGATAAAGGAAGGGAAAGGAGAAGGAGTGAATGTAGCTTTGGAAGCATTGATGGGGAACCAGAAATGGTCCGAGGGAAATGCTGTCGCTTCAGGATCAGGTCCGAATCAGGCCAATTGGGCAGGCCTAGGAGGAATGACGGGTGGGTGGGCCGGAGGAAGATCTCTCACCAAAAAGAGGGAGGAGGAAGGTGTAAATGAAATGGCGAAACGTA
>Ga0265780_10009114_pt1 | contig 11951 bp, 20 predicted proteins | sample P1T30metagenome_FD_192432 | JGI IMG/M metagenome (GOLD analysis project Ga0265780, IMG submission 192432) | Plant litter microbial communities from East Loma Ridge, Irvine, California - P1 T30 | ecosystem: Environmental > Terrestrial > Plant litter > Unclassified | place: USA: California... | reverse complement strand
CTTCGAGCCTCTTCTTGAGCTTCTTGCGGTAGTTGCGTTGGGCAATGCGGTTCTGTATCCGCCTGCGCTCGGCAAGGTCTGAGATCTTGGTCCAGTCTTCGTTGGGGTTGGCAGAGGCAGAGAAGGCAGACGATGTGCCCGAGTATCTTGTGGTGGCTGGTGCCGCAGTGCCATACTGGTAGGAGGCTTGTCTGTGCATAGTGGTAGTGGTGGTAGTGGTAGTGTGTAATGGTGGGGGAGCTGGCAGCTAGGGAAGCTTGAGCAGGAGTGAACTATGGAAGGGACCGGAAGACTGTGCAGCAGACGGCAGATATATGAGATAGTGGGGGATGTCTGGCTGTCAGTGGGATGGTCTGGGAGAGAGGCTGAAGCTGCTCGGGGATCACAGTGTATTTATGTCGCCGTTCAAGTGCATGCTGCGCAGTCGTTCAAGAAGCACAGACGGCCCTGCCTAGTGGAGGTCCCCAGCTTCAGGCCCTCGCATGTACCCTGGACGACGCCAGCAGGCTCGAGCATGCTTCTCAATTTGGTACGATGGAACCCTGCCCTTCACCGACTGCGGCTTCGTAAATTTAGGATGGGCGCTAGCACAAGGCTCGCAGCGGGCCACTGAGCGTTGGCGCGTCAAGGTTGAGCGAGCATGGGAGAGTCGGAGGCCGTGCGTTTGGGTCTGTATTAAAACGACGGCGGTGAAAGCAGTGTATTGGCGAGCGGTGTCTTCCACACCCCCTGCCACCGATGTGTCGCCCACAACCAGCCCTACGACGCTTGGCTGCGCGGCGCCGGCTCTGTCACTATCTCCGCATCCTTGCTGCTTGCGACGGGTTGCGCTGCTTTCATCATCACGCGTCCTGCGTCCTGCCCAGGCGTCGTCCTGACCTCGGGAACCTCGTCGCTCTGGCGCTGCTGTTGGGCCGGACAACGAGTGCCAGTGCCGCCCGCCCTTCACGGGCACCACCACGCCGCACGCCGCATGCGAGGCCGTCTTGGGGGCCAAAGCCTGGCCTGCAGCCGTCTTCACCACTATTCTGCAGGGTCGAAGACGTGTGCCAGTCACCTCCTGCTGCTGCTCGCCGCCGATGCGCACCCCACACTCGCCCTGCTGGGCTGGTGTTGAGACCTCGCAACCAGAGGCGCGTCTCGCTGCTCACACCAAATGCTCCACGTCCTCGACGTCACGCGCTATTGGCTGGGTCTGCCTGGCCACCGCCCACGGGTGTCGTCGCGCATGCACAACCTCCAGGCTGCTGCACACCGCGACTCGTCGGAGCGTGAACCACGCCGTGCATTTCAAATCCCTAGCGCACCGCCCTCGCAAGACCGTTTGGCACGCTCGCGGTCGGAGACGGCTCTCGAGGCTCCGCTGAACAGGAAGCCTGATGTATTCACGACCATTCTCTGCTTGTGGCCTAGCATCCACCCACCTGTCCCTCGCTTGCCTGCTTTGTAACGCGACGTCTATGTAAAGGATGCTGCTATTCGTCAGGCCGCCAACTCGCATTTCCACAGCAGCGGAAGTCACTCGTTGAGCCCCAGGGGTCGCCATCCCATCTAAACAGCCCTACGCACTGTTCCCATGCTCTTCCGCCGCTGCATCAGCACTTTACTGCAGTGTCGGTGAGCCAGGACCCGACACAGGTAGTGTGGGCTCAGCCCAAAGCTTGTTTGCGGCTTCTGTGCAGCTTCCACGATGCTGCACCCACGGCCCAGCTTGCCATTGGACGAGGACAACGCTGCATGGTAAATTCTCATCTACTCCTGGCCTTTCTCGCGAGCATGGCATCTTGCGTTGCGCTCGCCGACGGCACGCCTTACGTCTGGCGGTAGAGGCTCTGGGCGGCACAACTGCTCCCAGAGCTGCGCCATCACTGAGCCACGCCCATATTCGACGCGGGTCCAGGGAGCAAGACACATGTTCCACATGTCTCAAGATTTGATGTGGAATGGCTGATCAAGATGGTGGCTCACTGTCTTCTAGGTGCAGCTCGTAGATGCCGCGCTTTGTCTACGAGCATTATCCGCCAGGAAGGCTTCTGCCTCCGGCCGATCTTCTTCAGGACCGACGAGAGCTGAGCCGGTGCGCTGTTCATGGGTGTCTCTCCTTGAAACCTCAGTCCGTCTTCAGCCTATCATCCTGTGGGGCACTTGCTGAGCACAGAACGGCCTGTCTCGCACCGGAAATAGTCGTGCACATGCACACGTCTGTCGGCCTGTGGCTCCTGTCGTCGTGCAGCTAGGAGCAACGGTACAGCAACGCTCGCTATGGATAGTACTGCCACTGCTTAGGAGATGGAGCTGGACGGGGCCATTTCTTGAAGTGAAGACGGGTCAGGTCAAGCTCTCTCTTGTGTACGGGGCGTCAAGGTACTGCCTCAATGAGCGCTACAAAGGCGTCATAATGCTCACTGTTATGTCCGGGTCAAGGATCAGCGTTCCAGTGGCCAGACTTGATGTCTTGAGAGGAGCACTCTCAGCTGTTGCGGACCACGGGTCGCTCTATAGGTGGGGACGATGGGCTGCCCGCCTCGATCCTGGGTCTTCTTTGTGTGGAGCATTGACAGTTCTAGACGTTGACGTAGGATGTCCCCTCGAACATGGTCAACCAGGAAAGAATGAGGAGGCGACAGTCATCCGTCCCTCTGCCACGTTCTCGCGTCAGCAAGTTGAACCCGAAGAACAGGCCAACGGGCTACCGAACCGCAGTATTCATCTGCTTTTGATGTTCTAAAGCCTTGATAGGTCTCTCCTTTCACAGGGCAGCATCCAGCACAATGGTCATATCATGGGGACACTTTGGTCTCGTTCCCATTCAGCAGTCTATGCACTGCTCACTGATTTCTCAAGCGATGGTTGAGAGCTTCAAACTCCAGACCAATTTTTGACTTGCTCGGGCATGGAGGCAAAAGGCTAATGTTCAAAGGCGTACTGATAAGTCCGAGAGTTCTCGCATAGCCATATACGCCTTACAGATAGTAGCACAGTGCATGGGCTGCAGTCCGCGGTATTCCGGGACCATAGCGTCGTACGCCACAAACGTTTGTGATCACGTGGACAACAAGCCAAGCCTTCCAAGGTGACACTATGACCACCACACAGACATTACGTATGACGATGCGGGGCATTCAGCAATCTTGGAAGCGTTCTTCGGCCTTATGTATAGTAGTCTTCTACTGCGCACCGATATATTCTCAAGCTTTGCAATTAGCTACATTGCATAGCTCGATAAGTAGAATGGACGAGGATGGTAAGACAGCGAACACAATCACGTCCGTGCTGATCTGGGAAGTGCATGGATTGCTCCAAGCACTGCCCTGCCACGACGATCAAGCGGCCAAAACGCACGGAGATCAATTCCCCCGCCCAACATCGCAATTTACACGGCGCAGCTCCTAGCGTTCAACGTTCATGGTACAAGGTATCGCATTCCACAGGTCCAGATACGAACCGCAATTTTATGCGGGCATGAAAGACATTGAATTCTTCAACGCGCGGTGAGGCTTGAGGTCGGAACACCCATGTACAACCCCGGATTGGCTGGTACCACGCGTGCTCCCTGTCAGTCAGGCCTAGGGATCTACTGTGGTTGGCCGGCTGATCTCTCAACTCACAGCTTGCCTCATCGGGACTGCTAAGCGACCGCTCCAACGGCCATGCCGGCGAAAGTTCACCGCTGCGACAACCCTGAGTCCTTCCTGCATCGGTGGAAGGACTGCGAGACATCACGTGTTGGTGCACACCGGCCCACAGCCTTCCGTTTGATTGCGAGTCCATCATGGCTGTCCTTTCTTGGCCATCTCGATTTCCTATCGTAGTAAGAGCAGCCATGTCTGGAACGCAAGCACTGCCAAAACGCCTGGTACGATACAGCGCGCCAGGCAACTGCGGTCGGTGTCCACCGAAGCGCATTCACCATCAGCTCCTGTCGTCGCAAAATAGCTGCAGTTCAGCTAAGTAGCCGCCGAGCATATGCTATGCTGTCCAATTTTACACACTATTTGCAAGCAGATGGGTACACGGGGAGCCGATTTTGAGAGGAATGGCCTATTTTTAGTGGCCGCTGCGCTAAGTCGAGCCACGAGCCTGCTGACATTAGCCGTCTTCACCTCCATCGTAGCTCTACAGCCCTACGGATGCAAGAGCAGCGAATGGACATTGGACTCCAGCTACGCGCAAACGCGTTGCGTACATGCGACGCTTGACCCCTCCTCCTGCGGAACCTGACCGAGTCCAGAGATAGGCAACTGCCGCACCTTTACCGATATCGAAGAAGGTGGATTTGCATTGCAAGCTCATGATGCGTATTAAATACCTCGTGGCCGGATTCCAGTACTCACCGACCTGGTGGGCGTGACCGGTTGGCGCAAGTTCGGCAAGGGATAACCATAACGCTGGGCTTGCATCCCACCCCATACTATGCATCAAGAACTTGATCAACACACCATGTTCGCGTTTTGATGCGGACGAGGAGCAGCATCCACATTTGTCGCGACGTCCGCTTCGGTGTACAGAAACACTCAGGATATCAACACTGCATTATATCCTGACAAATGCTCTTAATCGAGCTCGACATTCACCGATGAGCTACTTGGAACTTTTCGCTTTGAACACAGACAATAGTTCTTGCAGTTCACGGCAGTAACGTGTCAGATCTCGTGGCAAGGGTCTCTGTTCGAGACCAGGCGAAATTTCTCATGTGAAAGTGCGAATCACAACGCGGGCTTGTTTCAGTGCAGGTTGGGAGGCAGACTTCGAAAACATGGGGATGCAAATTGATCATCAGCCGCAGCTCGCCATTCGAAACAAGAAACGAAACAAACGAGCAATCACACACCCTGGTTGCGACAAGACCTGCCAAGCACACAAAACATGGCTCCTAGTCCGGATCACGTCTGGTATCATGGTTTGTACTCCTGCATGATACGTTCAAAACTACCACTGGTGCTGTACGAAAGCAAGCAGTCCTTATCTGGCAATGTAACTCCTATGCGACGCCCTGTCGACACTAAGACGTGACATCGTTTCCCACGAAGCAGCAGAGATGACTGTTTGAGAACATTGAACGGGAACGCTAATGCACCTCGAATCCTTCCAAAGCGAACTTCCATTCTACTGGCTGTAGTCGTAGCGCTAGGGCGTTAAACGCGGTGGCTTCGTGCAGGTCAGTCTCGCTTATAGCGATACGGGTATTTAGCATGGACTTATTTGAGCTTGAGCTGCGAGAAGCTGATTCCCTCCGCGGTCTACTCGGCTCCAGAAGCTTTGTCACGACGAGGTTCACCATGCCGATTGGTGATATATGAGCATGCCGAAAGCTACATGCCGATAGCTTTCCGCTTACTAGGCCCCGAGCGGCATGGTACGAACAGCCTTTAGTAATCTACGCTCTTCAGACTACAATGCCACGGCGAACAGGCTGGTACCAAGCAGAAACTGCTAGTTCGTGCTTGGAGGCTTCTTATGCCGATATTCATCTCTCCCTCCTTTATTTTCGCTATAGCTAACCACGAAGACAGCGGCTAGAGAGAGTCGCGCGATGATTCAGTATACTCCCTGTTTGCCACATTCGTGCTTCGCCTAGCCGAGTGAGATCAAGGTCTGAGTCAACGGAGTGATCCTATTACGCATTCGGACCAACATGCATAGGCACACTCAGAGCAATGACGGAAGTGACAATTGCAGATCTCCTCAGGGCCTTATCTTCGTCGCTTTGGGAATACGGAAAACCACTGCTCGACTAGACTACTGCAGCCCTACACCTTCCAGCTACATGCGTAATCTAGGCATATGCATCTTCGAGGTAATCAATCAGCATACGCGGCGTCGAAGTGCCTGGGCACCACAAACTGTTCGAATCAACAAATGCGATCGGCTGATAACGCTGGGATTGGCAAGTTACTCTATGAGGGTGCAGATTGCGAAGATGAAAAGGTAGCAGTGAGATCTCAACGACCTTGAAGGAAAAAATATCTTGGATGCAAAGATCTTCCTCTTCCCCTCGGGTCTGCTAACGAAAAGTAAGTACATGAGTGAGTTGTTCCTAAGCTCGCACTCATCATGCGTCGTAAGCGTTGGGGCGTTCTCAATATACGGATCTCGGGTGTCGGAATTAGTGCAGCAACACCGACCAGCCTCTCATATCAGTCAAAAGGACTACGATGATTCATGGCCATTACTATTGGAAAACGTGGTTCCGTCGCGTCAAGGCAAGGTTTAGTCCGTGGCCGGCCTGAAGTTCATGGCTCGTCCGCCGCAGTCTGGAGATAAGGCACTGTGGCTCGAAGTGCGGGCAGAGAAATAAGGCCATCTGCCTTGCTTGACGCACGCAGCACGGACTAGACTAAGGAGGACTCGCCGCTACAATGAAGGCGTGGTCCGTATTCCACGTCGGCATCTGGGGCATTGTGTCTCGCGCACATGTTGTTCGCATGGTTCATCACCAGGTACTCCTATACGGCGAATACGCGATTACAACACGTGATGGTCGCTGAATCATCACCACTACCCATCTACCCCGCGTCAGCCATCCCAAGGGACTGATCAGCCCATACCGTCGGGTGCGAGAAAATTTCCCTGCATTTGGAGTACCGCTCGCTGTCCGGCGTGTTCTGACGCCCTTTGTCATGCCGCTAAAAGCGCCTATCTCAGCATACCACGGAAAGGGCGTTCCAAGCCATACAATGCACCTCTTCAGCGTAACATGAAAGAATACCAGCAAGCCCATCAAGGACCACTAGATCAGCTCCATCCGTGAGACCGGAAAACGCAGGTAATTGTTAAACTGATGAGATACTTCTTCTACTAAGGTGACTACCTCTCTGGCGGTATTGCACAACCCCGGATCTAGCAAATGGCAATACCACTAATACCCCAATCGAGTATTATTGCGCGAGCGATAAAGTTGATTGTTACCGAGCTATTTCTGGATGAAGACCATGCGATACTACTGAATGTTAATGCTTCGACATCATTAGGGAGTTCGTATGGGAAACAACACCAGCCACACCAGCCAGCCGTGTTCGTCACATGAGCCAGCAGTTCGCACCTGAGAGGGTTTGGTCGGGCAACCCCAACCCTCCGCGCATCCCGCAATCAGAAGTAATGCCTAGCTGCGAAACATACAAACCATCGACGCATTACTTGGAAGTAAAAGGGCTTTTAGCCACAGCTTACACTTCAAGCAGTTAGTGTGCTGAACTCTCTTTTCGGTCTCCGGCACAGTCACGTGAAATGACGGAGTCGCCTCCGCATCACTGGTCAAGGATTACCCAACATGGCATAAACACTGTGGCTCAGGCTTCCCACGGGACCAACCGCAGCTCGCTCGCTCGTTCGCCCGCGCATCGCTCTCACGGAGGCTGTTTCTAGCTTACAAACGAGGCATCCTGACTCGGTGACTCCTAATCCACTTGATGAGCCATACCACCGACTGTCGATCTCCATTACGCAGATCTGAGTCGAAGGGAGGATGGGGTTGCGATGTGAACCAGGAGCCGTATCCCCGTGCACTATCCACGATGGGCAAGCATGGCAGCTTGTTGTGTTTTGAAATGGCCGAAACTCTCTAAAGCGCCGCATTGGCCCCCTTTGGCAACAAATTTGTTCTAGTGGCATATCCTTACGATACGCTCCCACGCTAACGTTCCTTGTCCGTGTCACTGGCCAGAAGCGCTGTAGCCCGGGCTTAAACAGAGCCACAATCTCCAGCCTAGGGCTGAACATGATTCCCGAAAGGACGCCATCTTGCGCACTACTGATTGTTCTTTCAAGCGTCATATTGGTGCTCTGCGAAGAACCTTGGTTGACAGTATCATGAATCAAGCCTGCGACATTGACAGGTCTCACCTTGACGGCTGGGATTACCCCTTCGAGCCCTGGCACCTCCGCCGGAGTGTAGTCCGGCGAATGGAGAGCCATGTTTCGGTGCTGTGTGAAAATCGCGCCCCTAGCCACATGGGAATTTCCACGCGCAATGCCTGCCTAATCGAGGGCACCGACACTCCCGGTGTACGCATCCTAGCAGGGGGTGCATTTGTGTCGAAGCAATGAAGTCGCAAACTTAGTCTGCTATTACTCCAACTGCCGTTCAATCAATTCGGAGTGAGTCAATTTTCGGTGATTTGTACAGTAGCCATCGAACATGGTGATGTCATCTTCGCGATCTTCGCGATCTACCCCAGGTTCTTCCGAGGTCGCGACCGTCAGCACTCAACTTCGCCAAGGATTTGATGTGGACTGTCATCAACGGGAGCTTACTTCAAGGATACGAAGAGGCTTTCCCTCCTTGTAGGGCTGAAGGTTTGTCCACGCGGGGTGACAGCAGTGATCTGTCAGACTCGGTACTTTGACAGTGAACATGAACAACAAAACCTGTCCATGGCATTGCACGCGATGCACTCGACAACAGACCCGGGCCGGTGCAGACGCAACGAACGGACTCGCGTCCTTGTAAATTGGCACAAAGACCCGAACAAGCCGACTCGGTCCAACTGTCGTGCCCGAATTTCCGCACGCGGCTTTTGCCGTGTCGTCAACACACGTAGCATATACATCGCTTCTGCAAGGTGCAAGAGACATTTTGCTGGCTGCTTGACCGGTCAACTTGCGCAAGACTTATTTGTCTGGTATATAGCATTGATAGGGCGATAGGCAGTGGAGCGAGCAGTAGTTGGGGGCCGTACACTAGGCTGCATGGAGACTATGGCGACTTTTTGGTGTGGGTGCTGAGGCTCCTGGCTGGAGCTTTCGGTTGCCGTGTGGCACGGTTCGAAGGCACGCGTTCTTTCTGCGATCCCTCCGATTCAAAGGGGTGATTGGCAGGAGACTGCGCTTTTGGAATGGCCTGTGCAATAGTGAGTTGTGTTGGATCTTGGACGTTTGGGCACCCACGAGTCGGAATGTGGAGGCAGCCACGTTTGCGACCTCATACCTAGTTCCTTGCACGGGGCGATTATCGCATGCACGATCTGCTCGAGGGGCTCATGGCAAGGCACAGGGAATCTTGGAAGGACAGACACGTTGAGATGGCAAGCAGAACCTCCAAATTGCGCATCCAAGCGATCAACGCCAGTTGCCAGTTGCGCGCAGCAGCTCCAACGCAACCACACTGCCACCAACATTACGCCCCGTTGCCCGTTCGCGAAACCCCACCCACCATCGCGAACCACGTTTTCTGTCCGCGTTTCACCCCGTGCAAAGCCACGCCCATGGCGGCGCCGTTTGCGCCCATGTTCGCAACAAGGCGCGAGATCCGATGTATCCGGGAACCCCAGTCCTGGGTAAACAGCAGATTACCCCCTCGCACGTACATCGGTGGCATAACCGTCCCGCAGGAAGCGCTACCTCAAGAAGCAATTATACGAGTTGCGGTCATCGGCAAGAACCGACTACTTGCGTATCAAGTACAACGGATTCATGCCTCCTAAATCAAATCCCGGACGCAGACCACCCGAATACCAAGATCTTGTCCAAGACCCTGGATCAACAGCAACATCAATCATCCCAGGCACCAGGGCCCAGCGCGAGCACCATCAATAACACTATTGTCCCGCAGGCTAAATGCATCGAAGCCCGCAGAGTATGCCTCGTCGGGCGTAAGTGTTCCAAACTCACAGCATACTTCTTTTAGTATTCTGTGCCCACGAAAGTTGCCGGCGCAGGGGAGAGCGAGCGAGCGAGCAAGCGGCGCATCGAACATTGTTCAACAAGTCCGTCCAACCACCCCATCCCATCCTATTTCCGTGCTATTCCTCTTTGCTCTGGGCGTTTAAACGCTCGCCAGCGGGCCAAACTGCTCCGGGTCCGCAGGCCCCACCAGCATCACCGGGCGTAACCTGGGGGCCAGAGCTCAAATGGCTGGTAGGTTGGATAGCAAGGCCCCTCAGCCCTATCAGCGTCCTAGCCCGTGGGGCATACCTCCAGCTCCGCAGCAAAGCAGGGAACTGCTCTGTGCCCAGTTGTACAAGAAACGCGTGTCTTTGTCCGTTGGACATGGGGCGCGGCTGAGACTTTTTTTCCCTTTCGTGACCGGCAGTTTGTTGAAAGACGGCGGTGGGAAAACGGCGGTAGGTAGGGTCGTGGGGGTGATCCGTCGGCGTCTCGTTGACCCGCCTGCATGCTCAGGTCGCATGTGGAGCCGTCTATGCTTGAAAGCGAAATACGTACGCGGCGCGAGTGCGCAGCATCGATCGGATGAATCCTGTGACTTGTACAACTCGTGTCGGGGATCCACATGCGGAGGAACTCTTTTCTCGCAGACCCGCATGAGCCGCACTTTTTTCGTAGGATTCTGGCGACATGTGTATGTGTATGTGTACAGTATGATCTGACCTTGAAGACTTACAGGCTAGCATAAGCGATCCCATCAAATCAACCCCTCAGACCTTGAAAGCCTCCCTGGCAACCTAAAAGTCTTCAACGCCAGATAATACGGTAGGTATGTATGTTGCATGCAGGACTTGTTCGGTGCATGAAACCCGATACGGAGGGTTCGCATGAGAACATGCGTAGTGGGAAGAAGGAACTTTTGTTTGCGACGTTTGATCAAGGACATGCTACTATCTCAACTCGTGCCATGAAGCCCATGACTATCCAAACAAAAAAGTGAATACCTGTCTACTTTCATCTTCCCTCCATCTCCATCCTCCCCTTCCATGTTCCCCATCCCATCCCCACCCCGTCCCACGTTACACAACATGCCCCTCCCCTCCTCCGTCCTCAAACACAGCAACTCCGACCGCACGCCCGGCCCTCCCACTCGCTCGGCACGATAACGCGGGCACACATATCGCATGATCAAGTTTTCGTGCGACGGCGACGGGGTGCGGTGAAACATGGGCGGTGGACCGGTCAAGAGGGGCGGTCAGAGAGGTTTGAGGCTGAAGTGGACGGCGAGGAGGGGAGGGGTTAAAGTAAAAGATCAACAAGGGGGGCGAGGCTGAAGTGGTCGGCGAGGCGAGATGTAGGAAGCAAGTGAGGTGCGTATCCCATTAGGTGATGGACGGAGCCACCAGGTGCAGGCAAAATTCCTGTTCGCACTCACTCACCCAACGAGAAGACGTCGAGGGGAGCTTGTATATTCTTAAAAGCATTCGCTGGGCTGCATAAGCATGTGTTTGTAGTTGTTCTCCTTCCTCCATAACTTCTGGAATCGTACGATTTTGTCTGCTGGCAGAGGTTCATTGTGGAGGTAGTTCGTACGGCTTGTAGGTTGGTCTTGGAGGTGGTGCCGAGCGGAATGGTACTAGGACTTCCTCATGACCGTGTGGTTGTGCAGAGGGAGCTCTTGTTGTTGAGCGACGTGATCTGGATGATGTCTGGGGTGGTAGTTGGATTTGAGCTGGGCCCAGAGAGGTCGCCCGAGATGGTGGTTCAGCAGTTTCCCTTGCAGATGGTTCTGCTGTTGATGAGCGCGATGCCGTTTCAATGGTTATACGAGATGGGATTTCAGCAGAAGTTATTGCAGGTGGTTCTGCTGTTGGTGATTACTGAGTCAACCGACAGTATTAGAGTATTGTGTGTCTTCAGACTCACTTGTGGACTTATGGGTGTGCGCGTGAAAACTATTAGATCGCTTCGCGCATGGGCAAGCGGACGCGGATTCTGCTGCTACATGGTGGAAGGGGATGGGATTTAGTCGATACCACTCCCATGAAAGTGGAATTTGGGGGTTTGTAAAAGGGAGGGGGAGAGAAATATGTGGATTCATTGCTCAAGACCGAGCATCTCAATTGGTGATGTGAAATATTAAGCAGATGTCTTTTTTCAAACGACAGAAGATAAGTTACGAAAAACCTCGAGGGAAATTGAACAACAGAATGGAGATCTAATATGCATCTACACATGGGTATAACCTGATTCGACCAAAACACCACCAAACAAAGACCATCACTGCACTTCCTTCAACACCATCGCACCACTAGCCCCTCACTGCGCACCCCCAACAACCATCTTCT
>Ga0265780_10009113_pt1 | contig 11952 bp, 14 predicted proteins | sample P1T30metagenome_FD_192432 | JGI IMG/M metagenome (GOLD analysis project Ga0265780, IMG submission 192432) | Plant litter microbial communities from East Loma Ridge, Irvine, California - P1 T30 | ecosystem: Environmental > Terrestrial > Plant litter > Unclassified | place: USA: California... | reverse complement strand
GAATGGTGTTGATGGCTCATGGGGTCGCTCGCCATGATTCGTCGGGTGCGTCTGGCGTCTGGCGTCTGGCGTCTGGCCATCTCTGGAGTCTTGAGCTTCACAGCGGATGGTGTCCATGTAAGCAGCGCTCGCATTCCCCGTCTATTCTTGCAGGCTCAGGCACTTCACTTGCAGGCTCAGGCACTTCAGGCCGCGACTCGCTACAGGGCGGCGTTTGGCGCAGCATCTGTCCTGTGCTCTTCCGAGCCCCCCTGTCAAGCATCCACGCATCAGTAGTCGTCTGCTCGTCTGCCGCTAGCGATTGAGGGACCGTCGAAGCTGGAGACGGGAGTATTCAGACTGCGCAGTGCCGAGTCTCTTCATCGTCGTCCTGAGGTTTCCCTATTCGAGTTGCACATTCGCCGGGGGCACTGCGCGACGACACCTATCACGTTACACTGCTCGACGTCAAAGACTTGGGTGCGCTCTCGCGACACTTTTGGCCATTGCCGCACCGAGCCCACCGCCAGACCGCAGAACAGTGTTGCGCCCGTCTTCACGCCCTCGCGCCCTCGCGCCCTCACGCCCTTCTGCTGCAACGTTGCCTTCGCTGCGGGCTCGACTACCCCGCCCCATTGCGTCTGATTGTCGCCCGCCCGCACCTGGCGCCGACGCAACATGGAGTCGCCAGGAGCATATCCCGAGTCGCCCACCGACCAGGACGACGTCGTGTATCCGTGCAAGGGGTGCGGAGAGGTAGAAAAGACCCTATCGACGCCGGCCGATCGTTGCTGACTGCAGTCCAGATCCTCGAGGAAGGAAAGGCCTTTGAGCTCGGTATGCATTTTCTCATGAGACACAGACACGGCGTCCCTCGCGCCTGCCCTCCATCACCCAGCCATGGACGAATGCCACACTAACACCCCACAGCCGGCAACCGATGGCACATCGACTGCTTCCGCTGCAACACGTGCGGCACCCTGCTCGACTCGGACGCCAACCTGCTCCTGCTCGGCGACGGCTCGCTGATATGCAACAACTGCACATACAGCTGCAACCACTGCGGCAACAAAATCGAAGACCTGGCTATCCTCACCGGCGACCAGGCCTTTTGTGCAAACTGCTTCAGGTGCCGGAACTGCAAGCGCAAGATCGAGAACCTGCGCTATGCCCGTACCTCACAGGGCATCTTCTGCATGTCCTGCCACGAGTCGCTGATGGCTCGACGCCGCAAGAAATCAAAAAAACCTCCACCCGGACCCGCCCCTAAGGTAGACAAATCTCTGCCTGCCCTGCCTCCCCATGAGCGTCCCACCTTCACTCCGGACATCGACACGCCCTCGGACATCTTCTCCGAGCCCACCACGACCGACGTTTCCCCACGCCCCTCCAATTCAAGAAGGAACGACTCAAGCTCCAACTTCAGGCGGGACGCCTCTCCCGCCATGACCGACATGTCACGACGAGGTAAGAACACCCAATTACCGGAAGCCTATTGTGAATGCTGACCCCTCAGATAACGTCACCCTCCCAGCGACCACCTACAACAAAGACCATACCCACAGCGAAGCCCCAGACGCTGCGGATGACGGACTTCTGCTGCCATTCGCCCTCGACCCCAACACCGCTCCCGGACCCTCGCCCCTGAACAGACCGACGAGCAAATTCGCCGATCGAGGACTTGCATCTGCCCACACGGTGGCCAACGAGAACAAGAACAGTCGCGACTACTTCAACCGGCCCTCTGGCGACCACCGAGATGTGCTGAAAGAGAACGGCTCCCGGTCCGCTTCCACAGAGCGACGACGGCCTACAAGTCCGCACATCGCCTATCAGGAGAAGGGGAGACAGCCGTCAGATAGTCTGGTGGAGACGTTGCGCAAAAGAAAGGACGTGGCAGAGTCCCCGACTCCTGATCGTTCGCGAAGTCAGCATGCCTCGCCGGCACCTCCCTCGGCAGCTGAGCCCTTCAAGCTGCAAGACGTGCCCAAGAACAAGAAGGCTGAAGCTAAGCGCAAAGACTCGGAGCCTCAGGAATCTCCTCAGCCCCAACAAAACTCCCTGACCCGGGACATGTCAGCACGGCTGAGCCGACCGCTCATTGAGCCCGACTTCACTTCCTCACCACCTGGTGCGGGACAAGATTCACCTGACACATCCAGTTCCTCCTTTAGCTCACACTCCCGCGTGGAGCGTGTAGTTGATCGCCCCGCTCGTGGAGACTCGCTCAAGCCTGCTGCGTCCATTACTCGATCTGAAAAGACGACAAACACGACACCAGGACCCAGTCATCCTGAGCGCACATCTTCGACTACCACAGCCACGGCTCATCTAAATGCAGGCCTGGGAATCATAAATCCCACTGACTCTCCACCAGCCCGGTCCATCTCTGATGTCCCAGTTCCCCCAGCTCGTTCAGCAGGCCGTCCCGCACCACCCTCGACGCAAAACTTCACATCCCCTCGTGCTCCCCCACAGCCACCGCCACCTCAGACCCACAAGACCAACGACTCTGTGAGCAGCGCTCATACCGAGTCGTCACGAGATGCTCACGGCGGAACTGGTCTTCCGCGGTATAGTCACCAGGGCGACTTTTCCATGGATGAGGACTTTGCGCGTCTGCTCGGAAGCCAGGCGGAGAAAGACGAGAGGGACGGTGGGGTTTTCAGAAGGGTCTCAAACGCTGTTTCTAAGCACGGCCGTAGTTTCAGTGACCGCGGCTCCATCAACTCTCGGGGCCACAAGAAGTGGCCGACCAACGGTTCGATTGAAATCAGCAGCCCGACGGTAGCGTCTCCAGACACAAGAGAAGAGGGCGTAAACCTCCGCAACGAGCTACGCCGCGCTCAACAACGCATCGCCGAACTAGAAGCCGAAAAGAATGGTCTACAAGAATCCATGCACAGCGCTGCAGACATAAGACAAGCAAACACTGTGCTCCGAGAGAAGCGCAACACCATGGCTGTCTTAGACACACAACGAGAAGTGGTGATTCGTGAGCTTGAGATTATGACTGAACACCTCAAGCGCGCCAAGGACAGCAATGGCTCAATGGATCTGAATCAGCTCAAATCAGACATTCTCAAAGACTTTGCAAACTCTCTTCAAAAGCTCAAGGATCAGCTTTCCGGCCAGATTGAGGACCTCATCTCGAAGAGAGCCGAGTTGACTGACGAGATATCCAATTTGATTCAGATGAAAGACAAGGGCTTCCAGGAGTACGAGTCACTTACTGCGGCGAACGCCAAGCTCAACACCATGAACCGAGAACTTGTCGACAGCATACAGAAGACCCTGCAAAGTAACAAGAAGAGTGCGCCGAGCCTCGACGCTTCCGCCAACGGACTCGGCATCTACAACCCTCAGCACAAGGGCGGCAAGTCTGATGTTTCAGTCGATGTCCATGGATTGCATGGATTGCCTCACGAACAGTCATTCGCCAATCTCCACGAAGCTGACGAGCAGGCTACGCTGGCCCAGCCACAAGTAGTGAACATCCGCAAGACTGGCAAGCCCACCAAGTTCTCGACCTGGAAGAAGGGCGGACAGGCCATCACCAAGAATGTCACCAAGGGATTCAAGGGCGCGTTCGGGTCTGAACAGAAGCAGGAAGAGTACAACAACATCAAGGTCATTGGAACGCCTTATGGCTCCGTACATAACCAGCCCGATCTTGCGTCCATGTCGACAATGTCGAGCTCAATCAAGAGTCGGGACGAGCAGGGTACTCCACGAGCTTGGTTCAGTAACAACAAGATGCCTTCAAACGGCAGACAGCCTTACCCACAGGGTGGATTGAAGGGAATGCAAAACAGCAGCAGCACCAACTTGGCTGTAGACGCGAGCACAGTTCTTTTCGGCTCGGACTTGACTGCTAGATGCGAGTTCGAGAAGCAAATGATTCCGAGGATCGTCAGCCGCTGCATCGAGGAAGTGGAATTACGAGGCATGGACGTTGAGGGTGTCTATCGCAAGAGCGGTGGAACATCGCAGGTCAATCAAGTTCGCAGTGGCTTCGAAGCCGACAATGACCACGATATCAGCGACCCAGATCTGGACATTCACGCAGTCACATCAGCGATGAAGAACTACTTCCGCCGATTGCCTGTACCCCTGATCACCTTCTCTGTGTACGATCAGTTCCTTGAAGCAGGCCGTGAGTACTATAATCCTGAGTTTGAGAGAAAATGCTAATCCACAGAGCAGAACTTGAAGATCCTCAGGCACAGGCCAAGGCCCTACAAGCCGCCGTAAATGAGATACCGAAGGCTCATCGCGACACTCTCCAGTTCTTGGTGTTCCATTTGTCGCGTGTCATCCAGCACGCTAGCGACAATCTGGTGAGTTTCCTTAGCGATATCTTGTTATTTTGACTGACTTTCTCCAAGATGACCCCTCTCAACCTCGCTGTGGTTTTCGCACCCACTATTATGCGTCCCATGGATATCCAACGCGAGCTTACAGACGTCTCCACACAACGTGTTGCTGTCCAAGCCCTGCTTGAGAACTACAAAACTGTCTTTGGCGAGGAATGAGCGAGCTACACCTTTTTTTTACACATATATTGCCATGTCAACGCCTTATTTGGGCTATGTTCCTGATTCGAACGGCATCTTGCATACTGAGAAGCCAACTCCCAGATCCCTCCTTCACGGATAGGCCCAAGTTCGACTTCGATCAATACGGCGACGCTTCCGCCACCAAGTCTGTTCAGGACGTTGTGCTGCTCGCGTCGGGTCCCATTGAACTGATGCTTCCTTTCTACTCCAGTTTCGACACGAGCATTTTTTTTGGGTATTGTCCTTATGTTGATAGGCCACAGACCTTTGGACTTTATGAGCGGTTTCTGGCCGAATTTTGTATCATACAGCTTCCTTTCGACACGATTGTTTGCATCGAATAAATTGTAAATGGGCCGTGAAAAGGTCACAGGGCATGGCATCATACCCAACGGCAGACCACTGAAGGTTGTTGGGGAGGCGGTCAAGGAGGAACTAATTGATGAGTTGTTCATGATTGCAAATATTGTACTTGAACTTCCTACTGGCTGTTCCAAGGTTGCTGTTCTGTTCCTAGGCTTGGCGGTGCGAATGGTGAAAGACGCGCTAATTGTGAGCCACCATGTACGTCATACTACGCTAATAAGCGCACAAGCATGTGAGGGCCAGCCTGTTTCCGGCATCACACAATCGACCTTTTATCTTTTGCATCCGCCAAAGAGCTTCACAGATAACCACTCATTGTACTCTTTCGTGTCCCGCGCATCCTTCTACTGCTTCTAATTCCTGCCGCTTGCTCTTTCAAAGTCTTTCAACACCCCACTACTCCACCACCCAGCCATAATGTCGTACGCAGATATGGCGGCCAAGGGCCCCAAGCAGAGCGCAGAGGAAGTCAGTATATCAGAACTTAGATATTCGTAGAGCACCAGCTAACGTCATTGTAGGCGTGAGTATTCCTACTTTTATGTTCAAGACAATGCCTACCAGTTGTGCGCTTTGCACCCACCGCCATTCTGCGGCCCCCATAGTTCTTCACATGTCAAAACTACACCACTGCAACACGAGACATGAAATGCGAAAGAGCGTACACTGACAGTGTATTAGTCGTGCACCAGCCATGCCCGAAGTTGAGCACGGCGACGAGAGCGTTTCCTCCCTCGTCGATGTCGACAGCCCGCACATCTCCTCGGTGCCCTCTGACTACGAGAGCCAGTCTGTAAAGACCGACACCCAAGCTGAGCGCCAGCAGCGCGAAGAGGAGATCCACGAGGAGGCCAGGCGACTCAAGGACCAGGCCGCGGCTAAGAAGGACGCCGCAAAGGACAAGGCACGAAAGAACGCAGATAACCCAGTTGTGTTGAGCAATGCCATCGGTGCTGCCGTTGTTGCGACTGCTCTGGGTATTGGCGCGTACAGGAAGTACGCTCGTGGCGAGCTTACTGGAAAGCTCGTTGCGGCTTGGGTGGGCGTCCTTGGTCTGTTCGGTGTCGGCGACTACTACGTCTCACAGTAAGTTGCCAGAGAAGCAATGCATCGATATGATTTCTAACGCGATTCAGGTACTTCTTCAAGCGCTACCCACCAAAGAACTAAAGGACATCTTACCGAAGATGCTTCCTTTCAGACCTCCATGCTTTCGACTCTCTTCTCTACAGCTTGTAGTCTTCGACGGTCCCTGCAGAACAAAAGCCTAGACCCGTCTAAACGGCTTTTGGAGTGGTCGGACTATCTTTGGAATTTTGCAGTAGTACTATAGCAGGCACAAAGCTCTCGTCTCGTTCTAGCCTGGAGTTGGTAGCTCTAGCGGGTCTTCTTCTGTATATACGGAGGTTCACTATTCAATTATACCCACTTTTCAACAGCTCAGCATCTCACTATGAATGACTATATCCATAATCACGGTAAAAGCTTATGGTCTTGCCATGATCAGCGGCGGGACCGGATGACGGACTGTAGCACGTGATCGACATGCCAGGTACAGCAGCGCTAGCTTAAAAATCCAGTGCCCGTGGAAAGTTCTACGTCACGACGCGAGGCCCGTCCCCGTCCAACACCTCTTTGAAATTTCCTTGTCTCTCCTTCAGTCAATTCCCCTCCAACACCATGTACCGCGCTGCCCCACGGTTAATTGCGCGTTCCGCGCTCCCACAACGAAGCCTTGCGCCCGCGCGGCGATATGTGAGCACAGCTCCGCCCACGCAAAAGTCAAGAAGCTGGAAGAGCTTGGTGGCGCGCTTCGGTATCGCCGGCACAATCATATATTACTACAACAACACGGATGTTTTTGCCGAAGAACCTCGGTGTACGTAGTAATGACAATGGCAGAAGCAAGATTCGTAGCTAACAATAGCAGATCCCGTGCAAGCCCTGCCCGAAACAGACGCGGAATCCGAACACCTCCCCACCATCGAATCCATAGCCGCCGAGCGCGAGAAGCGCAAGGCAGTACAGGCACAACTGGACGCGCAGGCGCAGGCGCAGAAAGAAGCGGACAGCACACAGCATGAGGGCGGCGAGGGCGGTATGCAGGGCCTCGAAGGCGAGGCCGACCAGCAAGGCGCCTTCAACCCCGAGACGGGCGAGATCAACTGGGACTGTCCGTGTCTAGGCGGGATGGCGACGGGCCCGTGTGGCGAGCAGTTCAAGGCCGCGTTCAGCTGCTTTGTGTACTCGGAGGAAGAGCCCAAGGGCATGGACTGCATCGACAAGTTCAAGTACGAGAAGCCTGGTCTGCACCATGTACTGTGAAATCGCGCTGACATATGATGCAGGGACATGCAGAATTGCTTCCGCGAGTACCCGGAGGTCTATGGCTCGGAACTCGAGGGCGACGACGAAGCTGAGGATATCGAGTTGCCGCAGCCTGGACAGCCTCAATCAGATTCTACCCCCGCACCCTCATCCAAACCCCGCGAACCCGCCGCGCCTCCAGAAAATGCTGCCCTCTCTGGCGAACCCGCCTCAACCCCTTCCCCCTCCGCCGCAGACAAAGCTCAAGCACCCAGCACCTCCTCTTCAAAGCCCGCCGCGAGCGAGAACAAGCTCGGCCTCGTGCCGGACAACTACAAGCCCGACGCGAAAAGCGAGGAGCCCGTGAGCGAGAGCGAAGAGCTGGTGCCCAAGGCGGCGCATGACGGGCGGTGAAGAAGGGGAGTATATGGGGAGTGTATTATATATAGTAGAGGGTGCGTGTTGCATGGTTTGGAGTATGGGAATGAATGGATGTATGTGAAGGGAATGCGTGTATGCAAAGCTGTATAATACCATGTATCTGTCAAGATGGATGTGTACAATATGATGAATGTCTCAGGTTATGATGGGTGCTGCGAGGAGCATGGTTAGCAGGATGATGGGGTATGGTAAAAGTCTAACAAGACAGAGACGAAGATAATCCCACACAACACCACACAGCAAATGCAAAGGAACGAGCTAATCTGTATTCTGTATTCCTCAACTCAGAACAAAGTAGTTATACCATGAAAGAAGAAACGGATCAAGGAAAAAAAAAAAAAGAACCAAGCCAAATATTCATCCTGTCCGCGGAAAAAAGGTCTACGCCAGAAACACCTCCCCCCCTCGTTCCCCAGCCCTGCCTTCGTCGACGTCTTAGATCTCCATCTTCGCGTATCCCTCCGCGCCCTCTGCGACAGGCTGCACGCCCTCGTCTACACTATCCCTCTTCGTCCCCATGCCGTCCTCGCCTTTACCCACGCCAAACGCACGCATCGCCTCCGCAAGCCTCTCCATCGCCTCATCCGGCTGCGCTCCCGCGCTCGCCGCAATCTTCTTCGTCGCATCTTCGAGCGCGCGGACACGGCGCTGGAAGTTCAGACGGTCCATGAAGAGTTGCTGGCGGCGGCGCTGGAGGTCGCGGCGCTCGGCGGAGAGCAGTTTCTCAAAGTCGTTGAAGTGCGCGAGCTTGAGCTGCAGTTTTTGCAGTTGCAGGTTTACGGTGCCGGACACGAGGCGCGTGATGTGGCGCTCCTCGTGGGAGGCGAGGGCCGAGGCGCGCGCGGCGGAGAGGGCGAAGGGGAGGGTGACGAGCGGGTTGGAGGGGTCGGACGGGGTGGTGTCCTTGGTGGTGAGGGCGGTGGAAGAGTCGACGTCCATGGCGTCAGCGCTGCCTTCGGGCTTGACATCTGATGATGCTGTCGCGGACTCGCCTTCCTTCTCCTTGCCCTTTTCTGAGGGCGCAGTAGGCGTCTTGTTGATCTTGTCTTGGAGGATGCGCTTCATTTCTGTGACGCTGCGGCCAGAGGCGACGGCGGCTTCAGTCACATTTGCGGGTGCAAGTCCAGCGAGGAAGCTGACAACACTCAGGACGGGGTTCTCGGCGTGGTGGATGGGCGCACGGCCTGCGTTGAGGTACTCCAGGTCCTTGAGGAACTTCATCGACGGCGCAGCAGGCTCATTTGATGGCACGTCAGCCTCAATGTACTTGTCTTCGATTTCGAGTTGCAGGAACTTCATGACACACTGCTCGCGGGTCTTGGTCTGAACATGGTCGGCGACGCGGTTCCAGTCATCGTCAAACTCCTCCAGACCTTCGAGCAGCAATAAGACCTCCTCTTCGGACCATTTCTCCTCGCCGTCTGGCCCTGGGGAGTACTCTGGGTTCGAGACCTTGACGTAGTTTGCGCTTGACGTGGTACCGGGGAAATTGGCCTCCGAGTAACACCTTGGGCAAACGACGCGCTTCAAGCCGCCTACGCTCTTGGTTTGTCCAGCTGCTTCCGGGGTACTGGTCTCGTGGAAATGTACACGGGTACACTCAACGCCGCAGCTGAAGCAGTTGATCACCTTAACGGGCTCCTTTGCGGCAGCCTCTAGATCTTTAACGTCAGCTGAGTTGCCGTTCGCTACAGTCTCGCCATTCGATGCCTTGGGTTCTGCCGACGCCTCTTTGCCGTTCGCTTCGTAGATGTTACGTCCAGCCAGCGATTTGGTCTCGCTCTTCGCCGTGGGCTGTTGGCTCGCGGCGCGGTCAGTACCTGCGTGCTGCTTTCCTTCGGTGACCTTGGATCCCGGGCCTGGTTGGAATGGCTGTAGTCCTCGCGGTGTGTCAACGGTAACGCGGAAATGGCCGGTGAACGGGGGGCCGATATTAGATGGGCGCTCTTGAGGGTCGACCTGCGCTGTTGTTAGCCAAGTCATGGAGCGTGGTGGAGAAGGCATACTTGGTAGTTGATCAGTCCCCATTGCTCGAGGAAGGCATGTACGCGCATGATGGCGCAGACGTCACCAGCCAAGTTCCTTCTGCACGCAGTGACGGTAAGGTACTCTGATGGGTTCAACCGGTATGTGTTGATCATGAAGTCGCGGTAATCGCGGTATACGGCGGGCGTCTTGCTGCGGTTGCGGTTGTTGAAGAACTCGGGCAGGGCCTTGCGCTCGCGGTAGTCGATGTAGCGCATGTCGAACCATGTCGCGTAGCTTGGAATAATGGTCGCATATGTTTGCGTGACGAAATGTGAGCGCGCAGCAGATTGCAGGTCAGCCTTTGCTTGCGCCTCTGCGTCCACTACTTCAGCGCCATCGGCGTCCTTCTCTTTCTTGGTGTCGTCGGTCCCGCCCATCTCCTCATCGTCCTGACCGTCGGCATCTTCCGCATCCGGTCGCGGGCCATCTGGTGCATCGAGGGGGTTGTCAGAAGCCACGGCTGGTGTAGCTGCTGAGGGCTCGCGTGAAGACTCTTTGATGGTTGGTTCTTCAATCATGCTCGTGTCTATCAAGGCGTCAAAATCAAACTCATACTCACCTGGAGTGAACATTGCGCTCGTCTACGTTATGTCTCGGTGTTCAGGAAGTGAAGAGGAAACGGGCCAAACTGTCGCAATGTCTTGCGCTGCGGCTAGAAATAACGTGTAGGGCAATGCGCCTTGGGTAACGTACCTTGGTCAAGAGCATTGATGTCTGTAGCACCTTCCCCAGCGATAAGATCCTGCGCTGTCGCGTCGTCGGCCATAGCTTCGAAAAGTGCTCAGGTACACTTGCGATGCGTCGGGGCTGGCACGTGTTGGGCGCACGGCGATGCTGCACGAAGGGCGCAAATGCACGGGTATTGACGCGATGTCGGCGAATATGCGCCTGGTGATTGCAGTGGTGGTGAGAGCAAAGGAGTGTGGGGATGGAGGGGATGCGATGGGTTGATGGGTCGCGTCTAACTTCGCGCTCTCTCGCACGCCAACCCTGACTGGAACTTACGGAGCAAGCACGGCACGTGACTATGGCGCCCGCTCCGAATCTGAGGTGCTTTCACACGCAGCAGAATAGCCAACCGTACATGCACGACAAGATTCGTCCATGTCTTGTTCCTTAAGACATGCTGGATGCATTCACAGTAGTACAAGTACCAGAAACTTTGATTTCACCTGCAAATAATATCCACTTCTATGAAGCTGGCCAGACCCAGGATGATTGCACGCAACGCAATCACCAAGTAGTGCTGTAGTGCCCGCCAGCAAACCACGAGCAAGGAAGACACCAGGATTTGTTGAGAGGCCCTGCAGGATGGATGGAGGAACGTTTGGAACATCTGGAACATGGAGGTGGAGGTTCACAGATTGAAGCTATGGAGCGGTCACAACACGTGCCTGCAGCTCGCTCCGAATCGATGCGAGGGCTAGTGCCGGATAGAGGTCATTGTGCTCCACAGTCTTGAAGTCAATACCTTTGCATTGCTCTGCGACAATCAACGCGATACCCCACGACCGCCTTTTCTCTTCCTCCAGTGTGTTGTTTCCCTTTTAGATCACCATGTTGCCTGCAGCACGTAGCTCGGTCCTGCGAGCAGCCCGCACACAGCTCCGACAGTCACATCCCATCGCCGTTCCACAATACTCTGCCTTCGCACGGTTAGCCTCCACATTCGCCGTCCTCGAGCAAAAAGATGGAAAGTTCCAACCAGCATCGCTAGCAGCTGTCACAGCAGGAACCAAGATTGGAGGCTCAATAACAGCGTTCATCGCCGGAAGTGGGGTGAAGTCGGTCGCAGAAGAGATTGGAAAGGCAAAGGGCATTGAGAAGGTCATCTACGTGGAGAATGGAGCATATGACAAGGTTAGAGGCTGGCGATGGTTGGTCGAGCTGTCATGACTGACGTTTGGTAATAGGGTCTTCCTGAGAACTATGCGCCACTCTTGGTCGAGAACATAAAGAAGGGCGGATACACACATGTTGTTGCCGGACACTCTGCTTTTGGCAAGAACCTGATGCCGCGAGTATCAGCCCTTCTGGACACCCAACAGATCTCAGACATCACAGCCATTGAAAGCGAGGACAGTGAGTGGGGTGTCTGCAAACCTCAGAACATATATATTGATAGCATACAGCATTTGTGCGCCCCATCTATGCCGGCAACGCCATCATGACAGTCCAATCGAGCGACAGCGTCAAGGTCATCACCGTCCGAGGCACCGCATTCCCTGCACCCGAGACCGAGGGTGGGTCCGCCACACTAGAAGAGGGCGTG
>Ga0265780_10009112_pt1 | contig 11952 bp, 4 predicted proteins | sample P1T30metagenome_FD_192432 | JGI IMG/M metagenome (GOLD analysis project Ga0265780, IMG submission 192432) | Plant litter microbial communities from East Loma Ridge, Irvine, California - P1 T30 | ecosystem: Environmental > Terrestrial > Plant litter > Unclassified | place: USA: California... | reverse complement strand
GCGCTGGTCAGCAGACTTGGCAGGACGGTGACATTAACAACCTCAACTACGACAACCCTACCCGTAGGGACACTGCTATGCTTCCCTCCAACGGCTGGTTGGCGCTTGCTTTCCAGACGGACAACCCTGGCGCATGGGGTAAGTGAAAATTCCAAACATCCCGCAAATCTTCCTTTCCCTTGCCAAATCACATCCCCCAACATCCTTACGCACTCTACATCTTTATAGGACCATTACTAACGACCCTCTTGTAATGCACTGCCATATCGCTTGGCACGCCGACGAGGGACTCGCCGTCCAATTCTTGGAATCCCCAGACAGGATCGGCCAGATCGAAAACCTGGGCCTGGAGACCTGCGACGCATGGAGGCAGTACTCCCCCAACAACGTCTTTTACGCAAAGCACGACTCTGGGATCTAGAGGGCTGATATGGAGCATTTGCTGGCGCTGTAATATCTCTTTTTTATCTCAATCAAAACAAGCCAGATCATGGAACTTTTTTTATACAATACACTGCATGGAATTGACGGATGCATGTTCCTCGGGGCAATTTTTAGCCGTCTGATGTTCTTCTGGATGATGGGTGTTTTCTACATCGATGTTTTTCGTCGTGGTGTCGTCGGGCCTCTTGCCTGGAATGAAGTCGACTTCGTGGTGTTACTATCTGGCTGGGAACCTACCTTCACGCCCCCTGCCACTGAGTTTCAAGACAGAGAACATGCCCCGTCAAGAAACGTAAAGTTTCTGATCGACGTGTTGCGAACTCGCTTCTGTGTGTTACGGGCCTGTGGGTCAATCGAACGATCGGATCGATCATGAAGTCAAATCAACAGAGCTTAGCAGGAGACTTTCGATGGCCAGTTTCCAGTCACTCCATGAGAAATGGAAGGGTGATTCGAGCACACTTTCGCGATACCGCAACCAATCCGCGTAACGACACTCCACACCCACACTATCTTCTCTTCCTACTCTTCTTCCCTTTCGTCTCCCTTTCGTCATCACATTTCGTTATTGAAGTATCGTCGGAATATCTATTGTGATGGCACGGCGCTGCTACTATCCAGCTGAAGAACCGTCCACAGTTCCGCCTACCGCTGAGAGAATCCCGAATCAAATAAACTCCCTTTCGAGATGACAAAAGAAACAACATGGATCAAACCAAAGCCAGCGTCTGGGATGTCGCCCTTCTGCATTCACAGCGGGCAGGTCCTTGCCAATGTCCTCATGTCAGGAAAAACGGCAAAAAGATTATTCCACCTGTTGATGGATGTAGTCATGCATCGGCCGGGAATCGAACCCGGGGCTGGCCGAATCAATTAAGGTCTTGGAGATCTCGACTGGCAACGGCCAATTTTACCACTAAACCACCAATGCTTGATGAAAAACGTGAGCACATGGTGATAATGAAGCTCAGAGTAACCAAACGAAACGGAGTGATCGTAGTCGATCAAGGAACGAGCAAAGAGACGGGTCGAGTGTACTATCTTGCCCAGTCACGGGAATGTATCAAACCTACAAGATAACGCTTATATCTGAGTAGATGACAAGATAAACGCTAAGATCATGGCTGGAGTTTTTGGTGGGCACCTTGCCAAAACACGGACCGTAGTATCCAACTTTCTCCTTGGGCAAGCAATGGATGCAACGAGATATCGGCTCGTTGACGTCTTCCGACGAATCTCAACGACTCCCGTTTGGATCGATGAATTCATTTTTGTGCCTTTCATCTTGCAATTGATCATGCCGGACTTTTACGCTCTCGTGTTTTGTCAACTACAGACCAACGGCCGTGAGATCTTGTTGGGTTTGAGGGGAAGATTGATACAAACAGCAAGACACCGTACAAAATCACGATTACACACACATATCACAGCACAACCTCAATGGCAGCACGGAACGTAGGCAAAGAGACTTGATGACATCGTCTTGTAACGACTCAAGCATCTGATACATCGAGTTATCTGTTTCTGCAGGGATATACATAGGGTTAGGGTTGGGGTTGACAACGACCATCATCTGGACTACGAAACGAGTTACGACGATAGCTAGTTATATACAGATCAGTTTGCATCAATGTAGCGATACATCCCAAGACGGACATGTATCACTGCAGCTACTTGAGAGATGTTTGGATAAGTCGACCTCACCACCAAAAACCGGCAACTTCCACAAAAGATTGGATGAACGCGAGGATCAGGGCAGTGGGTTATGTTGTGTAAAACTGACCTCATTCGCACGTAGAACCCGCGGGAATCGATGAGTTCCGATCTGGGGGATTCTAATTGAGTCGAAGACTCTTGCAAGACATGTGACGTTTTCGGTGCGATTGTTTCGATCAAACGGACTTCTACACAACACCACCACCGCGCTCCATTGTGATGTGTTGAAGTCCGCAGTGTTTGCTCAGACCACGTGTCAGCGTTGGGTTGGAAGTGGAAAGTGAGCTGGTTGGAAAGGATCGATGGATAATGGTAGGAAAAGACCACTGGATTTTAACCAATCGTGATTATCTATGTATAGAGGGAGCCCAGCCAAAAGAGAAAAACGCCACACCCATGCAAGTATTTGGTATAAATCTATAATATATGCAACATCCGACACATGACAAGGGACATTCGCACCCCCCACTCGCAGAGCGGGAAATATGCGCGGGAATCATGAGAAAAAGAACACTCGCAGCCGTCCTAGTAGACGAGCGCACGCTTCGATCTGGCGCGCAGGACGGGGCCCCACTTGTAAGCGACGAAGGGGATCATGCAGAGGACGGTGCCGGCGATGGACAGGATCAGGCCGGCGTACTGGCTGCCGACGTTGTGGAAGAACTGGCTGGCGAACAGGGGCGAGACGGCGCCGAGGGTGTTGCGCAGGAAGCCCTGGCCGGCGATGGCCGAGGAGGAGGACGTGCCGTAGCAATCGGCGGTGTAGGAGTAGGTGGCCTCGAAGACGAAGTAGATGCCGAAGGAGATGGGCGCCAGGGCGATGGTCGGGGCGATCCAGTGCACGTAGCCGTACTGCGTGAAGGAGTAGATGAAGAGGCCGATGGGCAGCCAGATGGCGCCGTACATGGCGCCGTAGAGGCGGTCTTCGGGGGTGACGTTGCGGTCGGGGTCGGCGACGATGCGGTTGTACTTTTTCATCTGCCACTGGTTGGCGATCCAGCCGAGGGTGCAGCCGATGCAGAGCGAGATGTAGGGCAGGCCGGCGACGCCTTCGTTCCAGCCGCGCTTCTCCTGGAAGGTGATGGGGATGACGCTGAGGAACATGAAGGTGACGAACCATGTGAATCCGATCCACAGGCCGAAGGCAAATACCACTGGCTCGGTGACGAGCATCTGGATGGCTTTAACGGAAGAGTTCTTGAGAAGGACCTTGACACTCGGGGTTGTGATATCGTCGCTGGCGACGTAGCGCTCGTCGTTGGTGGCTTTGCGGACCAGCTTGGCGCGCTTGTGGAGGGCAACACCGCCGCGGGTCTCAGTGAACAGGACGACGATCGCGATGAGAAGGGGCACGTTGGCGATACCCTGGACACCCTCGATCCATCTCCAGCCAATGGTCATGTTGATGAAGCCGGCGTAGATGGGAGCACCGACCGTACCGAGGATGGCAATCCAGGAGAAGGCGGCCATGGGCTGTCCACGGTGCTGAGGCTCGTACATGTCGTCGAAAGTACCGCCGACAAGAATAGTACCGATGCAACCGAACAATCCGAGGAGGAGACGGAGGCCGATGATGGTGCTCATGCTTTGGGCAAGTGCGAGACCGATGAAGAGGATGGAGAAGCAGAGGTAACCGCTGACGTAGATGACCTTGCGGCCAACCATTTCACAGAAGGGAGCGAGGAAAAGCGGTGCGAGAGCACAGGCAAAGTTGAACGCGAAGAGACCGAATTGACCGATGAAAGCAGTCGAGTTCAGGTCCTCGGCCATGCTGTTGATACCAGAGCTGTAGGCAGTTGTCGCCAGACCGATGAAGAGGGTCATCAAGTTGAGAAGGGTGGTGATCAACATCTTGTACGCGGGGCTCCAGTTGAACGGGTTCTCCTTGTCGCCATGCGCGAAGAGCAAGACGATGTACTCCTTGTCGTTCTCGTAGACCTTCTCGGTCAAGGTGAGAGGGATATCGACATCGTCCAGCTTCATCAAAGGTGCCAGCTCGTTGTCGGCAGTCTCATCCTCGACGTATTCCTGCAGGTATTTGCCGCCGATGATACGGCCATATTGGTGTGTTTCCTTGGGCTCTTCATCGCCGCTATCGGGAGCGCTGCCAGCAACTTCCGATTTGGTGGTTGCCACGGAGCCGTTCCTGGGTGTCTTTGCTCCAAGCTTGCTCTCGACGTCCATACTCCACACACTGGCGTTTCTTGAGGGGCCGCCCCTCTTGGGTACAGGTTGCACCATGATGTGAGAGGTGTGTTGTTGTTGTTGCAAAGTTGGTGATGGGGGAAGAGGGTGGAGGAGGAGGAGTAATCGGTCCGGAGCACATGGGAGAAGCAGAACGAGATGCAAATAAATAGCCTACCTGCTCTTGGTATTATGACGCTGCCGGTCGCCAACCGCACCGGGGCCTCCTCCATCCCCAACGACGCACGTAGGACATTGCCGGCGAGAGTGGCCACAGCTTGGCGGGCACGACGACCGGATGTGCAATCACGGTGGTGACGGGGGAATTGTGCACGAGGCCCACGATACCACCGAGGTGCCTCCTAACACCCATCCGAGCGTCCCAGATACGGCGGATCTCGTCTCGATCGTTGAGGATGGTATTCTGACATGACTGCTCGAAGCCCAATCTTTTTCGAGCGAAATCGACCTTGTATTCCAGTGTCCGGAGTGTCGTTCTGATGGATAGAGTGGCGATACCGCCGTTATTCTCGGAGCCTAGTGTGCAAATTCAAAGGTGAGGTCTTACGACGCGGCCCAGATCGACCGAGCCAGCGCCGGTTCCCATGTCTGGATCCACGCGGACCGTGATATAGCGCGATGATAAAGAAGCTTCTTTCCAGAATCCTTCCCTTATGACGATATGGCTGGCCTGCCGTCACGCCCCGAACGTTTAATTGTGCTGCTCTGGCCTCTGGCGACAAGGGCTCGATGGCAAATAGGCTTCCGATTAAAGAGTTTGTTCACGATCTGTTGAAAAGACCAACCAAGTTGCCACACCTGCCCGGCATCCGACCGTGACGACGGCATGGCATGGCATAGCATGGCAAAGTCAGTCAAACCTACTGTGGCAGCTTGACACGTGAAACGTGCAAACGTACATTAGTCTGCTTTCTTACGCGAGCGAGTGCCTGTCGATCGCGAGTGTCAGGCTGTGAGGTGGAAGGTCGGAAGCGGCCTTTCCCACCAGATTTACCGCACGCGATTAATAATTCCCATATTTCTTCTTGCGGTGCAGTAAGTGCAGTGCAGACTGTGCAGCGGTCAATGGTCAGACCCATATCCCGATGTTGCTCCAGCCCAACACAACATGAGACAGTGCGCTCTCCGCAAGTCCTCTTGACAATAGTGGACACACTTGTTGTGCTGCTGTTCGTGGAGCCGGTCATGTGCTGTGCGACGCTGCAGGTACTGTAAGCATGAATATCAGTAGCGAAAAGCGTAAGGACAGCCATCAGCCATCAACACGTGCATGGCATTCGTTCGCTACGAGCGAACCTGCGCCGGACACGCCCGACGCACTTACTCAAAGCAGGAACTGTAAGTCCTAGTGGGAGTTGTGCGGCTGGCCGGCCTGGACGCCCGCTCAGCAAACGTCAACGTTAACCGGTCCTCGGAGGCCGGCGCTCGTACTCTCTACAGCACAATTCCGTTCTGACCGTCTCGGTCAGTGGATGCTGGTCTGGAAAGTGACTTGAATCATGCGGCGATCGGGACGTGGGAAATCGGCAGCCGATGTTTGCGTTCAACGGGCCTGAAACAGCCAAACTATCTACAGTACTCTTAAGACTACTCAAGACTCTGATACAGGCTACAACAAGCAGTAACTTAGTCGAGAACCTCACTCAAACCAGCCTACCCTGCCTGCCTCTCTTGCCCGTGCCCTGAATTTCTCCCATCTCGCTTCCAGCTGCACTCGTCGTCCTGCTCATCGGCTCCGCACCAACGCGGACCTGTCCTCTGACTGCAGATGCCATGTTGCCACCAACGGCCGGGGCAGACGCAGAACCAGGAGGAGCGCTCGCGGCAGCAGCAGCAGCAGCTTGCGCCCTAAGTCTCTGTTCCAGAACACTGGGTACAGGTGCAAACCCCGTGTGAGGAACGCGGTCGACTCCACGGCCGATGAGCGCGGGTCCTGTCTCCAAGAGTGGCAGGCGGTAGGGCTGGCTGGTGCCGAGAGAAGAACCGAGAGCCTGATCCAACAACGCGTTGCGCACCTCGGTGCCGTTGACAGGCTCCCCAGCTTCGCCCATCTCGACATCCCCGCCGTCCTCTGCTCGCATGCCGGCGGGGAAATTGCTTCCCGCCCGTCTCATGAGTTCAAAGTCGTTCTCCGCGTCCAAGTTGTTGACAGCTGCAGGCGCTGGAGCCCCACTTTTTTCACTCCGCGTGACAGCGTGATAGTTAGGCACGACTGGGGCGAATGGGTTGTCTCGTGTTGGGATCATTGCGGTGGTGCCGCTTGCGGCTGCTGCAGCCGTTGCAAGATCTGAAAGAGCGGCGAGCGGGTTTGCGCGTGCTCCACCGCGCGTGAGCACTTGGTGTGAGGATGTACGCTCCATCTCTGGAGCTCCAGCCGGCGGTGTGTTGACTGCATCTCCCGCAGCACCAAACGGACCGGCATCATCGCCGTCGGCAGTCAAAGCGTTGTCACGCGCCTCGTTGTCGACTGATGGATCGGCTGTCGCATTCGTGTTGGAACCCGAGTCTTGCTGTTGTGGGGGTTGATAGAAGTATTTGTATGTCGCATTCTGCGCCGTGTTGGTAGCAAGGGCGAGCTCTTTATCCGTGAAAAGTCGCTCCAAGCTGTATGCCGGCGCTTCGAATTGTGCGTAGATGCTCTTGTCCCTGGCGTCTTTGAATGGACTTCTGCCACCTCCCAGGCTGTCAGGCGGAGGAAGCGATCGGAAGCCCGGAGCAGGAGACTCGTTACCCTCATCATCCATAGCAGGCATCTTCCTCTTCCGCTTGCCATTCTCGTCTCCACCACTAGGGCTGATGGCGCGATGCCGGAGGTGTCTCGTCTTGCGGTTCTGTCCACCACCTGGCGAGCCTGGGTTGTTGATGCTGAATTGGTTCGGGTTGAGCAACATCGCGTTGTTGTCTGCAATATCGAGTTGCTCCTTGTCACGGAGTAGTTGTTGCCGTCTCTTTGAGATCGTCGTGATCAATCGTTGTCGGATTTGACTCGCCAGCGCCTTGTGCTCCTCTTCTGCCTGGTGCATCTTTTGCTGTGTCAAGCGATCGACCTCTGCGACAGAAGTCTCGTAGTGGTTCTGTGGCAGAAAGTCAGTTTCTCAATCGATCAGTGCACAAGTAGTCAACTCACATGTAACGCAGTCAAATCCGCATCTCTTTGTTCAATCGCGTCGTTTGCTTCCCTGACAAATGTCCTGTATCGATTGCCTGCCATGGCCCAATAATCTCTTTGCGCCGCGTCGTCTGCCGGCATGTTTGCCCCCATGCCTTCGACCAGTGTTCGGATCTCGTCTCCACCATCCTCTAGTGGTATGCCCTCGTACGGATCGGCGCGTAGGATCAAGTTCATGTCAACTTGGACTGCTTGTAGTTGAGCGCGGTAGTGCTGATGCTGGTTGGAGTTGAAGGAGTCCATCATCTGCTGGAGCTTCTCGACCATGCGATTTCTGCGAACGTCGCGCTTGGTCATTTGCGGTTGAGGGACTGGCGATGGTGAGTCGCGCCCGAATGGCGACCCATGGCGAGGTTGGTTCATCGCCATGTTGACAGGCGGTTGTGGTTGTGGGTGCATGTGGGTGGAGGGTGTCGGCATCGGATGGTCTCGTGCGAGCACGTGTACGTGTTGATCACGATTGGGATGTGTGAGATGTGTGAAGAAATGTGGATCAATGGGGGCCTAGTAGCAACACCACGGCGAGTGGTATGAGTGGTACAGTATGCGCAAGTGCGTGGATGGACGGACGGACGATGCTCAAGACGAAGCTCTTTGCTCTAGTTAGTTACTAGAAGGGTTCATGTCCAAGTCGAATTAGGGTTAGCTTCAGACGTCACTCCAAGAGGCAACTCAGGCGAAGCGTGAGAGATAGGTACGTCTTCAGTAGATAAGGTACCTTACTGTACCTCACTTCAACTTTACACATGTATCGCCGCTTCCGAGGTTCGATGGAATTGATGTTTCTTTGACTCTAATTCTCGTGAACGCCGAGCTCGCTTCGCTGTAGCATCCATCATCTCTCCTCACCACACAAACTTCGCCATGCATATCGACTTCAGCCGCTATTAGCATGCAGCTAATACCCAGGAACCATCGCCCCCGCAGCGCCCGTCATGATTTCTCCGTCCAATCCTTCGCCATGATATATCACTCTCTCTACCCCGAGAGGACCGCTCTGGTAGGGCATGAGGAGTATTGACTTCCGTCTCAAGCTGCGTCTCGCTTCACGCAAGCGTGATGGGCCTCATTGCAGCGGCTTAGGTAGCCGTATAAAACCCTCCGTGCTTCCTCGGTTTTTTTGATATCGTCCAGTCATCTCATTCGATCAGCCAAGATGCTCTTCTTCAATTCTCCTACGCTGCTGCTCGCTGGCAGTGTGGCATCTGCATTGGCTCAAGCTGGTTATGGCGGCCACAACGACACCAACCCTGGTAGTAACGACTCTCTCGCCAACGCGCCTTACAGTACGTGCCAATCTCTTGAGGATTTTCTTAAGTATACCACAGCTATCACAAGTGTTTTACCAATTCCTGGATGAAAGCACTTGACTTCGAATTATCTATAAGCTCACAACACGCGATCTTTTTTTGCCGACGATATCAGTGCAACCAATATTGGCTTGACACAAGCTAACATCAATAGAAAACCCAAATCTGCCTGTAGAGGATCGCATTGCCGACCTCCTCTCGCGGATGACGCTTCAAGAGAAGACGACCCAATTGATGCAAGGCGACATCTCAAACTGGCTCAATGTCACTTCCGGTGCCTTCAACCGTACCGGCCTCGAGACAAGCTTCGATCAGAAGGCAGGATCTTACTACGTTGGCTATCCGATCAGCTGGGACTGGCTGGCCGAAAACATCCAGGTGGCACAAAATTACAGCGTCAACGAGACCCGCCTGGGTATCCCTCCGATCGTCCAGACCGAGGGTATCCATGGCTTCCTCATCGGCAATGCCACAATCTTCAACAGCCCCATCGCCCATGGCTGCTCTTTCAATCGTTCATTGATCGAGCGTATGGCTAAACAAATCGCCGTCGAAGCCAAAGCTCTCGGTGTCACCCAGCTTTTTGCCCCAGTCGCGGATCTTGCGAGAGAATTGAGATTTGGTCGTGTTGAGGAGACGTACGGCGAAGATCCTTACTTGGCTGGTCAGTTCGCCCTGCACTACGTTCTTGGTATGCAGAGCTTGAATGTTTCCGCCATGATCAAGCACTTCGCTGTGTCTGCCATGCCGGAACAGGGCCTCAACACCGGTCCTGTCCATATCGGCGAGCGTGAGCTTCGCACAACCTGGCTTGAAGCGTTCAGGCCTGCTATTACCGAGGGTTCCGTCTGGAGCATCATGAGCTCCTATGTCAGTTACGACGGAGTACCTCAGGTTGCAGACCACCACACTGTGACAGACATCTTGCGAGGGGAGTGGGGATACGATTTCTACGTAATGAGCGACGCCGGTGCCACTGATCGCCTGGCAAGCCCATTCCGCATTTGTCCCTCACCTCTGAACAAGTATGGCCAAGAGGTAAACGAGGGCAACGACTGCATCACCCTCGAGGCACTCCCTGCCGGCACCGACGTGGAGATGGGCGGAGGCTCATTCAACTACCGTTCCATTCCTGAGCTTGTCGAAGCCGGTCGCCTAGACGTTGCTACTGTGGACCAGGCTGTCGCTCGCCAGCTTCGCACGAAATTCACCATGGGTCTCTTCGAAAACCCCTTCCCAGCCGCTCCGAAGAGTGAGTGGAAGAACTTGATCAACACGCCTGAGGCCAAGGAACTTGCCAGGGATCTCGACCGCGAGTCGATTGTGCTACTCAAGAATAACGAGAACATCTTGCCAATCAGCAAGAGCGCCAAGGTCGCGGTCATTGGACCCATGGCTGATGGGTTCATGAATTACGGCGACTATGTCGTCTATCAGTCCCAATACCGTGGTGTCACCCCTCTCGCGGGTATTCGCAATGCAGTCGGCAACGGCACTGTATCTTATGCACAAGGTTGTGAACGTTGGTCAATTGACGAAAGCGGATTTCCGGAGGCCATCGCTGCGGCCGAGGGTGCGGATGTTGCAGTTGTTGTAGTCGGGACCTGGTCTAGAGATCAACAAGAGCTCTGGCAAGGAGTCAATGCCACCACAGGCGAGCACATCGACGTTTCCGACCTCAACCTCGTGGGAGCCATGGGCCCCCTTGCCCGCGCCATCGTGGACACCAAAACCCCGACCGTGATAGTCTTCAGCTCCGGCAAGCCCATCACCGAAGACTGGATCTCCAACACCACCGCCTCCTTAGTCCAGCAATTCTACCCCGGCGAAGAAGGCGGCAACGCCCTCGCCGACATCCTCTTCGGCGACCACAGCCCCTCCGGCAAGCTTTCCGTCTCCTTCCCCCACGACGTCGGCACTCTCCCCATCAACTACGACTACCTGAACTCCGGCCGCACCAGCAACCCCGGCATGGTCCTCGAGAGCGGCGAAATCGTCTTCGGCTCAAACTACGTGGCCAACACCCCGCAGCCCTGGTTCCCCTTCGGCCACGGCCTTTCCTACACCTCCTTCGCGTACTCCAACCTCACGCTCTCCGCTCACAACGCGACCGCAACCGACACAATCACCGCGTCCGTCGCTGTCACGAACAACGGCACCCGCGATGGCGCCGAGGTCGTCCAGCTCTACGTCAAAGACATGCTCGCTTCTGTCGACGTGCCGAACATCAGGCTCAAGGGCTTCGAGAAGGTCATGGTCCCTGCTGGCGAGACTGTGGAAGTGGAGATCCCGCTGGATGTCGGGGAGCTGGGCGTCTGGAACAGGAAGATGGAGTATGAGGTCGAGCCGGGCGCGTTCACGGTGTTTGTGGGCGCGAGCAGTCTTGATTTGAGGGCGAATGCTACTCTTACGGTTGCGTGAGAAAGGGGAGGGAAGGAAGAATGGGAGGGGGTTGGAGGTGGTTATGGGTGAGGGAGAGAGGTGTTTGGATGCATGCATGTGGGTGAATGTATTGCGTTAAACCTAGGTCGTAAGAGCATTTGTTGTCGATCTGTCGGGTGCACAAGCGTGGTTCTTCTTGTTACCTTTGTGGTGCCAATCGACTACCTGTATTCACACCTGAATCAAAGTGCGACTTTTGGGATCGAGAGTGAATTGAGATCGGAAAGACAACAACAAGGCATGACTCGCACGAGCGTCCTGACCCCATGAATCAGCACTACTGTACAAAATAAAAAGTAGACAAACGTATCCTTAACCTAGTTGGTGTCGGATAGCTTGCAATGGGCAAAAGTTGAACTCCATGGTTCGCTAGAACGATGAAGCTGACCCGATTTGAACGGATGACCTTGTGGATGCTCCATAGGTACTGGAATCACACGCGCTACCACTGCGCCACAGCTCCTGACTTTGCTCTACTTCTTATGTTGAAGTGAAGTGATTGGACAGAATGAAGTCAAATTGATTATATCGTGCAAACTATATGCTTCGAGCGATGGCGATGGGAGCGTATGCCGCAGTGTTGGCGGTAGCGTGCGTCAAATTAGCAATGTTGACAGGATGGTGCGATAGCTATACATTTAACATTCATTCCAGAGGCACCGAGCA
>Ga0265780_10009110_pt1 | contig 11953 bp, 11 predicted proteins | sample P1T30metagenome_FD_192432 | JGI IMG/M metagenome (GOLD analysis project Ga0265780, IMG submission 192432) | Plant litter microbial communities from East Loma Ridge, Irvine, California - P1 T30 | ecosystem: Environmental > Terrestrial > Plant litter > Unclassified | place: USA: California... | reverse complement strand
CTCAGTAAGAAATACGCACAAATATAAGAATTTTAAAATCCTTCTGATTTTTATTGAGCATTTGTTCGATGGAAGATTTAAAAGTAGAAGCAGTTTATCTGAGAGACGCGTAACAATAATAATACCTTATATCATTTGCCTTTACCCTGAATCATAACCTTTATGGTTCCTGCTATTATTGTCAGATCTAAATTGAGCCTTTGTTTGTTTATATATAATAGATCATAACGCATACGTTGAACCATTTGATCTATGTTCTCAGCATATCCATACTTTATCTGCCCGATGGAGGTAATCCCAGGCTTTACTGACAGTAACTTTTTATAACTTGGAGCTTTATCTATAATTTGTTCTATAAAATATTGCCGTTCAGGTCTCGGTCCTACAACAGACATATCACCCTTAAGAACATTATAAAATTGAGGCAATTCATCAAGTCTTGTTTTCCTAATAAGTCGTCCCCATGGAGTAACTCGTGGATCATCTTCTTTGGCTAGCTGAGGCCCACCCCGCTCTGCATTGACGTACATACTCCTGAATTTGTAAATGTAGAAAGGTTTTCCATTTCGACCAATCCTTTCCTGGCGGTAAAATACAGGCCCTCGTGAACTAAATTTGGTAATCAGCATTACCATAAAAAATACAGGAAGACCTGATATCATTACTCCCGAAGAGAAAACTATATCAAATCCCCGCTTTAAAACAAGAATCTTTATATCATGCGCAGGCTTAGAAAGCAAGCGAATAACAGGAAAATCGTAGAATCTTAATAAGCTTATTTTAAAAGGGTCAAGAGCGAGATCCGAAATGATCTTTATGTTTATATTGGAATTTGCGAACCAATTTAAAAACCGATTTACATACTGACCATTTAAATCCTTATAACATAAATAAATCTCATGAATGTCTTTATCAATAGCAATTTTTGTTATTTCATCTTTTGTATAAAAGGGAGCATCGCCGTCAGTAACTAAGCTACAAATCTTATATCCATATTCTGGATGACGTTTAAAAGACCTACGAGCCATCAAAATCATTTCTATTTCTCCAAGAAGCAGTATACGCCTCTGGTTAAATCCCCTCTTTCGTATATAATCTAGAACAAAAAAAGTAAGAGATCTACATAATAACAACGTTAGAAAGAGCAATACATAGCTATAAACAATAATATATTTAGAGACATCGTAAAATTCGAAGAAATACAAATAAGTAATCACTAATACCAAATGATAGATAAGTGAAGATATAATTTTACTTATATGAGCAGAAAATGATAAAGGCCTGTGAAAAAAATAATTTTTTGTAATTAAGGCTATAATGATCCACGCCACATTGAAAATAAAATAAATAGCACCTGTGTTATCATTAACCGGAGGTAACCGATCATAGTAAGTAAAACTAGAAATAGTCAGTGCACAATTTAGTGTTAATAGGTCACTTACAAAGGTTATAGGAGGTAAATATTGTGAATATCTATGTCTCATGAGGTGGAAATATGGGTCAAAATTAGCTTTTTTCTTTTACAATACGTTGATCTAATTTACCAATTACAGACTGTTTATCTAGACATTACGTAAGGATACTTGTATTTGTAACATCTGGCATCGTAAATTTGTTAGAAAGTTATATTTTTCATTATCACCCTAGTTTTGAGGTTTACTAATCCAATAAAAATCAGAGCTACTTAAGGCCTTCTTTAAGAAAACAGGCCAGTTAACAGCTATATACCCGACTCTAAAGCCTAGGTATTTCGTTATGCAAACTAAAATTGAATACGGAACGTAAAAAAAATTAGTCTGAAAACTCTCTTTAATAAATGATTTAAAATATTTACTCCCGCTTTTCTCAGTACGTCCTGTAAGCTTTTCGATATCTTTATCCTTACCTCTGATATATCCTGTGTCAAAAAGTCTTTTAAATTCATCTTTAAGAGAATATCTATGTGAATGCATAACGACAGCATCACTAACATAAGCAATCTTAAAGCCAGACGAAAGTAGTTTAATAGCAGCAATGTAATCTTCTGCAATTAATGTTTCCGAAAAACCTCCAATATCATCTAATGCCTTATTTAGATAAGCCGCACAAGAATCAGAGCAAAAGAATAATTTAGCTCCATAGATATGGCTATCGTCTATGCTTCTAATTTGCAAAACACTAAGTTTGGGATAGTTAAACTCCCGCGGAAACCGTTCAAAGAAACCGGCGCCCTTATGAGGAATTTGACGAGCATAAGAGAATGAAGCCTTACCTTGAATTATAGGCGATACTAACATTGAGATCATTTCGCTATCTGTAGCGTATGCATCAGGTGTCATCATAACGACAATATCAGTATTAAGATATTTTCTGGCTTTCTCCCGTGTTAAGCCATGATTAAATTCGTTTCTAGGAATTACAAGCGTCTCAGCCCCCATCCTTTCCGCTAATTCAACTGTACCGTCATTTGACGAAGAGTTTACGACTAATACTCTTGGCTTTAATGAAGATGAGATAATAGGTGGCAAGCAATAAGGCAGATGATGTTTGGCATTGTGAGTAATAAATATTATTCCGATTGATGGTGACATATCTATAATTCTCTTAAGTGATATTCAGCATTAAATTCTGCTAATTCGGCATCTTTTTTTGATACTACTGAAGGAATTAATGGCCACGTTATATTGATGACAGGATCATTGTACCTAATCCCCCGCTCACACTCATGATTATAAAATTCTGAAGTGAGATAAAAAGCTTCGGTATTGTCTTCCAAAGTTAAAAACCCATGCGCAAAACCCTTCGGTACATACATCTGTAGCCTATTTTCAGAAGTTAACTCCGCCGCGTACCATTTTAAAAAGGTTTGAGAATCTTTTCTTAAATCTACAATAACATCAAACATAGCTCCTTTTATACATCTAACAATCTTCGCTTCCTGATAGGGAGGTAATTGATAATGCAGACCCCTTAAGGTGCCTTTTAGATGACTCAACGAATTATTTATCTGGACAAAATTCGATTCAATATGATAATTTTGATATTCTTCTTCGCAATAAACCCTTGAAAAAAAGCCTCTTTCATCGGTTTTAAACTCCTGATCAATAAGATAGGCGCCTTTTAATGGTGTTTCAAAAAACTTCATACTGTTAATTGTTTATGTACTCACTGAGCCCATTCCTCAATGAAACTTTAGGTTGCCAGTTAGTAATTTCTTTAGTCAAAGCCCCATCAATGAGCAAGACATTCATAGACTCATCTCGTTTATTGATCTTACCCAGTGCAGAAGCCGCGTCTTTATCAAAAAAATCAAATAAAATTTCTACTATTTCTCGTATAGTATTACTATTTTGATCAGCAACATTATAAATGGAGGGCCTGATCTCATTATCAACAATAATTTTCACAAGATTAGCAACATCTGAACCATGAATAAATTGCCTAAGCTGTTGACCTGAAGTTAATTTTATATCATTTCCATTCTTCAGTCCACTTACAATATACGGTATCAACCTATTAGCGTTTTCGGTACTTCCGTAAATCGTCGGCAAAATAAGGTGATAGTGACTAATTCTAGCAATACTATCAAATACAAATCTACTCATAAGCCTTTTGGATACACAATAATTATTATGTACCTCCAGGTGTGAAAAAACGATCTCCTTCTCTTTAAAAAAACGATAGTCAGAATTGCTTCCTATTTCAAAGTAGGATCCGAATGTGATAAGTTTCCCTCGAAATCCATTTTCATGCAAAAAACATGTAATTTCTATTGGCAAATATGCGTTTAGGTAATATATAGTCGCACAATCATCTTCAATAGATGATTGTACTCCTCCGGCAGCGCAGTATATTATGGCATCAAAACTCAATAATTCCTGTAAATCAATGGGAACCGAAGGGTAATTAAATAACACAACATTTTCTTCGTTATCTAGCCCCCGTCGTCCATAGAGCTTTAACATGTATTCTTGTGAATCAAAAATCTTCTTTATATGCCCTGCCAAAAAAGACTTTGAACCAATAATTGCTATATTTTTCATCTAAGATCTACCAGTAGTTAAAAACGTGTTATTTGTAAAATGCTCTGTTTTAAAAAGCCTCTTACAATCGAAGATAATCTTGCCAGAAAGAATTCCTTCATCATCCATACCTACTAACATTTTATATTCCGGCCAATTGGTAGCTACAATAATGATATCAACAGTAGAAAGCACAACTGTCCAATCTGTTACAAAGTTCACATTAGATGATTCATACATTTTTTTTGTATTATCAATGGCTATTGGATCATGTGCATATATTGAAGCACCTTCAACCAATAAATAATTTATAACCTTTAATGCAGTAGACTCTCGGATATCGTCAGTATCCGACTTAAACGCAAGACCGAGTACTATTACTTTTTTATTTATAAAACCACCCGCTTTTTCCTTTAAAATTGACATCACCGCCGATGGTTGGTTTTCATTTACCTTAAGGACAGCATTAAGAATATCCATAGGTTGTGAAAGAGATTCCCCCTGGGTTCTAATAGCTTGTACATCCTTCGGAAAACAACTCCCTCCAAAGCCAGTTCCCGGGACCAAATATTCAAGAATTGCAGGCTTGATCCTTTTCCCGTCAACTATTGGGCTCCATCTCTTGTCAGTTGATATTCCATGAACGACATTCATATAATCTATGTTGCCAAGAAGTGCAGAATGATTAGAAAGTTCATTATTTAATGAGATTAGAGCGGCTAGGATCGTATTATTTGCATATTTGATCATTTCGGCTGTACGGCAATTCACAAAGATTTTTTCGCAGTCCCAAGGCGAATAGAGTTCACTTAACAGTTCCATAGTTCGGGAATCCTCATATCCTATTACTACCCTATCTGGGTACATAAAATCTGTGATTGCATCACCTTCACGCAAAAATTCAGGGTTCATTCCGATTCCGAAATCCCCTATATTCTTACCTGAAACCTCCTCCAATATATTTCGGACAAAAGTATCTGTTGTGCCTGGGACAACAGTACTTTTAATAATTACAGAAATATAATCACTGCTGCGTTTAATGTATTGAGCGATCTCCTTTATAGCATCACTAATCTGAGATAGATCAATTCTACCATTCTCACTTGGAGTTCCAACTGCAACTAAGACCAACGTCGAATTTCTCAACGCTCTTTCAACAGAATCAGTAACTTTAAAAGTTCCTTTATCAATAACTTCAGCTAATAATTTATCTAACCCTTTTTCGTAAATATGGGGTTGTTTGTTATTAAGAAGCGATACAACTTCTTTACGCTTATCTACACAAGTGACATGATGTCCCTTGCTTGCCAAAGAAACTCCAGAGATTAAACCAACGTAGCCTGTTCCTATAATACTAACATTCATAACTAAGATTCTTCTGCAATGGGATTTTCTAAATAATATTGATAGAGCCTACGCAAGCCTACTTCCAAAGGAACCTTAGGCGAGTATCCAAGAAGTTCTCTTGCCTTCGCAATATCCGGGCATCTCCTATTTGGATTATCAATGAGATAATCTTTATCATCGCTTTGTTTAAAAATAACATGGAGTGGCTTATCAGATGTTTTTATTACAAGCCTGCTTAATTCAAGCATACTAATTTCTGGTTCCTCAGTACCAATATTAAAAGGTTCTCCATTATAGTCGGAGAGCAATATTAATAAGTAACCAGTTATTGCATCTGATATATAACAAAACGTACGAGTAGCTTTCCCATCAGATAATAAAACAATATCATTATTATTCAGTATATCGCGAAAGAAATCTGGTAATACACGTTTATCGGTAATCTTCAACCCTGGCCCGTAATTATTAAACGGCCTTGCTATCTTCACGGGGATTCCATATTGCTGCCAGAAATTAACACAAAGAGTCTCTCCGTATCTTTTGGATTCATCATAACATGCTCTAGGCCCGGTACAACTAACATTTCCGCGATACGTCTCTTTAGTAGGAATAAATTCAGGAAATGGATCGCCGTAAATTTCGCTTGTAGAAAAAAACAGGAAGCTTTCGCATTCAGTCAATCTTGAGTGTTCTAAAAGCTTTCTCAGCCCAATTACATTTGCATCCATTGTTTCTAAAGGGTGCAGACGATAGTATATTGGAGAGGCAATGGATGCCGCATGAATGATAAAATCATACCGTCTAGTATGATTTACATTTATGATATCTTCTGTTTCTATTACGATTCCGGGAACATCTTGTAATGACAATAGCCATTCAGGCATACCCCGCATGAAATTATCAATGCAATATAGGGTAACTGGTTGCTCTAAAATTCCCTCTACGTTAAGATTTGAAAAGTAATGAACAAATTGAGAACCTAGAAAACCTCCCGCACCCGTTAATAAAACTGACTTGCCAGAGAACCTGCTATTTAATTCCCCTAAGTTTTCAATTACTTCAAGAGTATCTTCTTTTATATAAGTATTCATATTATAAACTAAAAATGAAAGCTACAACCAAGGAGCGCTATTTGTGTCCCAAAGGTGATTTAAATGATCTCGGTCGCGTTGTGTATCCATACAGGCCCAGAACGAACTGTGTTTATATAAATTTAATTCATTGTTTTCAGCAAGATTAACAAGCGGATCTTTTTCAAGAATGCAATTATCTTGTCCATTTAAGTACTTAACAAAATCTCTCCTGAAAAAAAAATAACCGCCATTAATCCATTTTTCGTTAAACTCGGGTTTTTCAGCAAATTCAACAACAGCATCACCGTTTAACTTGATTTCGCCAAAGCGAGATGGTGGATTTACACCGAGAACTGTGCCAGTCTTTTTATGAGAGACATGAAACTCAAATTCATTTCTAAGGTTAGCGTCCGTTAAGCCATCCCCATAAGTTACACCGAAGTGTTCATAATTTCCAAGATATTTCTTAGCTGCACGAAATATACGCGCGCCGGTCATCGTCAGCGCGCCCGTATAAGCCACCGTTACCTCCCAGTCTAGGTCATGATCAATAGAATGGATTACCTTCCTATCGGATTTAAAATCCAAAGTAAAATCACTGTTTAACGCGGAATAATTTAGAAAAAAATCCTTTATTACTTCAGACTTAAATCCGGTACATAATATAAACTTCTTAAAACCGTATTTGGAATAAGCCTTCATTATGTGCCAAAGTATCGGACGGTCTCCGATAGGCACCATTGGCTTGGGTCTAAACTCGGTCTCTTCTTTTATTCTAGTTCCTAATCCACCACATAATATAAAGATAGGAACCTCCTTTTTTTCTATCATAAGTAATTCAAAATTTATCAATAAGACACTTTATATATACTGCTGGTAAATAGCGGATAAGATTATACCTCTTTTTTATCTTTTCAGGTAAAGAGGACGGTTTCTTTCCGTCAAATGTATTCGACTCATTTCCATCGTGTCTGCGGTGATATCCAAGTTGCTCTTCTATAAAAACTGGCTTAAACATCATTTCCGCGATAAGCCCTATCCACCAATCATGATAAGGAATAGCCTTGGGGAAAGGAAGGGCAACTTCTAGTATCTTCCTATTAAAGGCCATGCAGTTCCCAATATATCGGTTTTTAATAAAATTTTTAATAAATCCATTTCCAGATTTTATGAACTCGGAGTAAGACCTGGCCAGAACATTCAACTTATCATCAACAATAATACAATCACAATTAACTAGATCATGATTGATTAAATATGAACACATAATACTTATTTTGTTTGGAAACCACATATCGTCTTGATCGGATAAAAATATATATTTTCCTTTAGCCAACTTTAAACTATTTTCGAAATTTGAACAGACTCCTTTGTCGCCTTTATTTTCTACGACCTTAAGCCGCGCGTCTTTATATTTACTAATCAACTCCATAGTATTATCAGTAGACCGATCGTCTGATATTATCAGTTCGTCTGTATCGCCTAACTGGGCAAGAATGGAATTTATTTGTTCATTTATAAATAAAGATCCATTATATGTAGCCATACAAACCGAAACTATTGTCATATTATTTAAATCTTTTCATTAAAAATCTATCAAAAGCTACAAAACACGGAATTTGAAATATTATGGGTAAATAAAACCAGAAATTAACAAAGAATGAGAAGAGTGCGCAATAATACAATACACAATATATTGACACCGATAAAAATGTTTTACGGACTACTGCCATCTTGTAGTAAAAAGAAGAAATTCCGACTACAAAGGATGTAAAAACAAAAACGCCAAAAGCACCCCAATCTTTCAAAATCGGATTAATATACGATGAGACTGTAAAATTAATTGCTTCCAAATTGTCAGGGATTGGGTCGGAGCTAGGCCTCAAAAAACTAGGTAAAAGGGTTGCCAAGGAAGATCCGTCAAATAATCCTACTGCCTTACTGGTTACAAGATTGTCTAAATTTAAAATATTAAAGTATCCATAGGAATAGACCCAAATAAAACCAGTCGGAAGCCAGTAAAAATTAGCTTTTAATCGCATAAGCTCTCTTATATCACCGGTCCTTAACTCACCTAAAACACCAAATGCGACAATGGCAGCAAAAAACATAAGGACTATCTTTCTTTTTGGAATAGACTTTACAAAGAAAGAATGCAGTATTGTGATCTCTACTAAAAGTGAAATTATATTCTGCCTTGTGACGCATACAACAAAAATCCCTAAGACGACCGCTACAAAAAATAAAAAGACTTTATTTGATGTCTTTATGTACAAATAATAAGAAAATACAGCGAAAGCATTAGCGTAAGCGTTAAAAAGCCCATTGATCCCTTTTATTCCATAATCCATATAATTACCTTCTCCTCCAAATATAATATTAACCAGAGGTAAAAAACCGCTATAAGCAACATTCGCGAAAAACAGCAACAGCAAAGCAGCAACCAAAATTATATACTTAACTGATACACCTTTATTAGCGTAAATACTTGAATCCTCTTTAATATTTACAACAAAGAACTCTGGCAAAATTATGGAAGACAACAGAACTGGAAAAGATATAACTATTAATGTCAGGTCATCAATTTTCCTAGTAAAATCAGTTATATCAATACAATAAAACAAAAACAGAAGCGACCAGGGGATAACGAAAGCGATTATTGGATTCTTATAATCAAATCTATCTAAAAAAGTTCTTAATATAGCTAATATGAATATTACAGATACCACATAACTTACATTTGCAAGAAATAGTAAGGCAAATAAACCTAAAAAGAATACTGCAATTAAAACTTTCAATCGAAGTAAAAAGGATTTGCCAGTGAGTGTATAACCCATTTTTAAAAGTTAGTGAATAATATTAAAAACTAATCTTCATTTAATACTGTTTGCCAAATATGCTTTATCCTGCAATATTGGAATTCACACGACTCCTCCAATAATTTGGACTTTAACATAAGATCTCCGGAATTAAACAATTTCGAAATTTTTTGAATAGTTTCAGATATATTGTTCCTATCAATTATCATTTCATCTTTGTTGGGCAAGTCAATACCATTTAGCGATTCTGAAGTACACAAGAGAGGAATTGCATAACTCAATGCTGTTAGTACTTTAATCTTAACACCGGAGCCTAAAGATACAGGTGAAATAAAGACAGTAGAATTTACATATAAATATTCCAATTCTTCATCATCAACTCTTCCAACAAATTGTACATTTTCCGGAACACCTACCTTTGGATAATTATGATTAATACCTACAATCTTACAACAAATAGATTTGTCTAATTTGAATAACTTTGGCATAAGACATTTAACGAGCCAATCTACAGCTTCATAATTGGGATAATAGTTAGTACCGCCAACAAATAATAATGTCCTTACTTTATCGTCGTACCTCCAGCGCCTGCTCTGAGGAGGTAATATTTCAGATATGTTTTGTATTTTTAGTTCAGGAAATTCAGTTTTTAAGAAGTCTCGGTCATTCGATGATATTGTTATAATTTTACTGCTCTCATGCAATATCCTTTTTTCATAAACAAGAGTTTTCTTCAATTCAAGCCCTGCAATAAACTTCTCAAATCCTTTTTGATTCTCATAACTATCCTTCCAGACAAAAGATTCTATGTTATGTGCAATGTATACCTTTTTAATTGGTATAGAATATACTTCGGATGATATAAATCCAAAAGATGAAAAATGGTCAAAAATTACCAAATCGTAAGTATTTGACTTGGTAAGATCTAGGATTAGATTATTAATCTTCGAATGCCTGCGTACAGATACGGCCCTAGGGTAAGAGCTGAAAAACAAATTCCATAAAAACAGGAATTTACCTCTAATTGTCCTGATATTGGGAACCTTCCGTTCAAAAATATAATAAGCACGAAGTTCTTTTTTCCAATCCTTAGAAATATCTGATTTATAGTCATTAACGTTAAGAAAAACAGCATCTATTATATATTCATTCTGAATAAGAAGATTTAAGTGATTTTTAAACGCCATTTTTCCTCCTGTGTCAGAAGGAAAAGGAACCTCCGGACATAAATACAAAATCTTTTTCACTCTCGATCCTTTTTAAATAAGCTGCTATTTGCAGTGACGAGAAAACCATTCTGCCGCAAAATTGGCATATTTAATCCCTCATTGACGGCTCTCTTTAAACAGCTTCGCTCTTGTTTATTATATTTTAGAAATCGAAAAATACATGAAGCTAACAAAAAAAAGAATGATAAAACTCTAAAAAAGCCCTTATAGTGCTTCCTGTAAAAGTAAATTCGATTTCTGTTAATATAAAAAATGGAAAATAACGACTGCGAGCCACCTGTACTACTACTTTCTTTATGAAAGATTTCAAACTTCGGTAAATAGTATATTCTAAAGCCGGCTTCTATCAATCTTTTCGAGAAGTCGGTATCATCATAATAAACGAAATAGCTCTCATCCATAAGTCCAATTTCTTCGAAAATTGACTTGTGTAACAACATAAAACAAGTGGGGGCATAATTACAATACAATTCTTCGTTATGTAGGTTAGAGTTGGCGTCATTGTACCCAAAATGTATATTCGCAACCCTGAAATTTAGCATTGCTCCCCCAGCCATCCAAATCTTTTTGGTATCGTGAAAAAGAATTTTAGGAACAACTACTTTTTCATTTCTACCTTCAGCAAACGTTATCAAATCTTCAAATATATCTACTTTTAAAAATTCGATGTCGTTATTCAACAGCAAAATATATTCACATCCTAATTCCAGGACTCTTACTATACCCTGATTATTCCCTTTAGCTACACCTTCATTACCGTTATTATAGATATATTCAAAGTATTGTAGCGGATATTCCTTAGTTAATTCAGATATCCTTAAAAAAGAGCGATCATCTGCTGAATTATCAATAAATATTATTATGTAATCATCATAGCCTTGTCTATGTATACTTTTAATAAAATCCTCCAACACATCATCACTATTATATAATACAGTGACTAAACCTAACTTGCCCATACACTCACTTCAAAAGCCCCTTGCTTCTCATTTCAGCTAAAGAATTTTCATACTGATCATCTGCAACCTTCTGAGATATAACCCAATCAGCGAATAGCTTTATGCCATCATTAAAATTAAATCGGGGCTCAAAGCCCAAGGTTATTTTTATCTTATTAAGATCTGCAAAATTATGACGTATGTCTCCGAGTCTGAAATTACCTGTTATTTGCAAATCGACCGTCTTATCATAAGCTAACATAAGCTGTTCAGCAACTTCTAATACTGTCGTTTGCACACCTGTGCCAACATTAAAACTTTGACTACTTATATCATCATTTTGAATTGCAAGAATTGTAGCCTGAACTACATCATCGATATAAACAAAATCTCTGCTTTCCTTCCCATCTTCAAAAATATTGATACTTTTACCTGATAGGATTCTTGACGAGAAGATTGATAAGATGCCTGTATATGGGTTAGATAGCGATTGCCCAGGTCCATAAACATTCTGGTAACGGAGAGCTACTGGTTTAACGCCTATAG
>Ga0265780_10009109_pt1 | contig 11953 bp, 11 predicted proteins | sample P1T30metagenome_FD_192432 | JGI IMG/M metagenome (GOLD analysis project Ga0265780, IMG submission 192432) | Plant litter microbial communities from East Loma Ridge, Irvine, California - P1 T30 | ecosystem: Environmental > Terrestrial > Plant litter > Unclassified | place: USA: California... | reverse complement strand
CATTCTCATTCCCAATCTCATCCAGCAACGTCAATAACTCTCTCAGATGTTTTGAAGGATTTTCTTGATTATTCCAGCTATTGTCGCTGCGTAGTATACAAGGTGCGTCCTGTGCTGGATTAGGGAACCGCACCTAAACATCTATCTACCAAGTCAGCAATGACCACATCGTCATAGAACCACAAACAGCATCATTACTATGATATATTATCAAGCACATAATGCTGCTATACATACAGTTCTGTTGAACTACTTACAGGACCATGGCTCGATACTGGCGTTTAACCCCCCATCCATTCTAATATGTGTACCCCTATGAGATCAGAACCCTGTATTCCTACATGTTCATGTAAAGCTGTTACCACACGATACCGCATGTAACAGTAATAAAATATTACAACGACATCTAACTTCGCAATCGTAAGCCCATTGATGCCCTGTACCAAGTTAATCCAAAGGGAAGCGGCACACACCTCCAGATATAAAACCCAGCCGCCAGCCCATCCATAAGGAGAAAACATCACAAGAGTTCACAGTCACAACCGATTATGAGATTCCAAAGACCCAGCCGGGTCATTCTTCCTCTCGTATTTGCTATCTGCTCCACTGTTTCTAATGTCACTGCCAGTACCGTACAGACCGCGCCGGATCCTCTGGAAACGCCTCCCCCCGCTATCGGCGATATCATCTTCTCTCCGGTCGTCTTCATGAAGCCTCCAGCCCCAACAGACCAAAGTCTAGGCTTTCTAACATCGTATGGAACTGGAGGATTCTGTGGACTCGATCTGCCTACCGCGCAAACATGGGCAAAAAACCTCCCTCAGATTAGGGCATGGGTAAACAAGGCCTGGGTCTCCTACTTGCGTTCAACCTATGCCACATTCCCAGAATACATGCGCGCCGAGTTCGCCCCAGGCCTCGTTCCAAGCCAATTTACCTGCGACCTTAGTGGACCTTGCTCGCCCGTTGCTTGTGAGCTCCTGAGGCACAATCTCTCACGAGAAGACAAGCAGATGGCGATGTATGTCTTTGAGCAGATCTCTGGTCTACACCATACCTACCAAAGCATGTACCAGGGCCTCCTAGAGTCTGCAATCTCTATGCAGGGCAGAATACCCGATCTTATGAGGCGCTTTAGTAGGGTTCGTCAACTTGATTCCCTGATCACAGAAAAGGACAAAAAATCAAGGGCTACAAGCTTGGCTATTACAGGAATACTTGGCTCAATCTCAACGGTTCTAGGACACGTAAATCCTCTCGACCAAGCAGTAAAGAAAAGAAAAAAAGATGCAAAGGCAAAAGCAGGAGTTGGAGCAATCGCAGGAGCAGTAGCAGGAGTAGGAGCAGAAGTCGCAGGAGTAGCAGCAGCCTCAGAAGCGGCGATTATAGAGCCTGAAGTGCTAGCGACCGTTGGTATAGTAACGGGTATCATTTCACTTGTAAACAGTGTTGTTGGCACGCTTCGCGATGATATTTCGATGCATACACCAGATTTAGAGCACAACATACGTCTTGTTCTCAGCATCTATGAAAAGAGAGGCATAGAAGCACTCAAGCATGATTTGCGAAAGCTCATGGAGGGGGATAAAATTGGCCATGGGAAGAGCCTTCAAGATTACATGACAGGAGATACCTTCTATTTACGAGTTCCACGAGCACAGGAAGATATCCATCGAGCCTCGGATATGATGCTTTTTGGAACTGTTGTAAATGGACTTTGGGCATGGGAGAGGTCCTATATTGTCGAGTCCAAAGCCATGGCTCGCTATGGCTGCGAAAACGATTACCGTGGTCCCAGGGAAGGCCGAGTTTGCCTGAAAGACAGGCCAGGCATGGTCTACTACATCTACTCGTACGATCTAGGTGCGGATGAGATTGGCAAACGATACCCGGTCCATAGCCCTACTGGTTACCGCAACTTTTTCAGGCGCATCAACCAGGCTCACGGGTTTACAAAGGAAGACATTGTCCTTTCCTCCCTATTCGTCCGAAAATACAAACTGGCCCAAAACGGTGCGGGCAACTACGAGAATGTTCCACACGCCTTTGAACACTCAAAGAAAAACGGCAGGTATTACGGAACAATGCCGGGCGTCTTCACGCTGCCCATCTGCCACAATCCCCAAGGTGAAGCTATATCCAGTGTCTGGACTCGGAAAAGCATGCATTTGCCCTGTATGTGCGGCGATTTTGGTTGGGACAACGGGCAATACAGGCGTGACAAAGACGAGACATTGGGCTTTCTTGTCAAAACTGGCCTCATGCACTCTGATGCATGGGGAAAGCAGTGCCTATCACAGAGCAAGTGTAGGCGATTTAGGGATTCTATTTGGACGTCGAGGTTGCAACATGTGCAGAGAACGGGCGATCCACCAGTTTCCAGATACGTAAGAGATGGACCGTTTGATTATTGTGACGCCAAACTCAACGATCATGACAAGGGCCACCCTGAACAAGACGTACCAGGGGCAGTTCATGGATCCTAGCAACGTTGGAGATCTTTCGGGGTGATAGACGATGGACAACTTTCGGAACTCAATAATCAAGATCAAGCGCAAGGGATCTAGGCGAAAAGAAGGGGTTTCTGAATGGATAGGCTGTCGATGGTTTCTTGGGGGTCATGTCCCTTGTTTATCAATCTGGAGGATTTTACGCTTGCTCAAGGCGAAGTTTCACTGGTTGAGGTCTTGTTGATTGACGGCGTATTCACTTGTCGCGTTCGACGAGGAGATTGTAGCTGTACCTAGACTTAGAATACTTGCGAACTTAGATGCATGAAATCGTGTAACGTTATTACCGCCCAGCTCCAGGTGACGCCATTACTAGTCGTGCCACTCAGGGTACCGTACCTTGTCTTCTAACCCGGACACTATTCGATGTAGTACCACTTCTGGAAGTTGTCTGTAGGATCTGTTCCCCTTGGCCAACATCACGTCTATACTCGTCACAAATACCATCTTTGTTGGCGACTCCTGGGCCCACGCCAAATGTACATGGATAACTCTCTGTCGCAAACGCTGTGTCCTGGGACACGGCACGGCTGCAACCTTCCGAAGCCGTGACTAGTCAGATGCCCAATACCGCCGCCCGCGACGGCGTCGAATATGGGCAAGTAACATGCTCGACTCTTGAGAATGTTTCCGGGAACAAGAGCCCAACTGGAAGATATTGCGTGATGGAAGGCCCGATGAAACGTGCACATGGTTCGGCTAAAGGGTCCCACGTGGCTCGACAAACGCCATGAAAGTCTGCCATGGGATCGACAGAACTTTGGTCAAAAGTTGAAATGTAGACGTTGCCGGGCTTGGTTTCAATGCCAATGGAGAAGTTTACAATGTGTTTTATGCCGCTGCCCCGAACAGTGCATAGTATAGAGAGAAACGTGCAAAGGGTGGCGGAGAACGATAGTTTGTTGATTTCGCAAAAAGTAGGTGGGCGATTTCATAAGAAGGGATCATCCCTGTACCTACATTTGATATGTGTGTGTGCTGGGAAAGGCATTTGTGGCGACCCGCTCTGATCGCTCAAATACACGGCCTGGTTTCCCTATTGGCATGGCAAACTCGAGACTCATAGCGTGCATTGACTCTGTCTCGAGAGCTTTTCCTAAGAGTTGCTAGCACTCAGCCACGGGAGAGCTTCGGCACATGGCTGACCCTAACCTGAGTCTTAGTCAGACCCCGGCACTTGGGCAAGGAGAGGATCACCAAGGAAATCCAGCAATATGGCTTTTGGAACCGAAATGGAGCGAAGGATTCGACATGGGCGTCAACTGTTGCAACGGGAAGCCTTGGCTACTAAACGGCTGTTAGATACTTACTTGTCTTATGAGCTGGGAGACGACCACGGCCTATCACATGCGGCTTTCTAGGACAGGCTGCGTACGCATAGGCATCCGCGTAATACCAACAACGTCTATGCTGACTGCGCGTCATCTGAGCATTCCCGTGGCCCCCCTGGAAAGTGAAAGCACTTCCGGATAGCTGCTGACAGCCTTGGCCTTTGGTCTTAGGGCAGCTTCTGTTATGTACTCGATGCGCGTTTGTCTCAAACATGATGCAGAGACGGCAAAAGGACCATGATGTGTCCATATTTTTAAGTTTTGAACCTGAGATCGTCGCAGGGTAAATGGAAAGCGCTCAACGCTAGGCCGAGTAGAGCACCCACTCACGGTTGCAGACATGGTCCGCTCTCTCGACTCACCTTCCCTTAGGACCGCCTCGATGCACTAATCACCGCTACGGCTCGGCGAATATGCACGACGGACACGCATCAATGTGTCGGTCGTCTCCACGTCACGTCGAGGCCTCGGAACGATCGGATCGGGGTGGCTGGTGGTACCTCCGAAAGCTCCAAACTCTAGTTCCCGTTGCTACAGCTTGCGCTACTCGAGGGAGATTCCAGCGATGTCACTGGGTGGTTAAGTAAGGGAGTATTATTCATATCAGCTTAGTGGAACCTTTTTTGACAATCGATGCGGAGATTTGGTATCCGGCGGGCTAGCAATACGGTTCTCCTTTGCTACCCAGCAAGCGGTTTTGCTGATCCGCCTCCATCCCCCCCCCGAGATGGGAGCCAACACCGCACGGAGGTTACATTCATCTTAATACGACCATGCTCGTATCAAGCGGTTGCGCAAGAACCATCCTGTATCTGTCTGGCTCAATAGCGCGCCCAGAGCGTGTGCGTGAACCCCGCTGATGTGCCGTGCTTGTCCCTGTCACGTAGGGCCGTGTACCACGCAAGTTTTGCAGCCAATGTGACACCAGTACCGTAATGATAGCCAAGGCTCAATCGGGTGCTTCAGACATTGGAAGAGCTAACGGCATGCCCCACCAGGGAGCGAGCATATCATTAATCCCTTCATCCTAAACCTGGTCACTCTCTTTGATCTTGTTTACCCTCAGAAGCCGATCGCGTTCGTGTACACGTTGCAAATACGACGGCTGCGACCGCATGTCTTACAAGCTTATTACGGGTGGCCATCAGTAACTCAGAATGCAGCTTCCGCCACTGGAGGTGCTTCTGTCATGGCCGACACCAAACTACGTTGATCCTGAGACGCGTGGCCCAGCACTCATCATTGTCAACTCATTCTTCATAACGCTGGTCGTACTGACCGTGTGCGCGCGTCTGTACACACGGTTAGTGATAAAGAGATGGTTCGGTATTGACGATGTGTTTATTCTGCTCGCGCTGGCAAGTCTCATAGTCCCCTTTTACATGACAAGTGTCTAATGTACGCAGCTGTTCACACTGGGTCTGACTGCAGTTGTTCTGTTGGCGAACGAAAGATATGGATGGGACAGGTATGCCATGAAACGGTGATATATTGGAACTGGGAAGAGACACTGACTATTGTACCATGTTAGGCATGTCTGGGACATACCTCTTTCCAAAATCGTCCCTACGTACAAAATCGCCATGACAGCCAAGGTCGTATTCACTGCGGCTGCGACATTCACAAGACTGTCCCTCCACTGTTTCTACTACCGACTGGTGTCGGATTCAGGAAAACTGTCAGTAGTCCGTCGTGTACCTCTCCCCGTCTTCGCCCATGCTAATTCAAGCCTCGATTCAGGTGGTTCAAATGGCTGGTTCACATCAATGTTGCATACACCATTGGCATCTTTATCTCGTTCACCTGTATCGCAATATTCTTCTGCAGTCCTGTGCAAAATTACTGGATCATTGGCGCGCCACCGGACACATGCATGGACGAAGCTGTATTGACTCTTATATGTGGAATCATCAACTCGGTTGCGGATCTCCTCACTACAATAACACCAATGCCCTTGGTATTCGGAGTGAGTCTTCCACAAACTTCAACCCCCGCCGGTATGCCTAATGCCCCTTAGCTACACATGCCTCTTCACCAACGACTCGCCGTAGCGATGCTCTTTGGTATGGGCCTTATCGTTACCGCTGCTGGAATTGTTCGAACCTGGTTCATCTACCGAAGTCTCTTTAACGAATACGACCAGACTTGGTATGCCTACCCTCTGTGGATTGCAGCTGCCGTGGAAATAGATCTGGGGGTAGTAAGTACATGCGCCCTACATATATGCGGCACTAACCACTGGTAGATATGCGCCTCCGCTCCCGTACTTAAGCCGTTACTCGCGAAAATACCCTTCAGCCTGTCGACGTCACTCACAAGCGGTATATCTTTCAAGAAATCTAGTGGCGACACCTCAAAAACTTTGACACCCAGTGCATCAGCAGCGTATTCATCACGACGGAAGTCGGAAGCGCTCCGAGGCGCGCCAGAGCTTGCAAGTGACAAGGGTCAAAGTTATGAAATGAAGCATTGGGCGGATGCGGAAGCAGGCCTAATGCGGGATGATTCGGAACGGGGAAGCGAGGGGGCAATCCTAGAGGACGAGTCCCAGCCTAAAAAGGGTATCACACGGCTGTTTGACAAGCTGCGCTCGAGACGTTCATCCGAAGACATGGACCAGGACATGACGATTACGATGACAAGCGAGGTGGAGTTGCAAAGTGAACCTTCGCCCAGATCCTTGACGCTACACGAGAGAAATGGAGGTCTCTACGAGAACCACATGCCGTTGCCACCGTTAGCCGCGAGACTAAATGGGTACGAAAGATGACCCCGTCACGTGACGATTGCGAACAACGATACCTAGCAGTCTTTGCATCAGAATGCACGATGTACACGACTGAATTCCTATACGGCGCTTCTATCTGGCAGGAATTTTACACCTTAGCGATTGATACCATGTTCGAATATTTGGGAATATTACTATAGATGGATTTATAATTGCGGGACGATTGGAGGTTTGCAACGAGCCTCGATTTGCCATGATGCTTCATACTCCATGGATCAACGCCCGCACTTTGGTACGAAAGATCGTGTAATTGAATGACACTGATGTTCGACTCGGACCTCAAGGCGCTGTCACAGCTGGTGGAGTAATATACGCACCGCCGAGTATGCGCAAACAATTTTCATGAGATGCTATGTTTGGCACGGATTGGTAGGCTGGCTGCCTTGATATATCCAAAGCACTTTTTATTTGCACAACAAGAGCCCTAGAGCGCCCCAAAGGAACGAAGATATATGTTTAATCCGATGACGTTGTATGTGCAATGGTAAACACGTGGTGGTTGCTGTTTTTGGAAAGCCTTCCGCCTCCATTCCGCAACCCCGCATAACTCCATGTCTACCTTTCATACGAAGTGGCGGAAAGATCGATAAAATACCTCGACACTCTCGACGGCTGAGCTTCGGCGGTACTCATCTGTTTTGTTTTGCGACGAGCTGTTGAGCGGATGATCGCGACATTAAATTGTACATTGTAAGGTTGACTCAGAGGGTTGTTTGATGACGTTGAAGGCTTCGGCGGTACTGTGAGAGAGATTTTGTCGGCCACTTTGCAAGGTACCAGGAACACGCAGCAATCTCATGGTGGCTTTCATCCCGCTTTATCCACTGGCTATCATGCAATCAACAGATGTCAAGTCCCATCCAAAGTTTCCTCATCAAAGACCGAGTAGCTGACATTCTTGCAATATACGTTATTGTCGTATTACGTCACGATAGAGCCGAACCATCCCAGTATGAAACGAAATGGCATGTCTAACGTCAGACTTTTGCGAACACGGAGTATTGGCTACTCGTATGTCGTGTTCTCGCCTTCCCGATTTGGTCGTTTCTAAAATCATCCGGAGGACTAGTGGGGTGGACTACAACAAACGCTGGCTACAAGCTTCTAGCCCCTTGATCTTGACAATGGCAAAAGGCCCTCGGCAAAGCTTATTTCTTCCGGCACTACGCCAAAACACCCCAGCATCCCCGCAATCAACACCTCGATCCTTCACCATGGCCTCTTGCGGAGAACCTGGATTCATGCACATGTGACATTTCTGAAATAACGGTAGTCAATGCTTCGCTGTCGTTGGAGGAGTATTTTCGTACCTTGACCACAACATGCCCCATTGAACCTAGTCTACGGACGGACCGCTGAGCAAATTGATTACATGCATGGGGAGCAATACGAAGCTATCCCTTTAAGTACCTGGAGTGTTCGAACATCGCTGAAGACCAAGTCAATCACGATCCGGTTCTATTCTCCTGCACTAATTGTAACCAAATATGTCTTCAAGATCAGCCCTCCTCGCACTAGGGATGGTAGCGACGAGCTCCTTTGTTGCTGCTGGACCTTGCGACATTTACGCCTCTGGGAGCACACCATGCATCGCCGCACACAGCACTACTCGTGCTCTGTACAGCGCATACAGCGGCTCACTTTACCAGGTCAAACGTGGCTCTGACGGTGCTACGACAGACATCAAGCCACGATCTGCCGGAGGCGTTGCCAACGCTGCCGCCCAGGATACGTTTTGTGCGAGTACGACATGCCTCATCTCGATCATCTACGATCAATCCGGCAAAGGAAATCATCTCACTCAGGCCCCCCCTGGAGGCTTCAAAGGTCCAGATGTTGGCGGCTTCGATAATCTGGCTGGAGCTATTGGTGCACCCGTTACTCTCAACGGCCAGAAAGCATATGGAGTGTTCATCTCGCCCGGAACAGGATACCGCAACAACAAAGTAGTCGGCTCGGCCACAGGCGATCAAGCACAAGGCATGTATGCAGTACTCGACGGGACGCATTTTAACGATGGCTGCTGTTTCGACTATGGAAACGCCGAGACGAGTAGCACCGATACCGGGTAAGTGACCCAAAACTGTAGTCACAATGCAATTATGCTAATCAAGCTCTTTGTGTGGTAGTAATGGCCATATGGAAGCCATTTACTTTGGTGACAATACTATCTGGGGTTCAGGGGCTGGGAGTGGACCATGGATCATGGCTGATCTCGAAAATGGCCTGTTCTCTGGCAGCAACCCTAAGAACAACCCTAGTGACCCAACCGTCACGTCCCGATTCCTCACTACTGTTGTCAAGGGAGGTGCTAACAAATGGGCCATTCGCGGTGCCAACGCTGCATCGGGCTCATTATCGACGTACTACAACGGTGCGCGACCAAACGCCAGCGGCTACAACCCCATGAGCAAAGAAGGTGCCATCATTCTCGGTATCGGTGGTGACAACAGTATCAGCGGACAAGGAACCTTTTACGAGGGTGTTATGACTTCTGGCTACCCAACTGATGCTACCGAGAACGCGGTGCAGCAAAACATCGTGGCTGCCAAATATGCCACGACTTCTATGACTAGCGGTCCGGCATTCACCACCGGTGCATCTGTTTCTTTCCGTGCTACTACTTCTGGCTATACTGACCGCTACCTCGCACACTCGGGCGCTACCGTCAACACGCAAGTCGTCTCGTCATCTAGCACCGCTCTGCTCAAGCGCCAGGCCAGCTGGACTGTCCGTACCGGTCTTGCCAACAGCGCCTGCTTTTCGTTCGAATCCAAAGACACTGCTGGAAGCTTCATTCGCCACTTCAACTTTGTGCTCCAAGTTGGAGCCAATGACGGATCCAAGGCGTTCAAGGAAGATGCTACCTTCTGCCCTCAGGCTGGCCTAAGCGGACAATACAATACAATTGCCGCGTGGGGTTATCCTACAAGGATGATTCGTCACTTCAACAACGTTGGATACGTTGCGAGCAATGGTGGTGTCCACGACTTTGATAACGCGGCTTCGTTTAACGCAGATGCCACTTGGAATGTTGGGAGCAGCCTTGCTTAAGTGACGCTAGACTAGATATGTTCAGTTGGAAGTTTTGTTTATATATCTATTTCATAGAAATAACATCTTTCAGTGGTCATCAGACTGGTACAATGAAATACAAGATGACATCTATTGGGGTTATTTTTCATGTAATAACAAACTCTGACAGTAAACGTACCAAGCAGATGCACTATAGCAGTAACCGACCGAGCAATGTGTTGTAAATACAGCATGACACTCAATACTTAGTCGTCACCCACGAAGCTCTCTTCTAACAATCGCATTCTGGTTGCAGATATTGTAGCCGCTATTCGAACATGTGCTCTCGGTCAAACCGATGCTCGAGCAGGCAAAGCTCAGCCTTCAGCCTTAAGCGGGAAAAGACACACGCTCTCTTCTCCACACCAACCAAACTAAGCGTTTTCAACGGTCTCCAGTACATGCTCATAGCTCTTCATGCTAAGAGCCATCCAAGTTCAATCCTGCTTGGTCTGCAGCTCAAGCCGCTCCTGCAGGCGCTGGCCACTGACGGACATCAGGGTGCGGCGGTACGAAAGTACGAAACTACATTGACTCCACTAGATTGAAATATCGACAACTAATCCTGTCTTGGGTGTGTTACAGAGGATGCCAAAATTATACACTCACAATGATGTCGCAAGAATCACCTGATGTATGCATACTGCGAAAGCTACCTACACATGACTAGTAGTATGACCGAAGAACATGACAGGATAGCAAAATCCCAACCACAAGATGCCCATTTCGAATGATGAGGATATTCAGATAGGGGGAGAGAAGGAGGACTATGTATGAGTACGAGGACAGTTTCGAATTCGAACAAGTTCATTTGCTGGTATGCTGAAGGCCACAACTGCCTCTGTACATTTATTCTGTAAACACTTGTTTTTAACAAAGTATAAGGTGCTAGGATAGCACTTTCACTGCTTCCTAATATTGCTGTTACAACAACACCGTACTGTGAACATCTGCTGTCAAGCAACGATATCACTTATAGATTCATAGGCACTAGAATAGTACGTTATACATCATATCTCACCGCCTCCAAGTCTGGGTTGGGTTCATCGAACAGTGGCGATTCAGATATCTACAATTACTCTTTTCGGCTAGCGTCATCTTGTTGCCCGACCACCATCTTGACCATTTCCAACGCACAACTCGCGTAAGTGCGTCAATGCTCAGTGATTTCATCCAATGGCTCTATGGCTAGAACTGAGAGGAGTGAGTGTGAGTTCACGCACGGACCTGTAGGTTTGTTGCTGTAGGTACCATATCACGAGCCGAGCCGCAATGGAGTGAAAGAGAGTCGCGTTGGTCATGCGCGCATCGAGAGCTTCGACAATATTTGAACTCTGCTATTCTTTCCGCTTCTTGTATTCTTAGATCAACTACCACGCATACTAGTTCCGCCACCAACATTAGTCATTATCAATATCCTCATCACGACCATCACAACCATGGCAAATACGTCCAACACAACACCATACGACAGCGCTCCTACCTCAGAGGAAGCGGCCCGTATACTCTTTGGCCCACAGCTCTATGATGTCTACGTCGATTGGCAGACTAACATCAGAAATCCAGCCAATAAGGCACAGTATGGAAAGACGAGGGTGTGGAGGATGGTACAGGGCGTGGTATCAAAGATACCAGTAGGGGCTTTGCCGTGCGTAAAAGCTTTCAAGATTTTCTTGAATACTCTAGAGGCAAAGAATGCCATGTACAATCGGGAAGCAGACTCCGCGTCGGAGGTTAAGAATAAGGTGGAGGACAATGTGGCGACCTTAGCCACTGCCGAACTTTGCAACCACACCTTACACCCTGGTTTTCAGCACACCGTCAGCATCTGCCCAGTCTGCATCATACGCGAATCTATCGCATTTCTCACCCGCATGTCAGATCTTTGGGGACTCATCGGTGGACCATGCTTGCCTTGGTGGAAACGCGGGCGAGTAGATGACCCGGCCAAGCAACACCAGGCTCGGTTATTCTTCCAGCTCAAGGAGTTATGGCTGGCTGAGAAGTGCCGCTGGGCGAATCTGCGACAAAGTTTCGAGGAAGACGCGGCGGCGGAAATCGAGTGGGAGAGGGAATGTAAGAAGCAGGGGTTTGCGATCCCCTCGGCCGTGACAAAGACGAGTAGCTGTATGGAGGCACTCGAGATTGCTTCGACGGCCCCGGTTCTACTCGAGGGATCGGAAGGGGTGTTTGTTGCAGGTCTGATGGCACAGGATTGTGGGGTTTGTGACGACAGCAAACATGAGCCA
>Ga0265780_10009108_pt1 | contig 11953 bp, 8 predicted proteins | sample P1T30metagenome_FD_192432 | JGI IMG/M metagenome (GOLD analysis project Ga0265780, IMG submission 192432) | Plant litter microbial communities from East Loma Ridge, Irvine, California - P1 T30 | ecosystem: Environmental > Terrestrial > Plant litter > Unclassified | place: USA: California... | reverse complement strand
AGGCCACACGAAACGACAATGAACCACCAAACGCGAGAGATGCAGTGGACTGGCGACATAGGAGTAAGTGGTAGCTATCGATGGGCGAGGGTGGTGGAAAGTGGATACGGAGATGACAGCGAAGAAACGTAGATCTGTCAGGCGTAAAGGATTACGTCTGATGGTGCTTCCGTAGTCGGATGCTCGTCGCTGTCGCTCCTTTTACGCCTAGTCGGATGCCCAAGCCCGGCGTCGGAAGGATGCCCGCTTTCGGACGAAAGCGTTCAGCCGAGGCGGCTGAAGGTAAAGGAGAAGATAGCTTGATCGTTAATCGTTTTATTCATGCTACTTGACCTACTCTACAACTGTAATGCCATGTACCGTGACCTCCTCATGTATCGTGACCTCCTCATGTACCCTTATCCACTTGCGCATCGATCGCACTCGTCGACGTTGTCCTGGAAGCTCATATCGGGCGCGAAATGTTGACCACCCAAGCAGAAACGACGCCGGGAAGGGTCGTCCGCGGGGATGTTGAAGTGGCAATAGTTGCACACCAGGTAGGGCTCGAAGCGCTGGTTCATGGGCCGCTTGGTATCGCAACTGGCGCAATTGAAGTATGGGTTGTCCGCTTCGGCGCTGTCCATCATCAAGCTGTCGTCGTAGACGGGAAGGTTGCCACTCCCATTTCCACCATCGCTGCCTGCACCAGAACCCATGACGACGTCGTTGCCATCACCGCCATTGTTTCCACCGCTTGGAGGAGCAGGCATGCCACTCATACCAAAGTCTTCGCCTCCAAACGTTTCGCTCATGAAGCGAGACCCGAGACCAGAGCCACGAGGAGACGACGGTCGCAAAGGGAGCTCGTATGCATGCGAACCGCCAGGAGGAAGCAAGGGCAACTCATCATCCTCATCAAGCTCTTGTTTAGCCCGCAGTATTGCGTCTTCCAACCTCATCTGCTTCGTCTCAGACTTCTTGACCTTGAAATGTGAGAAGTCGAAGCCCTGTTCAAACATGAGACCTTTGAGAGACCTCACACGCGATACAGCGACGTATGTCAGCCCAGGCACGAACTCCTTGTCGGTGATGTTGAGGACGGCTTCATCAAGAGAGATGCCCTGGCTCTTGTGTACCGTAATAGCGTAAGACAACACTATAGGGAACTGCGTACGTGTACATGCTCCTTGGTTACCCCTGAACATGAACTCGCGCTTTGACCGAAAGATGGGTACCAACTTCTCGCCGTTGAACTCCTTATGGCAGGGGCCGGTATACCCAGGGAAATGGACTAACAGCACGTCTGGTGGCTCAGTTCGAGGGCTTGTAACACCTGCGCCCCAAACAACGTCGCGAACGAAGCCAATGCGACCATTCACCAGTCCCTGCGTAACCCATATGTTCTCAGTCAACATGACCTTGGCATTGATGGCAACGGATAGCACTGCTTGGAGGTTACCGGCGTCCTCGGTAGACGTCTCCGCGGCTTTTGGGTGACCGGTATGGCTCGCTACAATGTTGACAACGGGAACACCAAGGTCGCGTAGGTTGGTGTGGTTGTACACGCGGACACTCTCCTTCTTGCTAAAGATCCGAAGGGCGTCCTTGAACTTGACGCGGTCGGCCTCTGAGAGCTGGGCCTGAACGCGAGTTGACAGCAATTTCCAGTCGTTGATATCTATTTGATCATGTCGGAGATGCTCAAGACACTTGCGGAAGGATTCTGCGACACGGTCTGTTCCTGACTGACGCTTAACCACGTTCAACGTTATGGTCTTGTTGAAGAGTTGGTACAATCGCTGGGCCTGGACGATGTCGGGGTCCCTAATCTTCTTGGTGAAATACATTGGGTGTTCGCCTACGGGGGGAAGCTGGTAGAAGTCGCCCATGATGATAATGCTCATGCCACCAAAGTCCTGATCGCGGTTCGGGAACGCCTCGCGGAGACGGCGATCGAGGAAGAAGAGAACCCTCAAACCCACCATGGATTTCTCATCAATGATAAGATAACCAACATTGGCGAGATGATTCTGCAGATACTTCAGGTTCTCACGACTCAACGGCTCATAGACCTTGCTCTTGACAGGAAGTCGGAAGAGAGAATGGAGGGTGCGACCGCTAATGTTGAAAGCAGCAACGCCAGTTGGCGCACCGCGTAACAGGACTTCATCCTTGTAGCTAAAGTCTTGTGCCATGGACTTTAACTTGGCAGAGATCATTCGTACAACATGAGTCTTGCCAGTACCACCAGCGCCGTCAATCTGCATCATGAGAGGAGCGGGAGCAGGACCGCTAGACGGATCAGAGCGATACTCAAGCCACTTCTGACAGTGGTTTACGATGGTGTCGTAGGTTTGCTTTTGCTTTGCTTCAAGCGTATCGTAGTCGCCTTGGATGTCACCCATGTCGTAATCGTCACCAGTCGTACCCCTAGCCTGTGCCCAGAAACTTGGGTCTACGGTTTCGTGCCCAATGCGAGGGTACCAGTCAACGTCGTCAATGTTACGCCAACCAAGTTGGTCAGCTTCTTCAACGTTTTGACCGCTAGAGTCTGGGAGCCGGCGAGCTAACTCAGCAAAATCAGCGTCTACATCAAGCGCGTCGCGGCGGCCGTCGTCATCCTCGTCGTCCTGGGGAGCGTCACCGAAGTCGAAAGAAGTGTCCTCGTTGTCATAGCCATCGGCAACATGCTCATGGAAGATGCAGCTAGAAAAGACCTCCGCAAAGGTGGCCTTTCGAGTTTCATCAAACTGATCGTAAAGGAGGTCATCAATCGCCCTAAAAGGATGGTGGATCATGAGTTTGGCTCGCGCGTAATCTTCCTTCTGTTCTTCGCTGTTGTATCGCGGAAAGAAGTTGAGTACACGATGAGGACCTGGACGCGAGCGGGGGTTGTTGTCATGAGTGAAACACCTGCACCAGTCTAGGTACTTCACATGCTCCAGGTCATCAGGGCGATCCATGTACTTCTGAAGTAGACTCTTGCCTTTTTTTGGTCCTTCAGCCTGACTGTTGACCTCATCGCCTTCATGATGGAAGAAGACTTGAGCCTGATCTTCGGGTAGCTTCAGGTTGACATTGAGGACTTGACGCGTCGAATGAGTCAATGGAAGATCAAGGAGATGATGACAGACTTCCTGAGCAGACCAGTCGCGTTGCCCGATCAACTTGTTCATCAACTTGTTGACGAATGACTTGAATGGTCGCTCTACGTTGACGAAAGGGAGCGCTTCAATGGCAAGCGCCTTGTAGGAAGTAGACGCCTTCTCGGGCTTGGTAACATACTTGCCGACGTACTCAGCAACAGCAGCTTTGCCAGTGCAAGGCTGGATGTCGGTGTTTGCCAACCAACTCATCGTGATCAAGCGGTTGTATGGGTTCAACATGCCGTCGTTGGTGACTGGGAAGAACCGGTAAAACTGCTTACCCTCTGGGATTTTGACCGAAGGCTCATCAGTGGGCTCGCGGGGCATGTTGAACCGGCAGACCTCCTCGCCCTTAATTTGTCGGAGACAGTAGTCATTACTGTGACGATGCGGTTGAACGTGGTTGACCGTAGTGTTGAGAAACTTCCCAGTGTTTTCTAACTCAGCCGTAGCGCGAGACATGGTAGAGTGCTCGTCGCGAATAATTCCTTCTGGATGCTTCTCGTAGTTGGTAGCGGTGATGTGAACGCCCCAGTACTTTGCGAACTGTTCACGCTCCTGAGGCGTGATGGTCAACATTTCATTGTTAGGAGTTCCTTTGCACCAATAAAGACCATGGCTGTGGGCGCTGCCTCTAGCTTGCCACTCAAAGCGATCCCAACTGTCCACAACGTTGAACTTGGGAATGAGAACATGCTTCTTGAACAACGCGAACCGCTGGTAGAAGTGGTAGTCCACGAGCAGGGGATGATCTCGAATAGCCTCTGTTGCTACACGGGTGCGGCGCTCTCGAGTGTCAGCCGCCAGGAAACGGGCATAAAGTTCTGCTGGCATAAGACGCATGAGAGAGTCCCAATGGTAGTCAGCTGCAGACAACGTGATGAACAGATCTGGTGATCCAAGCTGACGGACTGTAGCCTGCAACTGCTTCAACTTTCCATACCAAAAGGGGCGGGTACCGCGAAGAGTGCTAGAGAACCGAGTGATAGAGTTGACGATAGCTTCTGACTCAACAGTGTTGTCTTGGAAGGCCATCTTCAGATCGTCAAGCGTAAGATCACCATGCTCTGGGCGTATCCGTCGCACAAAGAACCCCGACTTTGTATTGATTTGCCGTCGCATGAGCATGTTGAAGAGGACGTACCGGAACCGGGAGTGCTTTGCAAAGCGACCGTCCTTGTACAGTAGCAAATGACGACCGTATGTGCGCAGGTCCACCTCCCGGATACGTGGAGTTACGAACTCAGCCTGACCGCGTGGATACAATGTTGGGAATGCGAGACTGAAGATGGCGGCTGAACGGTTGTACTCGTCGATTGGCGTAGCGCGTATAGTCCCAAGTGAGAGATGCGGTATAGGAGAGGGATGGCGACCAGGTAGACCTTCTTCGAAATCACCACGATCATCGGCGGGGTCGTAGACGTGTTCGTAGTCGGCGACTTCATCCGATTCGAGGTCAAGATTGCGACGAATACCGGCCAGCTCTTCATCAACCTCAGCAAGATCTGGGATTGCTGCCGCTTCAGGGATAGGAGCAAAGTGATCATCAGTGTCTTCGCCTTCAGCTGGAGCAGTGTCGTCGCCTTCAGCTTGAACGAAGTGTTCAAGCAGCTGGTTAGAGACATCTTCACTATCTTGAATAGCGTCCAGTCGCTGCGGGTCAATGTGCACATCGCGATAACCTGGATGATTCAACACGAGGTAGTTCAGCCAGACTCGCAGCGCCTCCTTGCGCACGCGGTACTCATTCTTGAACTGGCGAGCGATACCTGGAACGTCGCCGTGATTACCAGGACGAATAACAACAACATCTAGCTCTCGTGGTAGTCGAGGAAGTCTATCGTAGACCTTGCCAACGTTGCTCAAGAAGTTGCAGATGTGACCCCGATACTTGTACTGTACGCCGCGATGTTGACGTACTTCGACAAAGCAATGCGCTCGAGCAATGCACATCTCTTCGATTGGCGATAGCTCCGGAAGGTGATCAGGGACGGCTCCAGGATCCATATCATTGGCAGCGCTGAAGAAGAAAGGGTCTTCTGCCGCACGCTTCTTCGGGTGGTCTTGGGTTATACATTTAGCACATACCCCATCACGGTCTAGCCTCAGGCGGAACCAGCGCTTATGGCAACGACCACATGTCTGCATGTTCTCCTTATCAAGAGCGGCATGGAAGTTCTGGAGGTCTTTCCAGTCTGCTGGGTTCAGGGCCGGGTCATCTTTCCAGTCTTCATCAAACTCATTATCAAGCTCAGGATCGGGATCAGTCAAGCGCGCTTCGTTGAGCTCTCGCTGGCGAGTTGACGGACCGGGACGGGAGGTGCCATGACGCATGTGATGTTGTGATGATCGTCCCATGCTGCTCAGAAGTTCAGAATACTGTGTCGAAGACAGCGACGCCGGTCCTTGAGACGATGATGCCAGATCTGGCTGGCTACCGGCAGTCACAGGTGTCGAGGCGGGAACACGTCCAGCGCAGGCGTTGCAGATCCCCATTCCATGGATTTGATTTCCAGTAGCGAACTCGGGTGTCAACTTCTCAGTGCGACACTGCCGACACCAGAGCAGTTCTTCATTCCACGGTTCAACAGCGCGGCCAGTTTCGTCTTCGTAGTAGCATTCGTCTATTGAGAGATCATTGGGATCTTTCCGACGCTTGTTGTGACGGACCATCAGACATATGTCGCACTCAAAACACTCGCCATCTGGAGTGAAGAATGGCAACCGACCAGGCGCGACGTCGACAGCTGGGGCCGTTCCTGGGGCTGGTGTCAAGGTGGGACCTGGGGCTACTGAAGGTCGCCGCGAAGATGTTGGAGTGGAGTTCTGGCTTCGACGGTCACCACCACGTCCGCGAATAGACGGAAGAGAGGGTCGACGAAAGGACATTGGGCTCGGAGTTGGGTCATAAGGGGTGAACACTTCGCCGACGTTTCCAGAGGGGTGTAGTGACCGAGACGGTTGAGGAGCAAGACGCTGACTCGACTCGGAAGATGACAGGAGGCCTGGGGGTGCGCTGCTTAGAGCAGAGGATGTATCGCCACCAGCCGCCTTAACCATGAGTGATCGCAGCGATGGTGTAAGCTCAGGCTCTTCTCCATGACGACGCTCTACGCGGTGCTCTCGGCGTATACGATCTTGTTCAGCTCTCGCAACAGCTTGTGCGGGCGTGTCTTGCGAGTCTTTGCCGCGACGAAGGAACGATGGAGGACCTGTTGGTCGCTTGGGATCGGCGGTATTCGGGGGAAGGGGGGGAGCAGTCTCTTTACGCTTGCGGCGCTATATGTAACGTTAAGAGGATGTTAATGTATCTTGTATAGCTGACTTACCATGCTTCCTGTCATAGTCTTGGGTGCTGCATGGTAGCCCTTGCCGCGACAGGTCTTGCAGATCTTCTTGTACTTGCCAAGACTGTTCACATCTGAGATGTCCTTGCCTTCACCACAAACACCACACACTGGGTTCTGGTCATCTGGTAGAATGGGGACATCCGGCTTGTCAGGTGGCTGTGGAGGTCCCATTCCGCCTTTGCGAGGCGGTTGGGGTGGGCCTGCGCCAGGTGCGACAGCGGCCATGGTAATGGAGAGACTTTGAGGTGTTGCAGATGCAAATGTAACAGTTGATGAGTTCAGGGGAGCGGTGGATGGGTAGAAGGAGCGCGAGAGCGAGGATTCAGCAGGTGGGCGCAATATTATGGTGTTGTGGGCGAGTGTTTGCTGCCTGCACGCTATGACCCGACGTCACGGGATCGTACATTCACTGCCTAGGTGTATTTGCGCAGTCGCAACACGAGCAATTGCGCTGTCGCAACACAAATAGCAAAGCAATTGCGCAATTGCAACAGCAGTTAGTATGGCAATGGTGTCCTTCATTGGCCCAGCAAAGTGTGGAGTCCAACAACGGACACCTCCAGGTCGCGAACTTCCTGGGACGTGAGAACGAATCCCAGCGCCCTTTCCCGCAGATACCACGAGCCACATGTAGGATACCTCTAGTTCTAAATAGCGGCCAGAAGGCAGCACTAAGTAGAGGTCTAGATGGACAATCGTTGGTTAGACGCATTTCCTAACGTAGCGCTCGCCTATCTTTGGTACAAAGCAAGATGCCAGGGGACTAACAGAAGCTGGCAGAACCAACCCGTAGAATAGCTAAGCAGCTACCACTACCCATCCGGAGATGACTGTCGATCTAAAGTGGACACCCATCAAAAGATGAATGGCCACTAACCCTTAAGTCAAAGTGAGCGGGCCGTGAAAAGACACTCCGTAGAGTGTTGAATCCCTCAGTAATGCACCACACTCCGTAGAGTGTTCAATCCCTCAGTATGAGCCCACAACATCCCCGGACAGATGCTTTGTCGACACCCCCAGGCAGGTGTGGTTGTTGCTGCAAGATGGGTGATCAAGTCCACTTGAGATCCAGTATGGCTCAGTCGATGAGAGGCTTCAGTTGGCTCAGTCGATGAGAGGCTTCAGTCGAGTAATCCAGTATGGCTCAGTCGAAGAGAGGCTTTAAAGGGCTCGTCGAGGTGAGCAAAAGATGCCAAAGGCAAAAAGAGTGCAAGCTAAAAGGCAATACACTACACCTAAGACCATACCCAACACAATACAACAACTCTCAGGCCGACAGACGAGCCAGTCCGCTGCATAGAAGTAACCCCCCGAGTCACCAGCATACACCCTAATAGAAACGCAGCTTTACAGGTAAAGCATCGTCAATACTAAGGCAGTGGATCGGCGGGTAAGAAAGGCAGAGACAGCACCCCCATATATTGTATCACCGCCTCGCACAATGGCAGAGTTGGGAGTCTCAATGGGGGGCTGGAGCTCAGCATCAGGGCTCAATAGCACTCTAAATCGCTAAGACTGGAGCTGCCAAGGTGGTTGAGATTGAAGTAAAGTGAGGATAAAAGTGGTGGGAGAAGTGGGGAGAGAGTAGGAGGGACGGCGGGGGGAGCGCTGTTTATATAGTCTGCTAGCGCCTTGAAAAGTCTGCAGTGATGAGCGATGAGGACGGTGATAACGACGGTGATGAGGACGGTGATGAGGGCGGTGAATTGCCTAAACAGGAAGTATTCCAACTTATTCTCTAGGCAACAATAGCAAATCGCAGCGACAATAGGACGCAAGGGCTTTGTTGGCCGGAGTATTGCCGACGCCGTGCCGTGGCATGTGATTAATGGATGGGTAGATGGGTGGCTGGCTGGCTGGCTGGCTGGGACGACTTGGTGATGTATGACGTTAGTACGCTACGATATATGTTATTGTAGCGTAAAAGTGGTATGCGCGAGATGCAGGAGACAGCGTATATTAGCTACAGTAATTGCCATCATCTCCACTTCAAGTACCCCTTGACTGCTGTGATACATCACCAACATCATATCAAGGAGAGCGCGGCCACCAATGTCAAGTTCCGCAAGGCCAACCTGCAGCAGGAAACCGAGCAACTCCGCAGCAACAACGACTGGTCCGACTGGCGGCAGAGCAGCAGTTCGTTCAGGAGATAGTTGGCATAACTGGAAGGGGATGGGATGTCCCCCTCTTTGCCGGCGGGAGCTTTCTCCTTGGTGTCGGACTTGTTAGCAGCAGAGGGAGGAGCAACGTCCTTGGTGCTATCTTCGATGTTATCAATGTCGCTTCCGCCGAAAAAGTCCTTCGAATCCCAAGATCCAGCTGCAGCCGGAATAGAGTTGGAAACGTTCGGGAACATGCGAACGGCGTCGAAGCAGAGACGTGAGGTGACAGCCAATGGTGTGGCATCTTCTTGGTGGTCTTGGGTATAGGGGGCAGGACCGCGAGGGCACGGCGGCGAGGGCACGGCGGCGGTAGAGCTGAGGAAGGCAGCGGCCACCTGCTTGGTCTCCTTGTCCAGGAAACCGGAGAGCAGAGGCTCGTAGCGGTAGAGCTCAGGAAAGCCGCGGCCAGCAGCTTAGTCTCATTGCCCAAGAAACCGGGGGATCTCTTGGGAGGCATCTTGACGATATAGGTGTGAGTGGGTTTGATTGAAGAGGGAGGGAAGGAGGGAGCCCCTAAGGCAGTCGTGTTCTCTTTCTCGGCCTGCGTTGCGGCATCGAGAAACTCCGTGTCGTCTAATTCATCGCCATACTCATCACTGTCGTCCATTGCGCTGGTGTTTGCGAGCCAGCCTGTGGTGGCTTCTCTTCTGCATGGGTGCCCTGAGCGAGGGGATGAGGACGTCAGCGATGATCTCGACAGCTGGTTTGCGTGGTGTGGGCAGGGCAGTCGAGCTCTAGCTTTGTCTACATCTCTCGCTGCTAGTATGGCGGGATAGTGGCGCCCCATAGTATGCCGGTGCCTCCTTCTGGATATGCTATCTCACTTAGAACCTTCTCTCTTGTGCTAATGTAGCCGTGATTGGAAGGCCAGTTATGAATGACTTCGATGTCTTGTTGACTCGAACTTGTGTCGGAAACTTCGGTGAATGCCACGCCTGTGGTGGCGGCAAGGGGCAAGGGGCAGGGCGGCGAGGGCAGGGCGGCCGGCACAAGCAGTGTCGTGGGAACTGCAGTGTGTTGAACCCAGTCCTGTAGGGCGGCGTAGTGGAGTATGCCGTCATGTCCTGGCTGTTATGCCGCTGGTTGTTGGTTCGTGTGGGGTTGGTTTGGACGACCAACACTCAGTAGAGTTGTGTCGCCTTCGGTCGTGGACAGCGACTCTTCGCCTTGCTGTGCAAAAGGGGGGGTTCTGGGACGCTGTGATAGCAGTGATGCGGAGAGGGGCCGTCATCGCGTGTGTCTTCGACTGGCCCCTCCCCACATCGTGCTGCCGTGAGATAACCGGGCTGTCGATGGGCCCCGGCAACGCGATTGTCGCTGAGTTCTCGCTTGGCCGCGTTGCTCGAGGCCCGACCGATAGGGAACTCGCTGTTGAGCCCAAGGAGAGAGTCAGTATGCCCCAAGACACTTCGTGATGTAAGGATGAACTTACTGCTGGCTCAAAGCCGTGAACCTGAACCGGGTGTGTGTTAGAGGGTTGTTGATGGAAGTGAAGACACAAAGAGGAGGCGGCGGCTTGGGGGCAGGCAGGGGCGTCTTGGGGGCAGGCAGGGGCCACGTCGAGGGGCAGCAGCGACGGCTTCACGGGCAGCAACCACCCACGAGTGGGAGGCTCGACTTGGTGTCGCCGCCCGTAGGAGGCTCGGCTTGGTGTATTTTGGGAAAGAGCAGACTGCTCTGCTGAAGCTCATGGGAGACTCCTTTCTTCGAGAGGGGTCTGTTGGGTGGTTCCCAGCTGAACTGTACTCTTACATCAACAGGAGTTTCTGACGGCGGCTGGGGGCGGCGGCGAGCTTGGGGGCAGCGGCGGGCTTCGGGGCAGCGGCGACGGCACTGAGGCAGGAACCACCCACGAGTTCCTGGTTCTGGCGCGTAGGAGGCTCGGCTTGGTGTGTTTTGGGAAAGAGCACACTGCTCTGTTAAGCGGATTAGCCTCTGCTGGAGCTTATGAGAGCCGTCTTTCTTCGAGAGGGGTCTGCTGGTGTACTCGGGGGCAGCGGCGACACTAGGGCAGGAGCCGCCCACGGGCTCCTGGGGGTCGAACTGGCCTCCAACCTGGTTAAAATTGGGCGTCGAGGGCGTCTAGCGGACGTTCTAGCCGGTGACTGCGGTAGCGGGGTGTTGGAGGCCATGTGCAGGGAGACATTGGCTTTGAAGTTGGGCGTTGAAGTAGTTCAGCGGAACTTCTGGGCGAGTTCAAGGCGGGGGACTGCGGTACTGGGGGTCGAACTGGCCTCCGACCTAGTTAAAGTCGGCGGAATTACCTGTGTTGTTGAAGGGAACTCAGGGGAGGGCAGCGGCGGTCTTGGGGGCAGAGAGCAGCTCCGGCCGTGGGGGAGGCTCAGTTCGTCTCCCTCTTGTTCAGGCTCAGTTCGTCTCCCCCTGTTCAGGCTCAGTTCGTCTCCCTCCTGTAGCTGGTCGCCGCCTAGGAAGAGGAAGAGGACCCTTCGTAGAGGTCGATCGGTCTTGCCTGGAGTCTATGGCGGTGATGAGCGCAGCGACATCGTCGGGGGAGAAGCTAGAGGGAAGAGAGGCTGCTGCCGCCGAGGGGAGAGAGGCTGCTGCCGCCGAGAGGAGAGAGGCCGCCGCCGAGGGGAGAAGACACCTGTTGGTTCTCTGCTTGGGCCGAAGTCCTCTGTTTTCTTCAACGTGTATCCTGGGAAGTACTTCTCGACCAGGCCTCTGGTCAGAGGGCATCGTCGGCCTTGTCGGATAGTAATGACTGTAGTGTTGTCTCTGGGGCGGGAGATAGCACTTCAGATGAGAGGGACTGCAAGGTCGTCTCTGGGGCGAGCAGGCGACATGGCCTCCTGAGCGGCAAACAGCGCGAGGACTGTCAGACCGTGCTCTTCTTCAGGCTTAGTTCGTCTCCCTCCTGTAGCTGGTTGCCGTCCTGGTAAAGGGCACTGGCGGCGTTGAGCAGAAGTGCTGCGTCGCGGGGAGAAGTGCTGCATCGCGGGAAGGTGTGCTGCGTCGCGGGGAGAAGTGCTGCATCGCGGTATGGGATCTGCTGCGTCGCGGGGAGACTTGCTGCGTCGCGGGAGGTGTTGTTGAGCATGAGACGATACAGTGATGCTGCTGGTCGCGGTGTTGACGTTCGTCACATGACATTTTTCCTGCTTACATAAAAAGGTGATGTTCAGATGGAACCAATCACAGCCCAGCTTTGATCCTCCAATAGAAAGGTGTGCTTTGCTCTCGTCTCAACCCACTACAAAACTGATTGGTAAGCATCCGACGCTCAAACACTTCGCTCGTTCCTCGCTCGTGTTTTCGCTACGGAAGCAATTATTATTGTTTGTGTTTGTGA
>Ga0265780_10009107_pt1 | contig 11954 bp, 11 predicted proteins | sample P1T30metagenome_FD_192432 | JGI IMG/M metagenome (GOLD analysis project Ga0265780, IMG submission 192432) | Plant litter microbial communities from East Loma Ridge, Irvine, California - P1 T30 | ecosystem: Environmental > Terrestrial > Plant litter > Unclassified | place: USA: California... | reverse complement strand
CTGGCTGCGCGAAGAGGCGGAGCGTGGCGTGTCGAAGCAGCGTTACAAAGGTCTGGGTGAGATGAATCCGGAGCAGCTGTGGGAGACGACCATGGATCCGACCGTGCGTCGACTGCTGAAGGTGCAGATCGAGGATGCGATTGCGGCGGATCAGATCTTTACGACGCTGATGGGGGATGAGGTTGAGCCGCGCAGGAACTTCATTGAGTCGAATGCGCTGCAGGCGGGGAATATTGACGTTTGATGTCGAGCGCTCCTTAGAAAAATCCAGCGGAAGTTTCCACCTGATGCTTTAAGAATCAATAGAAATGGCTGACCGACCGGTCAGCCATTTTTTACTTGTCAAATCCTATCGAGTACCTCTTAGCGCGAGCAAGGCGAAGGGGCAGTGCAGTTAGCGCTATCAATAATTAAACTGTAATAGTTTAATAGCAGAAGAGCACGTTCAGGTTATGCTGGCACTGTTGTCCAGTTTTTTACCATTCCTGTGTGCCCTGCGCTTCCGCGCTTGATCAAAATGCAATGGAGGTTGTCTACACGGTCGAAGGCCAGCATGAGATTATCCCCCTCGTCTGCAAGATCCATGACAGAATTCGATTTAAAATAAAACCTATGCTCGGTTCGGGTTGGGTGAGCCTCTCGAGCGTCGTACCAAGTTACACCTGCTTTGGAGGTAATGTCGCTGCCCATTACCGAAAAAGTTGCATCACCGCTAAAACGTGAGATACCAAAAAGGTGCTTGAGCTCTTGAACACCATTGAGTTCGTGTTGATTTGAACGCTCAGGTCGGGCCTCCACTGCAGAGAGCGTTTTTATGCATGACGACTTAAAAATTCTTGGACTAGCAGGCATCATTTCTCCTTGTTTATCTAGATAGCCGTTGTCTGTATTTCTCCCCAGAACGTAACAGCTTGTCCTACATGGGAGCGACACAGCATTACACAAGAGTCTCTAGCTGTTTAGTATCGTGCGATCGTATTCCTTGCCGTAACTGGCCTTTGTTCGTGTACAGGCTATGCTGGGCGCTTTGATTGCTGGGTTCAGCAGTTCCAGCATTCATTCGCACCAAGAGCAGTTGGCAGCATGAGTTCACGCATTCACCCGCAGGCCCGTACCACACCGAAGATCCGCCAAGAGATCAAGGATTCTCGTTTGCTTTCCAGAGAAGCCGCCAAGGTTTTCAACATCACGCGAGTCACTGCACAGAAGTGGCTGGGACGCGACGATGTGCGTGATCGCTCGCACCGCGGTCACACGCTGCACACGACCTTGAGCCCGGCCTAGGAAGCCATTGTTCTGGCTCTGCGCCAGTCGCTCTACCTGCCGCTCGACGACCTGCTATACATTACCCACGCAGTACATTAATCCGGCCCTCTCGCGTGCGGGCATTTCGCGCCTGCTAAAGCGTGAGGGCATGTCGCGACTGAGGAACTTGGTTGCCACGGCCGAAAGGGAGAAGGTCACGCCAAAGAAGACCTTCAAGAACTACGAACCCGGCTTCATCTACATCGACATCAAGTACCTGCCGCCGATGCCGGATGAAACCTCGCGACGCTACCTGTTCGTCGCCATCAACCATGCAACGCGCTCGGTTTTCATACACATCCATGGTGACATGACCGAAGCCAGCAGTTTCGATTTCCTGCATCGGCTCAAGTTGGCTTCGCCCATCAAGATCAGCAAGATCCTCACTGACAACGGCTCGCAATTTACCGACCGCTTCACCACCAAGACAAGAAGCCCAGCGGCGAGCACGCTTCGACGTCGCTTGCGCAGCCTTGCATGCCGAACATCGACTGGTGCCGCCACGCCACCCTCAAACCAACGGCATGGTTGAGCGTTTCAACGGACGCATTAACGAGTTGCTGCAGCAGACTCGCTTCGATTGCCGGGCTAACTTGCAGGCCACATTAATGACTATTTAAAGGTCTACAACCACCACATTCCACAGTATGTACTCGACGCGAAAACGCCCATCCTCGCGGTGAAGGACTGGAAGCAAAAGCGACCAGAATTATCCGTCAAACGCGTTTAAGATCAAATGGGACTCGACAGCACCTGCATGAACTCCCAGTCTTATAAAAATAGTAATAAATTAAACTTTTTAGTACTTGAATAACCCCCTGTACGCTCAGTATGATTCATGCAGCCGGCACAATGTGTCGATACAGCTTCAACTGGCAAATCAAATTAAAAATTACCACTTTTTTCTCTATTCAAATATAATTTCTGCCAAGATCTATAACATCTTTTTATTCTCCAGAACATCGCGGCGAACTGCCCCGTACCGGGACATCTATGAACGACCTGATCAACGAACCAGACGCATCCCGGCTCATCTTCGGTCTGCGCGACACTGGCTATAACGTCAAGACCGCAGCCGCCGATATCATCGATAACTCGATTGCCGCCGATGCCGACCAGATCCATGTCGAGATCGTACTGAACGCTGACGGCAAAAAGTTTGTTTATTTTGGCGACAATGGTAAGGGAATGGACGCCGAAGGCGTTCACCGTGCGATGCGTTATGGCGCCCCCGAGCGCGAGAACAGGGAGAGCTTGGGGAAATTCGGCTTGGGTCTTAAGACCGCGTCGAGCTCTGTCTGCCTGCGGTACACGGTCATCTCGCGAAACTCGCCGGAACAGGGCCTCGCCAAACTCACGTGGGACTTGGATCATGTAGCCAACGCCCAAGCTTGGGAGATGCTGAAGGAGCCGGTCACTACAGACGAGCAGGACGTGTTTGAGGAGATGTGCGGTCCTACCGGTACACTCGTCATCTGGGAGAAATGCGACCGGATCCTGACGAAGGAGTATGAGCCCGGCAGTACGCAGGAGCGCAGCGCAGTGGCGCGACTGGCCGACAGTCTGTCGAAACACCTTTCACTGGTCTTTCACCGCTTTCTGGACAGCGGAGATTCACGGGAGCGCAACGTCGACATACTAGTCAACCAGCAGCCCGTCGAGCCGTGGAACCCCTTCTATCCTGCACGTTCGGAGCAGGTTCTCGCCGAAAAGATGCAGCGTCTCGAGATAGAGATGCCCGACGGCTCCATTGAAATCGCGACAATGAGGGCATGGCTGCTGCCCCACCGTCTCGACATGACCAACGATGAGGAAAGGCAGCATGCCCGCATCACCAACCGCTCTCAAGGATTCTATGTCTACCGGGAAGGACGTCTGATTCAGGATGGTGGATGGCTTGACGTTTTCGGAGTCCCCGAACCTCACTATTCTCTACTGCGCATTGAATTCGACTTTGGTCACAGGCTCGACGACGCATTCCGCATCGACGTGAAGAAGTCCCGCATCCTGTTCCATCCCGAACTGGCGGATGGTCTGCGCAAGCTGCTCCTGCCGGTCTATCGTGAGGCCGGCCTGCGGTATCGCAGGAAAAACCGCGAACAGAATGGTGCAAAGCCGGTTGACCATACCAGTGCCAACAAGAATATAAGCGACACCGGGAACGCAGCAAAGCCGCAGGTGGCCTCAGTGGACCCAACGACGCAGTCTGCCGTCGTGTCTAACAACCAAGGTGCGAAGATCAGACTGCGGGTACCGGTGCAGAGCCACGTGAATGCCGACACCATGTTTGTCGAAGCCGTCGACAGTATCACCAGCGGCGAGTTGTGGCAGCCTGCGCTACGTGCCCCGGATGCCGAAGGATACGTTCCGGCAGTCCTGCTGAACAGACACCATGACTTCTACCAGAAGATCTACAAGCGGGCCGCAGCGAACGGTTACGCAGTGGAAGGCATGGATCTCCTACTGTGGGCGTTTGCCGTGGCCGAGCAGAACAATACGAACGAAGAGATGGCACCGATCTTCCAGGACATCCGCGAAGAAATTTCCAGCAATCTGCGCAAGCTTTTGCGTAACTTGCCGGAACCGGAGCCGGGCGAGCTGGCAGACCAAGATGAAGTGGAGTGACATGATCACCGATCGGATCGAACTCATCCTGGCTGAACTCCAAGAAGGTACGGGCGCGGCCTTTGCAGGAACAGTGCGCCATGATGGACTGCGGCGCAGCCTGAAGATCTGGTTTGGAGATCTGGACGAACGACATGGTCCGGTTGCCGAGCTGGTCCCTTATGGTCTAAGAGGACACCAGGTCAAACTTGGGTTCGGCAACTTCTCTGCGGCAGTTATCGGACAGATAAAACAGGCTGCGGAGGAAGATGTCCAGCTGTCACGCGCGCTGGTGGCTTCCATCCCTGCTGGGGTCGTGCTGGAAATGCCGGGACAGCCCCCCGCGAACTGGTTCGTCAGGGACGGCTCCTTTAGGATAATTGCCACGATCAGGAATCTCGACAGGCCGCATTCGGACGAGGTACTCGCCTCCACCTGTCGCGAGGTCATCGTTCCCCTGATGGCAGCCATGGCAGAACTGATCGGCTACGACCAAATCGACAGCTCTGAAGAGGCCAGTGATGCCATCCTCGAGGGCGCACTGCTTCGTTCCGTCGTACAGAGACGGGAACGTAATCCGCGCAACCGGCTCCTCTGCATCCGGATTCATGGCGAGCGCTGTACGGCCTGCGGACTGGAACCCCGGGCCCGATATGGCGCCGCTGGCAGTGTGATCGAGGTTCACCACCGCCAGCCGCTATGCACGCTGGGACGGCCGCGCGCCTACGATCCGCGGATCGACCTGGTGCCGCTCTGCCCGAGCTGCCATCGGGCGGTACACACGCGGCGTCCCCTGCCCTATTCTCCCGAAGAACTCAGGGATCTGATGGGAGCCGGCTGTGACTGACCCTGCAGTCCTGCCCGAGATTTTTGGGGAGCTGCGTGCCCGTGTCCCCGACGGGTTCACGCTGTCGGAACGAGTCGTCGAGCCCATCCTTCTCATAGAGAGGGTCGGTAGAACGATCCGCGCCGCGCTCGCCGGGAGCCGGACCGTCAGGGGCGTTTCCACCACAATTGCCGCTCCCACGTACAGGCATGGCTGGGTAGCCGACGGTACGACCATTAGGCCTCTCCCCCACGATGCAGTCCAACTGTTCAGAAAGCGGTTGGGGAGCCTCGACCCGAACGACCTCCGTTACAGCGAAGCTGTGCGGCTCATTCGCGAAGACCGCCCGGAACTGCGTGCGGAACCGGCGCCATCGTTTATGGAAGACGGCCGGCAGGCTGCTGAACACATGGCACCGGAACTGCAACCTGCAGGGCTGAACGCCAGCCTATTCCCCTATCAGGCGCAAGGAGTTCGCTGGATGTGGGAAACCGTCAGCATGACAGGAGGTCTGATCCTCGCAGACGAAATGGGCTTGGGAAAGACCATCCAGATCATTGCCCTGCTTTTAATGGATCTTCCCTGCCGCGAATCCCCTGCGCTTATCGTCTGTCCTACCAGTCTGATCGCCAACTGGGAGAGGGAATTCACGCGCTTTGCTCCAAGCGTGCAGCTGTTGATCCACCGTGGACCGGACCGGACTGGGGTTTACCGTGGTCTTCAGAAAGCCAACGTGGTGATTGCGACCTACGACACGGTGGTAAACGACATCTCTATCTTCTCGTCGTTCGAATGGTCGTGGGTAATCTGCGATGAAGCACAGGCAATCAAGAACCCGGACTCCCACCGGCGGCAGGTCATCGGATCACTGCCCCGACGCAGGACGGTTCCGATGACCGGCACTCCGGTCGAGAACAGCTTGGCCGACCTGTGGTCGCTTGCCGACATCGCCATTCCCGGGCTGCTTGGCTCTCGCCAAGATTTTGAAAAGACGTATGGCGACACGATCGAGGCTGCCCAAGCCCTGCGGCCGATAACCGATCCGGTCATACTCAAGCGTCGGGTGGCCGACGTTGCAGGTGACCTTCCTGAACGGCTCGATATCGACGTGCCTCTCGATCTCGAAGACGGGCTGGTCGACGCCTACATTAGGGTGCGCAGCGAAACCATGGCCCGCTATCCCGTAGCAGGCGCACTTGTTGCGACACTCCGGCTGCAGCTGTTCTGCGCCCACCCATGGCTGGGCCATGCACCGGTGCCTGAAGGAGAGGAGGCGGACGATGCCATACTCGCGCGCGCCGGTGCGCTTCCCTTGATGACCCCAAAACTGGAACGGGCTCGGGATCTGCTGCTCGAGGCATTTTTGACAGGCAGGAAAGTCATCGTTTTCGCACTGTTCAACCGTATCGGCGACCTGCTGCTCGAAGCCACCGGACGGCGGGACTGCCTTTTCTGGAAGGCGATCAATGGTTCCACTGACCAGAGACTGCGCCAAGAGATCGTAGACCAGTTCGCCGCACATTCAGGGCCGGCGTGTCTTGTGCTGAATCCCAAGGCGGCCGGTGCCGGGCTGAATATCACGGCGGCTACAGTTGTAATACATTTCACGCCTGTGTGGAATCCAGCATTGGAGGCCCAAGCCAGTGCCCGGGCGCACCGTCGCGGCCAAACAGAACCTGTAACGGTCTATCGCCTGTTCTACAGGAATACGGTCGAGGAAGTGATGATTGACCGGTCTGTCTGGAAGAACACCCTTGCGAATGAGTCCATCCCAATTTCTTCGAGGGACGCGGCGGATATCAAGCGCGCCCTAGAAATTTACCCGAGAAAAACATGACAATGAAATCTTTTAGCAAAACTTTGAGCGCAAACGACATTGGTAAGACGGGGACCCACCAAGCGGGCATTCTGGTTCCGAAAAGCGAACAGGAACTCCTCACATTTTTTCCTTCCCTTGATGCGGGGGTCAAGAATCCGGATGCGTGGATCCATTGCACCGATGAGCAGGGTGAGCAGCGCAAATTCCGGTTTGTTTATTACAACAACAAACTTCACGACCAAGACGGAACCAGGAATGAATACCGTCTGACCTACATGGCCAAGTACCTAAAGGGGATGAGCGCGGAGGAAGGCGACGCGCTCGAATTTTCCCGTGCGAACGGCGCTGCCGGCTACTCCATTCGGCTTGTAAGAAAACCTGCGGTTGCGGCAGAACCGGAGGCCGGTCCAACGAGAATCAAGATTACCGCAGGCTGGCGCCGCGTTCACTGATTTCGATACCACGGAGGGCGGCGCCGCTCCTGCTATTGTCCAGTCTGGCCGCGCGGTTGTCATGAAGGAGCGCATAGGACAGCCTTCTGGAAAGAACTGTCTACTGTCGCCGCCATATGGACACTATCCTGTTTTGGCGCGCTGGCGCCCGACAGAGCACGGATACGGAAGTATTTATGGCTGCACACCTCCTACTGCGCGACTGACAGCCGATTAGGATGCGCTGCGGCAGTGTTGTCGAGCCTGCCGGACTCCACATGGACATGCCTAAAGCATCCGGTTCCGAGTGCGGCATCTGGCTGGGACCTGTGGCAGGCACGTTTATGTATAGTACCAGCGCCTGCAGATCCGTCATTCTCGAGTGCCCCCTACACAGTCGCAGTGCCCTGCAAGCCTAATCAGTCCGTCATGGCACGCACTGGACAGAACGTCAGGCAGGCTGCTGCCAACCTGCGCGATGCCGCTTGTATCCCTGACCGCGCCTTGGCAATGCAACATGGTGGGCTTCCCGTGCCATGCTTCCGAGCAGGCTTTAGTCAGTCCGCTGTAGGATCCAGTTACTGAATCCTGTAGCGGAAGACAGCGGCATTAGCTGTAATATTGTCGGTTTCTGTCATCCATGCCGGCAGCACCGGAGTTAAGAAGTCGAATACGCCATGAATTCTTAATGCCGCAGGATTCTGCTGATTAGCTATATGAATGGAGACAGGCCACGGGCTATGCCTTTGGCATCACGCAGGGGCCGTGGTTTTCTGTCTGCACTGAGTAGCAGCTGATAGTCTGAAGAGCAGTGCCGCACCGCAAACGGGAACTGTGACGGACCGTTTCCGCCATGACCGACGGATGCCCTATCGGACGGCCTGCGGGCTGCATCCTTCGGGCGGGCCTGCTGACAGAGCCATGGTGTTAGGTGGAGGACTGATGACGGGACAGCGAAGCTCAATGGCCGGGACTTCACTGCTGAGCCACTCTGCCAGCGCGTCGACGCTGCCTGAAATGTCCCTGTAGCGCCCACGCAATACGCACTCCCAGATGGTCCCTACCCGCCATCCCGCGTCGCGTAGTGCCTGCATCACCTTTGCGTCGTTGAGACGGTTCCTGCCTATTTTCGTGGCCCAGAATTCCGTGCGCGTCCCAGGCAGTCGAAAGAGTGGACAGTCGTGACCATGCCAGAAACAGCCGTGCACAAACACGACCGCGCGCAGTCCGGGAAACACGATGTCCGGCTTGCCCGGCAGATCTGGGCGGTTGATGCGGAACCGGAAGCCACGCCGGTGCAGGAGACTACGGACCAGTTTCTCCGGTTTCGTGTCACGGCCACGAATCCCGGACATCATGCGGCTGCGCGTGGTGCTGTCTACAATATCTGCCATTAATTGCTTCAGGAACAGTACCACACCATTTTACGCTGTCCCTGCAACGTGAGGCGCGAGAATGGTCGCGCATACTACTGGGCGCGTGATAGCGATGCTGGCCCTACTATATTGCAGATCATGCTGGCACAGATGATAGGCATGTGTTTGCCAGCCGCCAGTCACACAGGAAAGAGTCAGGCAGCCAGTCTGCCGTGCGCGGTCTGCTGCTTGAGGGCGATGCGCCTGCCGTTGACGATCCTGTCCTTCATCAGGCGTGCCACTGCCGCAAATACCGGCACCACAACCGAATTGCCAAACTGCCGGTATGCCTGGGTATCAGACACCGGGATGCGGAAGCCGGACTCACCTGGCCCGTCATAGCCCATCAGGCGGGCGCACTCGCGCGGCGTCAGCCGGCGTGGACGGTTTTTCATGTTCTGCTCGTGATGTAGGCCCAGTGACGGATCGAATCCGCGGTCAATGAGGATTTCCGAACCATCCTTGTGATAGCGCGCGGAGAGTGTCCTTGTCACGTGGTTCGCGCCCACTAGTCCGTAACCGAACCCATTACCCTTTTCCTTGTGCTTGATGGAGTAATTAAAGAGGTACTCCCATAACTTCGGTGTCAGGACATAGCATGGATCGACTTCCGGATCGAGGATGTCGCCGAGCGATGGCTTTTTTTCGGGAAATTCCTGTTTGATATTCCGGAGTGTGAATCCTTCATGCACGTTCAGATCCTTGCGGAACCCTACTAGCACGATCCGCTCCCGGTGTTGCGGAACGAAATGCGCGCCATCGACGATCTTCGGATCCGGCACGCCGTTCGCATCGGCATCTGAAACCCAGTAGCCCAATTCATCGAGCGCAGCCATGATGACCCTGAACGTGTTGCCCTTGTCATGGCTTTTCAGGTTCTTGACGTTCTCGAGCACGAATGCCACCGGGCGCTTCGCAGCAATAATGCGCGCGACGTCGAAGAACAGCGTACCTTGGGTATCGCATTCGAATCCGTGCTTGCGCCCGAGCGAGTTTTTCTTCGAGACGCCTGCAATCGAAAATGGCTGACACGGAAAGCCTGCCAGCAACACATCATGATCGGGAATCTTTTCGTTGATGTGCTGGTACGCTTCCTCCTCGGAGATTTCGGGGCGCGCACTGAGCGTTACTTCACGGATGTCCTCGTTGAACGTATGCACGCTCTCATCAGAGTAATGGTTGGCCTTGTAGGTACGGACTGCAAATGGATTCCATTCGCTCGTAAACACACAGCGCCCTCCGGCCTGCTCGAAGCCCTTACGGATGCCGCCAATACCAGCAAACAGGTCAATGAAGTCGAAGTCGTATTTCCGATCCGGTAGTGGTGCCTCGGGAAGCAGTGTCTGTAGGTGGCGGAATTCCGCATCGCTGAACTGGAGCAACTGCCTTCCATCGAGACAACGTTTCAGCGTTTCGCGTGTCCAAGTACCGGGTGAAACCCGGTTGAGATGCTCGACCACGAATTTGGGCTCGTAGCTTTCCAGCATCTTCCTCAGGAGACGCAGGTTGTCGCGCTCGGGCGACGTGGTATTCAATTCGGACATTTGAAGCTCGATTCCTGACGGAGGGCAGCCGCCTATGACGGCCAGAGGAAAACTCAACATTATACTGGATGTTAACACAGCCTCTCTACCACCTGCAGAAGCCATGTAGCCGAAAGACCGGAACAGCGGTAAGGGATGATGGCAATCAACGGTGATCCATGCATTGATGTCTAAAGACCACGTTCTGCATGCTGGACATAACGGCCTCTGCGCCTACAGACGGGAGGCCGGACTCAACTGGTACAAAGGCAGACAGTCGATAGTACAGGATTTCCTGAGATGTCAGTACGCTCTGCCAGCCGGCTTTTCGCCTTTTTGAGACGCCCGCTCCCACCTGCTGCGCAACACTACTATGGCGTCCGTGTCACGTTTATTACATATCCCTTATTCCTAGCGACGCGACAGAATCCCGTGAGGATGCTCCCGCTCTTTCAAGACACGGTCTGCAGCGAACGCACGGCAGCTCAGCAAACAATTTCGGGGTACGGAAACATGTTGTCCCCGAAACGACGGAAAGAGAGCGGAATCGGCAATGAACTGGGACTTCTTTTTTGACAACTGGGGCGTCAAGACTTTTATCGCGAAGGACATCGCAAAGAGGGCATACGTTCCGAACGCGGAGCAGCGTCAGGCACTTAATGCGGCAGGTTTCCTGCCCGCGCCGGACAGCAACCTACAACAGCTGATCAGCGTGAATGTGCTGCTGGAACCGGGTTATCGACTCGGTCGTGGCAAGCTATTACCTTGCACGACGGTCAGAGAAAGCGGGACGTACGCCCGAAGCAGGACTGGGACGCGCGTTGACCAGAAATGGCTGAAGCTTGGAGACACACTGCTACTCGCTAACATCGGCCGCTGTGTCCATGCACTATGAATTGGATCATTTCCCGCGGACAATTCGAGCGCAGAACAGCTGGCCAGCTCGCTACCGGATCACGTTATCCGTACGCGCGGCAGCAGCGCCCGGTTCAGTACCCCTCCGGATCGCGAGCCGTGCAGAATTCCTTCGCAATCCCTATGTCGTGGCTACCGCCCTGTTGCGTGAATGGGGAGGCTGCGAGATGCCTGCCTGCACACGTGAACTGTTCAGCCGTCCCGACGGAACTCCCTACCTCGAAGTCTACCGTCTCGTTCCGCTCGCCAGCGACGGTCCCAATACCCTGTCGAACGTCGCCGCACTCTGCTCTTCATGTCACCGCGAGATGCATCATGGTGCACATGGAGCAAGACAGACCGCAGCAGTCTTAGCATATTGTCACCGCCATAACTGCAGCCGGAGGTCAGCCGTGACGCCGAGTTACCTTTCGACAGTATTCTCACGGTATTGCTGCCAGACCGTCTCAGCAGTGTTGAGGCGGACATTCTCGCTCCGAACCGGCATGAATTCTACGGCGTCGAGCAACTGGGTGCGCCGCCGAGCAAGCAAATGTTCGGTGTGGTTTTGCTGAAGCCAAATACGGTCGATTTATCGGCGCCTTAGCTCGACCAATGCTGAAGGACCTGTGCAACGAAGCCCTGCAACACTCGCTTTGCCAAGAGCGAGCCATCGGCCTAAAGGGCGCTCGACCCATCGATGAAAGAATGCGCCGGCGAGCATACTGGTTGCCCACGCGACACCAAACCCAATCGCTTGCTTTCCGGGTTGTAAACCGATGAAGTAGATAAAGACGGCATTCATGACCAGGCAGACCGGGAAGTGAACCAAAAAAACAGCGTAGGAGGTATTCGCAGCAGACTGCAAAAAAGACACTACACGTGAGCGCGCTCCGGATAGTGTGGAGCGTCCAAACACGAACAGGAAACAGGCGACGATCAATGCAAGGGCAATACGGACCCGGAAATCGACCGCGAGCGCTACTAGAGTCGGGATCAGCATCATGCCAAGCAAAATCGTCACCGCCTGTGATGGCCGCTTTGTATCACTCGCCCACCATGCCAAGGCCCCTAGCCCATAGCTACCGAAGAAGTACAGCGCCGAGATATCCCAACTGGACTCCCGGTTGAAGAAAA
>Ga0265780_10009106_pt1 | contig 11954 bp, 18 predicted proteins | sample P1T30metagenome_FD_192432 | JGI IMG/M metagenome (GOLD analysis project Ga0265780, IMG submission 192432) | Plant litter microbial communities from East Loma Ridge, Irvine, California - P1 T30 | ecosystem: Environmental > Terrestrial > Plant litter > Unclassified | place: USA: California... | reverse complement strand
AGAGCCAACACTAGCTCATTTCGTCATATAAAATAGGACCAGAAATGAAGCTGTAGAGGTCTGTGATATCCATGCGGATAAGAGATCCGACATTCTCTACACCAATCATCATGTTTGGAGTACTGTGCAAACCTTAAACTCTAGTGTTAGGCAGTCCGGCGGCGTGCAGCAGGGGCGTTCCAGAACATCAGCAAAGGCTATCGTGAAAGGGGATGCGCTGGGTGGAGGCGACAGTATAGGAGTCTCAAGAACTTTCAAAGACGCAATGTGTGATACAGATGAGTAGTCGTGGGGAAGTGCGGAGTTGGTAGGGAAGGCAGCGCCAAGCCAACGCACGGACGCGGCAACTTCCGGGATCGCAGCTGTGCGAGCTTTTGCGGACGACGATAGCAACACCACCAAAACTCCCGCGACCGCAACACCATCTCCGCTCATCTCCCCAGGCTTCGACCATCGCGTCCAGTGCGTCAATTCCCCGCTCGCAGGCTCAGTTCCGCCAATTGGACCCCCACAGCAGCGCGCTGACCCGCAAAACTCCAGATAGCCCATCATGAACGCCGCCCGCTTCCTCCGCCCCTTCTCCAGGGCCGCCGCTGCCCGCGCGCCCATGGCCGTCCGCCCCTCCGCCCTGGCGCGCCCCGCCTTCATCGCGAGCCAGAACAAGAAGACCGAGGTTGGCCCTCAGCAGATGGTGAGATTGGACTCCGGGAAACATCTGGAAGGAAGGAAGGAAGGAAGGAAGCTAATACAAATGATAGACTATCCTCAAGTCGGCCATGCCCCAGCTCATCCCCTTCTTCTTCGTCAACGAGACCACCGTGGCCTTCATCCTCCTGCCATCGCTCATCTACATCTTCTCCAAGTACATCTTGCCCCAGCGTCTGCGCATGTTCGCTGCCCGTCTCTTCATCAGCAAGTTGTAAGCGAAGGGAATGGAAGGACCAGAAAGAGCGGATGACACTGTATAAGTAGTGGGAATATGCTCATAGACAATCGAATGGCATTGCACGAAGATGGTGGTGATTCATGGAGTGATAACTACAGGGCATTTTCCGATGTCTGACCGATGTCTCGAGCTCGCTCACGATACTTCGAGGAAAGACGCATGAGCTGGACAAGTTGCACAGACGACCCAGTGTGTTCAGAGCCACAACCCCGCATCAGCGAACGGTCGCCGTGTTCATCAAACCAGTGAAGAACGAACATGTGGGGCATGGCATCACTTCAACTTACCAAGCTCAAGCCTTCAGACTTTATTACTCCTCAGACTGTCAATCTGCACGATCTACACCCACGGCAACAGCATCTATGAGCAGTTCTAGAGCGACATTTCGAAAGCGCGTTCCGCCGGCACAATCGTCAGTCGACCTGCCAAGTTCTGATGCGTACCCAATTACTTCTAGCAAGGTCCTCTGTCCATTTGACGAGACGTGCCACCGCCGAAGCTAGATATTGATCTCAGACGTGTCAGTAGTTACAACTACCTGGAGTGTTTGCCTCGTCTTTGCGTAGACTCAGCTTTGAAGATTCCCTTTCTCCTCATCACCACGGCGCTACAATCACTGCTCTCTTAACTGTCTGACTTTCCCTCACACTACTCTTCATCAAATACCGATCAACCACATGCGCAGCAACTGCGGTCGTGATAGCGCGACTGAAGAGGCTGTCTCGGATCACCTGCTTACATACCTCTTGGCAAGTCCGACATAAGACCGCGACAACGGACGGATCTGACAGATCTGGCATGCGCATGCATTCTTCCGTCCTTTTCCATGCTATTCTTCTACTCACTACATCGCTTCCAGCACATAAGGGCCTATTTCGACGAAGTGCTTCATTTCATATGCAAGTGATCTGCTCCGAAGCACACATGCAGGTACCCATAATGGCGCAAACGCCCAAGACCGGGAAGACCCCGCGGCACAAACGTCGGGACATTACGCATCGTGGTGTACGTGGTATAAAGTGAGGCAGTGTAGCTTAGCTTATAGTCATATACGTTCACCTCAATCCTGAACGGTTCATCCAAGTCTACTCACCATGAAGTCCACCGTCATTACTGCCCTCCTGGGCTTTGCTTCTCTCGCGGTCTCTGCACCTGCACAACTCGTCGAACGCCAGGCGTCTCTCGAGCAGGTTACCGATACCTACATGTTCGACATCTCCATCGCGGAGTTCATCGCCAACCGTAACGGAAAGGTCGGCCCTCCAGAACTGAACTGGGACAGCAATGGGTGCACTGCTAGTCCGGATAACCCGTTCGGATTTGACTGTACGTGTTTGAACCCTCCTTCATCCATCTCACATGTGACCCGATATTGCACCGTCAGTTCGATGCCAGTAGCTAATACGGATGATCAGTCATCAACTCCTGCTACCGCCACGACTTCGGCTACCGTAACTACAAACAACAAGGCCGTTTCGATGCGATGAAGGCGCGTACCGACAGTAACTTCAAGACGGACATGTTCAACCAGTGTGCGACTGAGAAGGCGAAGGGACCGTGTGAGGCTACTGCTACGTTGTACTACGAGGCTGTTAAGGCGTTTGGAAAGCGGGAAGAGGAAATGATGGAGTAGATAATGGTTGTTCGATGCGTTCGAATGTCACAGTGTCATGTTAGAAAGTCACGAGAGTGTCTAAAACGATAATCAACAATCTCGGTGGTAATCGATAAGCCACCCTCGGCGCCTTCCCACTCCAGCGCCAATCCCAGCGACCCCCATAAACCTTCCAATCAACAACGTCATGCCCTCAGGGTCCAAAACAATAGCTCAACCGCCCGTCTAATCTTCCCTACCTTGTCTGACATTTCCACAACATTCCATCATGCATCCCTCTGTTGACTCTAACCCCTTCCCACTTACCCCAACGCGTCATAACACCCGACACAGACCGAGGTCATCCGAAGTCGCAGACCCTGTGATGCATGCGCGTGGGCTCGCTCTTGGCGCCCGACAATATGGCCGACCATGAGCACCAGCTATACGAGCTCACTGCAGCTGCGTCTGCCTCTGCAACGGAACACGACACGATGCCGCCGGATGAGCTGGAGGAAGCGTGCGCTGTGGATGCGCGGTTGCATAAGAGGACGTTGAGGAAACTGGACTGTTTACTATTGCCGTTTCTGGCGCTGCTGTTCTTGTTTAATGCGCTGGATAAGTCGAATGTATGTATATGCGGAATTGGTAGGGAGAGCAGCTGCTAATGAGAGACAGATTGGAAATGCAGAGTCTGCGCATTTTACGGCGGATATCGGGCTGGACAAAGGCGCCTTGAACACAGCGGTTGCGCTCTTCTTCGCTTTCTTCGTTGCGCTGCAACCGCTTGGTGCGGCGCTGGGGAGGAGGTATGGGATGGTGCTTTGGGTCCCTAGTTGTATGCTTCTTTGGGGTGTCTGCACGGCGCTGCATGCGTGGGTACGGCATAGGTGGCAGCTGTATACGCTGCGCATCCTCATCGGCTGTCTTGAAGGTAAGTCGCCTATCCCAAATCCACAGCGTCTCCGCCGCCGAGCATATGATCTCGCACTCCTAGTAGAGACGGCACCGAACAGACCAGCGAGAAGTGGACCCAGTCAACACTTGAACATTGCGCATGTCAGCTTGGTCTGGCTTTCGCACTTGCGCTTTCCTCCGACCGTCGCTTCCATTCCAGAGCTCAAAGCTAACGTCTCTAGCCGGATTTTACCCAGTCACCGTAACCTACCTCTCCCTCTTCTACACGCGCTTCGAATTCGGCAGACGGCTCTCCTTCTTCTACGGCCAGGCGGCAGTTGGTGGTGCGCTTGGGGGCCTTATAAGCTACCTAGTGTTCTCCCACTTCGGAAACGACGATGGAGGTTCAGACAAAGATTGGAGGCCTTGGCAGGTGCTCTTTCTACTTGAAGGCACTCTCACTATCGTGGTGGCATTCATCGGATACTTCTGGCTACCACACAGCGTGGAGACGGCATGGTTCCTCACACCTGAAGAGCGTCGATATGCGTCTTCCCGTGTGGTGAGAGACAGAGACATACAGAATGCCCCGGCAGCAGTCCAGGAAGACGACCGGGAGACGGAGGAAACCTACGATGAAGAGTCGCGCGGTCTTCTCGACTCATCCAAGCACTCGATCACTTCAGCCACGCCTTCGCGACAGCTGGTGGACGATCGTGGTCTAAGCCCTCACGACGTCCTGTCATCAGTGTTCAACACGAAGATATGGCACATCCTCGCCTGTAACGTTCTATCTGCCATCCCAGTCTATGCCTTCTCCGTCTTCCTCCCGCTTGTACTGGCACCTTTGACGAAGAAGGCGAATCCTGCGCTCATCAACTTGCTCACTGCACCGCCACATATCTGCGGAGCCATAGTACTGTACTTCGCAGCTAGCTACAGCGACAAACATCGCATACGCCTCAAGCCTATACTGCTTGGGCTGTTCATCATGGTGACCGGATTGGTGATCGTGGTGTTGTTACCGTCCTCTTGGGCGATACCTCGCTACATCGCTCTCAACATCCTCCTCTCTGGCACCTACGTCGCATCTCCCCTCACAGTGGCCTGGATTTCTGGCAACACGCCGTCACCTGGCAAGCGCGCATTGCTCCTCGGTATCAACGGTTGGGGCAACCTCGCTGGAGTCATCTCAGCGATCCTCTTCCGACCAAAATATGCCGCGGGCGGTTACATCGTTCCGTTCTGGTGGACGCTTGCGTCTGTCGCATTAGCTGCTCTCGGCTATGTGCTGTTCCTCAGACGCTTGAAGACTGAGAACGAGATGCGACAGGATATCTTACGCAAATGGAGCGAAGACGACGTCGAGGCAGAGAGGCTACATGGCAGAGGCCCGGTGCCGCAGCAACAGCGGTGGCTGAAGAAGTTCATCGGTATGACGCGGTCGCATACGAGCCTTGCCTGGCTCGCTGATTGGCTTGAGAGGGCTGCACGAGCTAGCAGGGAGGGTGACGATAGGCTCACGTTCGTCTACGGATTATGAGGTAGGCACGAGGATGCAGTCAGACGCCACAGGAGACTGTTCCACACACCGTCAACATTTGCATCGTCTCATAGGCGAGTAGGAAGCATGCATGACTCACGTGTGTCAGCTTCAAGGCTTTTGAATGGGGCGGAGCGCTGTTAAAATGATGTACAGCCCCAGCCTTGCGACCTCGCAGCTACCACCATGTTGACAGCTGAGCTGCGGTCGACTGATAATAGACCAACAGACGCACATGTTCACTCTTGTTTTCCCTAGTCTCACCACGACCTTCGACCGAGATAAGGAACTAGATATAACAAATCTGACTACCATCAACAAGCGAGCAGGAAGCGTGTTGTACGTCGCGTTGGCGGTACATAAACCGGCTCGACCCTAAACCGCGCAGCAGACGGGATGGCGAATACGACTATGACCAACAGTACTCAATACCATTCGTGGAAGCCAGAGCCTTTGGTCCGAGGCACGTTCTCAATACTTTCGTCCTCCCTTTTGACGATGATCCTATGCGTATGGACAGCAGTTCACTTGAACATTCCTGCACTTGGGGAACCCGGCGTGCAGACCTGGCGGAAGCTTGGCATGATGATCGTAGCACTTTTTGCTCCAGAGTTTGTATGCAATGTCTCTGTACGTCACATATCACATATGCTAACCGAAATAAGATCGTCTGGACTGCTTACCGCGAGCATGTCTCCGCAATGGAACTGGGGAGAGAGATGAGGAAGGCTTTCGGTCAGCCGGAACCCCCAGGATTTATCAAGAAGCTACCCTCAATGCCGAAAGACTTCTGTCGAACTGTCTATAACCATCTGAAATGGATTGGAAACCGATGGTCTTATGGTGAAAACCACCTATTTTCGCTCATAGATGCAGAGTCTCATCCGACAAGTCAAAAACATCAATGGACGCACATGCACTCCCTATACGCCACAATGGGTGGGTTCGTCGTTGATACTCAGGATATGGCAGTGACCTATCTCCCCTTCAGGCACAAAAGGCTGTCATTGACGCCAGAAGGTCTCAAGTTCCTCGCCGCCTGTATCCCAGATCTTCTGCCGGACCTACCCAAGTCTGCAATATTAGATAAAAGCAAGGCAAACACGTTCACAAAGCTTTTAACTTGCGGACAGGCGCTGTGGTTTGGCATTCAGTGTCTCACTCGGTCCACTCAGGGTCTCTCTATCTCGCTTTTAGAGCTCAATACTGCCGTCCATGCCGCTTGCGCACTGGCTCTTTATTCACAGTTTTGGTGGGACAAGCCACTAGATGTTGAGGAACCGACAGCCCTTACACACATCGATACGCACCCGGTAATCGCGCTTCTAATCAAAAGCTGCTCAAGATATGGGAGGCGTTATTCGTTGTCCCCGATGGACCTGGAGGACGATCAAAACCTTGACCAAGTACCTGACTCTGAGACTGTAATCCACCATCCTGGTCTAAGACATGTCGTACTTAGACCATCGAAGGATCCGCAGTTTCCGAGGCAACAGTATCTTGTGTACCATGGTTTTGTTATTTCCACCTCAGATGAGATCATGGGTTGTACTATCCTTGAGTTTGCCGATTCAGAGTTTGAACTACTCAGGCTAGCTTCAATGGCTGTCAAGAAGTACAAATCTTATACAGAGATTCAGAACATCGCCAAGGGTAAGTCGTGGAAGAACTTCATGGCTATTCGCATGCACAATTGGCCACAAGTCGACCATCCGGACGGAAAGTTCGTCATACTTGCATATTCTCTAGCAGGCTTTTTCTACGGCGCTATACACCTTGCAGTTTGGAACCGACCCTTTCGCAGTCACACGGAAGAATTGCTTTGGAAGATTAGTAGTCTATGCGTTCTTTCTTCCGTGCTGACCCCGATTCTATTTGGCCTTAGCTGGATGACATCCTTCTACTTTGGATCCTTCCATAATCGAGTGAAGTCTGCTCTGGAGTGGATTGGAATTCACGGATTTGCGCTTTTTGCGCTTTTCTATGTTTTATGTAGAACCTTCCTTATCGTCGAATGTTTCCTAGATGTCTTTCACCTCCCGGATTCGGCTTTCGAGGTTCCGCAGTGGTCGCAGTACTTTCCGCACATTGGATAGTCTCACACAATCAATATACAAATTGACAAGTTATATCTACTCCTAGATTGCAAGACCTTCACATATGTCTAACACACATCTGCATTGTATTCCTTTCAGTAAAAGCGGATCACATCCTAAGTTCTGTTTCTCGTCAAAGTCGCAGAACCTATGGCGCAGCTCGAGGATATATCTTCTCTTCTGAGGAATGTGAGCAGGATGTTCACGTAGTAGACGATGTTGCGCGAGCGATGTGTGCGATTCCCATTGTGTTCAGCGCCGACGTCGCATGGGCGCGTGACAACCTTCAGTCCTGACGTTATGCGCAGATACCCGTACCGCATCTCTCTAATGTTTGGACCCCTCTGAACCCTCTCGCTTTATCTATCTTGGTGCTCGGCAGGCAGCGCTCTACGCCTGAGCGGTGTAGTCCGGCAACCCGGCAGTTTCACCCTGCATCTCGCACACGCAAAATCGCACTCGACGAAACCAAGACATCGGTACCGCTTGCACTCAGACGCAGCTCTCCTCGGTCTTCACGCTCAACTCGTTCACGACCGTCATGCAAAGATGCGCCTGGAAGCGCCTGAACCTGCATGTCACAGACCGTCGCCTAAATCAGCCGTTTAACCGCAGGTTCTTCTGCGTTTTACATATTCCCCAAGATCCCGAGGTCCCTAAGGTCCCGAGGTCCCCAAGGCCGCATGTTTGAGAAGGCAGCATGTGTTTCAAGTGCAAGGCAGCGCTTCGGTTTCGCTTGTTGATTTCGGGTTTGACGGCACGTTTGTGGTTGGGTAGTGTGGCGTTGGTGAGAGATGGGTTGTAGCGCGGCTTTGGCTCACCAACACCACGGTGCTGGTTCGGAAGAGAAGGTCATTGTAAGTATCGCGAGACTAGAAATCACACTACAACGGTTCCTCCTCGGCCATACTCCCTACGCACAAGAATCATTGTTTTGCCCGCGATCCCTCGGTTTACCAGACCCGCCAGGGCCCGACCACCCGGCCAAAGGTTTGAGATGTGCATGATCGCCTGCCTGCGACTTGCCTCAGGATCACCGTCCCAGGATGCCTTTTATGGAAAGCAGCGAAATAGGTATCAATGCCATGTACTCAGAAGCAAGAGCCTCTCACAAGCAGTATAAAGCACGCATCTACGCCAGCCCATAGTTCCTTTCTCAAGCCAGTCTTCCAATCCACATTTACATTCATCTTTATTCACTACCCGCTGTGCGGATCAATTCACTTTCACTCGCCCATCTCCAACTTCCAATAATCAACGTTAATACCAATACCCCGAACCAACCCAGCAAACTTCAAAACCGCCAAAATGCAGTTCTCCATCACAGCCCTCCTCTTCGGCCTCGTCGCCGTCTCCTCCGCCGCCATCGCCGACGTCGAGAACGTCCGCAACACTCCCCGCAGCGTGCTTGAGAACCGTCAGGCTGCTAACGGCGCTTGCTGTATCCCCGAGCAATCGCTCAAGCAGGATGCTTGCACTGTTAATGGTGCGGCGGGCAAGTGTGTGCCTGGAGGACCTGCTGCTTGTACGTATCCATCTCCATAAGACCCAGACGAGTTCTTTTCGAGAGGGTGTGTGTGTGATTGATGCTGACGTGAACAAGGCAACGGCGCTCTCAACTGCGTAGCCAACGACCAGCTCGTATGCGATAACAACGTCCAAGAGCGCTCTGGCAACTTGTGCCGTTTCCAGGCTGCCAACGGCAAGATTCAGGATGGTGCTCAGCAGATCAACAGTCTTGCTCAGGCTAAGGTTAACTAAGAGAGTGGATGATGTGTAAAGGGTTGATGGGTGGATCTTTATAGCAAGGTGACATAAATAAATGTATTTGTGGATTGTATATTGCTTGTTGTTGAGAAGTCGTATGTGATGTGGGAAAGAGTAGGATGTTGACCTACATGGATTCCAGTGCGCTAAGGCAAAGTCGTATGTCTTAGCTCTGTTGAAGCACACAGAATTTATCATATCCTAAGTTGTTTTTTGTGTTCCGGTCTACATGTATATACCAGGAGTCAGTTCAGAGATTCGCGCTTTACAGGCCCCAGAGCACATATTATTATGAGCAGATACTTCTCTTCCAATTCGAACCTCTTTCCTCCTGCAATTAGTCTACTACTTAAGCTAAGATGTATTGATCAATGCATGTATTCGTGTATCATAATCTCCATATATCTTTATATGCCCTATGAGCCATGATTCATTTCCAAATTTCATCTACCCTCCGAGCCATAACCTACACCTCATCTCAACCATCCAATCTACCGTCCCCATCCCGCAAACCTGCCAATCTCCTTGACCTCCCTCCTGCCCACAACACCCGCCGCAACAGCACAAACGGCACCGACACCAACGAGCAGCGCACGCGCTAAGTTCAAACTAGCCCACTTGTCCATCAATTCCTTGACTGTCTCGCCTTCCTTGGCAAATTGCTCGACGTGCTTGTCGCGCAGGGAAGCGTTGGCGAGTTCATCTTTCTTCGCCATGAGCTTGTTGTTTGTGGGGCCGAGGACGAGGATCGTGAAGGGGACGATGGAGGGGAGGAGGAGGGTTGCGAGGGCGTTGAGGCGGAAGGGGGTGGAGGTGCGGTCTTCTGTTGGGGTGTTAGATGTGTGACGGCTTGAGGTATGGATGGTGGGTGAATGGTGTGGGGGTTGGAGGGTTGGAAGGGACATGTGACGAAACGTACGGTGATAAGCCAAGTACCCCGTTGCCAGCGCCGAGATGGCAGCAAGAGGGCGGGCGATTGCGCCGCCGCGTGTGAAGATTGTGTACCATTGCTTTACGGCGAGGGGTGCGGGGGCTTGCATGGCGGCGGGGATGCTAACGACGGAAAGGGAGACGTTGGAGCCTGGTATACTTGTCAGTATCGATCCTCTTAACTATATATCTTTCCATTGACCGCGATCGAGATGGTCATTGAGTGCCAGAGTGTCTTACCAACCAGGAATACACTGCCTGTGATGCCCACCGCCTGTGCGATTGCCAGCGCCGTAGGCGTCTTCTGCGTGAGGATATCCATTGTATTTGTGTAGATGAAGATGAAGATTCTTCGATTGAGGGCTTCTAAAGCGAGTTTTATGACTTGTCAAAGCGGTGGCCTGACTAGAAGAATGATGGTCGTGGTCGGCGTGATAGCTCTCGGAGACGCGCTGCAGGGCTTGGCCGTCAGGCTTCCCAGGTTCCCCGCGGATCCCGATCGCGTCGTCTGAAGCTCCGCACTCCGATGCTTGCCATAGGTCAACCACAAAGCTCCGACTTCTTGCTTTTGCTCTCTTCATCATCACGGGGGGCTGGATGTGGCTTGTTTGTTGCACAAATCTTAATGTAGTTATATTCCTAATTGTTGTGCCTGGGTGAGACGCGTCGCTTATTGCCGTGAAACTGTAGAAGCATCATCAACTCGCGCTCGACGTACATAAGCTTAGCTTCTCTCAAGCCTCTTGCCGATAAACTTGCTTTTGATCTTAGGACTTACCATACTTGCTATTATCTCGTCGTGCTCAATTTACACCAGGACTTACATACCTAGGTAGAACGGCATCCGCGCCGCAACCTGTGCCCCGTCGCAACCCTCACCACCATCTAATCAACTACCAGACCAATCCACCAGCCATGTTCTGTACGTCCCTCACCCGTACTCACCTCTCTCTCCCTAACAACCCTCAGCTCTAAACACAACCGCAACCCTCCACCACGTAACGCACCTCCCCCGCTCCGTCTCCTTCGCGACAGCCGTCTCCCACCTCCACAACCACGTCCTCCTCATCCGCCTCGACCCCGAATACGCCTCGCACGAAGACCTCCCCAGCGACCCCTCCACCCCAGACGCAAAATGCTACCGCATAACCGACCACATGAACGCGCTGCCCGCAGGCCTCTGGGACACAACCGTCAAGTTCGACGCCCACATGACTGATCTCGACGACGGCGTATTATGGACTATCAAGGCGCCGTTGGGACTTACCCAGCAGACTACGTGGAGGTGTTTGAAGACGGAGGGGTTGAGTGAGGAGGATAGAGAGGGTGCTGAGGGATGCGAGTGGAGTCTTGTGGAGGATGTGGAGATTAGGGCGAATAGGATGTTGGTGGGGACGGTCAAGGCGAAGTGTGAGGAGAATTGGCCGGGGGCGCATGGCAAGTTTATGAAGTATTGTACGGGGGAGACGGCGGCATGATGAGGGATAGATGTGAGGGGATTTTCTTTGGGCGCTACAACATGCTGGAGTATCGTGACTTGGCCCTGTGGGATGAGTATACTGAGTGCAGCGCAAGTCTGTATCCACTGGTTCTGCAGCAATTCTAGATGCAAATACTATCCCAGGTCCTTACGCTAAGATCAACGAACTCTTGTTGTCAAACCTAATGGACAGACAGCTACAACATGCTTGGTGCAATCTTCACCCGCCCTTCAGGAAACATGGAGAAGCCCGGCTGAATGGTCCATGTGCCGTTGGGCCCAAGGATGTTTCTTGCCTGGCGTCTGGGGCGAAAAGTCCCAAGGCGGAGCCTCTGCATCTAGAAGGCATCCAGATTGGCGGAATTTGACCAGTGGCGGGTCGTGGATGTCGGCTAGACGCAAAAAGGCTGCTGCTGGTTGACCCTGCATAACACCAACTGCAGGTTGGAGACCTGACCCTGAATGCCGATGCCTTTCTGTTCATATCTTGAATCTGAAGCAAACGTCCATCTCGCAAGATGTGTGAAATGCCTGTAATCCAAGGCTCTTATCAGCTCACGCGACACTGTTCCATCGGTCAAGCGACCAATGTCTCTCTTCGGAGGTGCGCTGGTGACATCGGAGGCCGCACGTGGCGCGCCCCCAATCGGGCCTTCCGGATCTACGCGATAGCAACGATAAGACATTGGACAACAGCAACT
>Ga0265780_10009105_pt1 | contig 11955 bp, 10 predicted proteins | sample P1T30metagenome_FD_192432 | JGI IMG/M metagenome (GOLD analysis project Ga0265780, IMG submission 192432) | Plant litter microbial communities from East Loma Ridge, Irvine, California - P1 T30 | ecosystem: Environmental > Terrestrial > Plant litter > Unclassified | place: USA: California... | reverse complement strand
GCTGCAGTGCTGCTGATGTCCGTATTCGCACTGAAGGCGGCCGTGGTGCCACTCCACCTTTGGTTGCCGCGCACCTATGCAGCAACGATGCCTGTGGTCGCGGCCTTGTTTGCGATCATGACCAAAGTCGGCGTCTACTCGATGATCCGCACCGTGCCATTGATCTTCGGCAAGGATGCAGGCGCGGCGGCCTGGGTCCCGGCACCTTGGCTGCTGCCTGCTGCGATCTTCGGTGCTGTCGTGGGCTTCGGGGGCGTGGTCGCGGCGCGAGGCCTGCGCGAACAGGCTGCATTCGCGATCCTGGCCTCGACCGGCACGTTGCTGATGGCGGTATCGCTGTGGACCGAGGCGACGCTTACGGCCGCGCTTTATTACATGATCCAGGCGACATTGGCCGGCGCCGCGCTGTTCCTGGTCGCCGATGCGACGCTCAGGCGGCGCGGCCAATATAGCGACGCGATCGTCCCCTCTCCGCGCTTCGCGGGGCGGGATACGACCGGGGTGCTTTATCTCACCGCAGCCATCGCCTGCGCGGGGTTGCCGCCACTCGCCGGGTTCGTCGGCAAGCTGCTGATCCTGGACACCAGTTTTGGCCTGCCGGGCTGGCCGGCGATCTGGGTGACGATCCTCGGCACCACAATGATCGGGGTGATCGGTTTCTCTCGCAGCGGCAGCACGATCTTCTGGATATCCGCGCCGCCCGAGACTGACGCGATCACGTCTCTCGGCCGCTCGGCGATCGAATTTGCTGCACCGGCTACGCTGCTCGCGATTTTGGCGGCGATGACGGTAGGTGCGGGATGGGTGACAACCCAGGCACAGGCAACCGCCCGGCAAATCATGACGCCCGGGCGGTATGTCGTGGCAGTGCTGGGGGAGACTGCACGGTGAGGTACCTAGCCCCACATCCGGCCTTGTCGGTGATGCTGCTGATCGTTTGGCTGTTGATGGCCAACTCGATCACCTTCGGCGGCATCATCCTGGGCGGCGTGTTCGCGCTGGTGCTCCCGAAGTTTACCCAGCCGTTCTGGCCCGACCGGCCTCGAATGCGGTTCAGGGGCCCGTTCCTTGGCTATTTAGCCATCGTGCTGTTCGACATCGTCGTCGCGAATTTCCAGGTCGCGTGGCTGATCCTGTTCCGCCGCAATCGCGACCTTAGATCACGCTGGTTGATCGTGCCGATCGACCTGACGACACCGGAGGCGGTCACGATGCTGGCGGGGACCATCAGTCTAACGCCCGGGACGGTGTCGTCCGACGTTTCGGCGGACGGTCGTCATCTCCTGGTCCATGCGCTCGACGTCGCGGACGAGGCGCTCGAGGTCGCGCGGATCAAGAGGCGCTACGAGGCGCGGCTACAGCGGGTGTTCGCATGATCACTATCGCTCTCCACGTCGCGGCGAGCTGTGTTGCGCTCGCGCTGCTGCTCAACGGATGGCGTTTGCTGCGCGGTCCAGCGTTGGGCGACCGGATCATGGCACTTGATACGATGGTCATCAACGCCATCGCCCTCATCGTCCTGATCGGCATGATCGGTGGCAACGACACCTACTTCGAAGCGGCGCTGCTGCTGGCGATGGTCGGGTTCATCAGCACCATCGCCTATTGCAAGTTCGTGCTGCGTGGGGACATCGTCGAATGACTGTCGTGGCCGATGCCATTGTTGCTGCCCTCCTGTTGCTGGGCAGCGGCTTCGTCCTGATCGGCAGCTGGGGGCTGGTGCGGCTGCCCTCGACGATGGAACGCCTGCATGGGCCGACCAAGGCCACGACCTTGGGTCTGGGTGCGCTTCTTGTGGCCTCGGTCGTCTATTTTCAGGCAAAGCTCGGTATCTGGACCGCACACGAGCTGCTGATCTCGCTGTTCCTGTTCATCACCGCGCCAATCTCCGCGAACATGATCGCAAAGGTACATCTCCACCGCGTCCATGTCGGGGCGATCCAGGAACCCGAGAGCATCGCCGGTCCGCCGCCTCGACCAAGCGAAGACAGCGACTGGGCGACGTTCGAGGCACCGGCGCAACATACGCCGACCTCTACGGCCAACACGTGACGAAGTCGGATGATGGATCTCCCCAGCCCGACGCCGCGCTATCATCTTTATCGCCGCAGTCGCACGCCGGCCTGGCTGGCGCTCTCATGGCGAGCACTACTCGCACTTGCGCTGATCGGTATTGCGCTGGCGGTCCATTGGCTCGATCGGGAAGGTCTGCGCCAGTCCTCCGGCGAACCTGTGACGTTTGCGGACATTTTGTATTTCACCATGATCACCGTCACGACGGTCGGATATGGCGACATCGTGCCGGTGACCCAGCAGGCCCGCCTTTTCGATACCTTCGTTGTGACGCCTATCCGCTTGTTTGTCTGGCTGATCTTCTTGGGGACAGCCTATGACTTCCTCCTCAAGCGCGTTTGGGAGCGATGGCGCATGTCGGTGATCCAGCAGCATCTCGAAGGCCACGTCATCATCGCCGGCTTCGGCAACAGCGGAACGGAAGCCGCGAACGAGCTGATCCGACGCGGGGCTCCTCCCGAAGCGATCGTCGTCATCGACGCCGATGTCACATCGTTGCGTCATGCTGAGGCACTAGGCGCCACGGTGATGGAAGGCGACGCGACGCGCAACGCCGCGCTCGACGCCGTTCGCGTCGCGACGGCCAAGGCGTTGATCGTCGCTGCCGGCCGGGATGACACATCGATTCTGATCGTTTTGACCGCCCGGCGTATCACCCCGACACTGCCCATCAGCGTCGTTATCCGGTCGCAGGATAATGAGGCGATCGCTTATCAAGCGGGCGCTAACACGGTCATCAATCCGGCAAGCTTTGCCGGGCTTCTTCTCGCTGGCTCCACGCACGGTACCCATCTTGCCGAATATATGGCGGATCTGGCAGCAACGCATGGACGGGTTGCCCTGCGTGAGCGCGAGGTCAAGCCCGAGGAGGTTGGCCAGGCGCTGCGCGAAATCTCAACGGGCCTTGGCCATCGCATCTATCGCGACGACAGGGTGATCGGTTTTTGGGAAGCTGGTGCCAATCGCCTGGAAACCGGTGACGTTATCCTCGAGGTAGTTCCAGCGACCGCCTACGACGGCGTCGGGCGATCATGAGCGACGCGCTGGCAGCAATCGACGTCCATCGCGCTGGGCTGGGGCTCGTTTTCATCGCGGGGCTGTTCATTGTGTTCGCCCTCGAGCGCTTCCCGCCTGTCACGATCGCCGTCGGGGGAGCAGCGATCATGATCGCGCTGGGCTGGCTGACCCCACCGCTCGTAACCGCCGCATTTGCGAACCAAGCGCCGATCACCATCGCCGCCTTCTTCATCCTGTCGGGTGCTCTGGTTCGCACCGGCACTATCGAAGCGCTGGCAAGCCTGATCGTCAGACGTGCCGGGAAAGCACCGCGGCGAACTGTCGCCGAAATGATGACTGGTGCAGCGATCGCGCCGGCGTTCATCAACAACACGCCGGTGGTGATGGTGCTGATCCCGCTGGTGCGCCGGCTCGCCCGGACGGTCGGCATCCCGGCAACACGGCTACTGATCCCACTGTCCTATCTGTCAATCCTCGGTGGCACGTTGACACTGGTCGGCACCTCGACCAATCTGCTGGTGGACGGGGTCGCGCGTGCGAACGGGCAACCGGGCTTCGGTATCTTTGACATCAGCATGGTCGGGGCGATCACCATGCTGGCAGGTATCGTGACGATGCTCATTCTCGGCCCCCGCCTGCTGCCATCCCGACCCGACAACGCCATCGCCGACCGGCATCAACTTCCCTATTTGACCGAAGTCGCACTGTTGCCCGAAGCGTTGGCACGTCACCCCCGCGTCTGCGACCTGCCATTTTTGCGGCGCGATGCGGTACGCTTGATCGCGATCAAGCGCGGGCCGCAATTGGAGCGGAACCCGTCCAGCGACCTCTTGCTGACAGCGAGCGATCGGTTGATCATCGCCGCGACCGCCGATGAGCTGGACGATCTTGCCCGTAGCGAGAGCTATATGGTCGGATTGCAGAATGTCGGTCGCTCGATCCGCCTGGCAAGCAGCACCCGCGACGATGACGTAAGCCTCATAGGGGTTACGATTAGCCCAACCCACCCTGCCTTGGGCCGTGAGCTGCGCGACATCCCGTTCCTGTCGAACCTGCCCGCGCGCGTGCTCGGCATCGGCCGCGCACGACATCTACCTGGTCCTGAGCTCGGCAGCGTCCGCCTACGCGCAGCAGACAGTCTTCTGGTCGCCGCGAGCGGCGTCGCAATCACCGAACTGCGAGCTAACACGAACCTGATTGCGGAGGATACCAGCCATATTCGACGCTTCCGACGGCGCCGCGCGCCGATCGCGATCGGAACCCTTGCCGGGGTGGTGATGCTGGCCGCGCTCGGCGTACTGCCGGTCGGTATGCTGGCGATACTCGGTGTTGCCGCGGTCCTGATTACGCGATGCGTGGATGCCGAGGAAGCGTGGCGTTCGATCGACGGCAGCGTGCTCGTCCTGATCTTCGCGATGCTGGGCATAGGGAGTGCGCTTGAGGCGATCGGTACGATCGACCTGATCGTCGGTACAGTTTCGCCGTGGCTGGAGACATTGTCACCGCTTGGCGTGATCGTCGTCCTCTATGCTCTGACATCGATACTCACCGAAACCGTCACCAACAACGCGGTTGCGGTCATCATGACCCCCGTCGCCATCGGGCTCGCGCAGACCACAGGTCAGGATCCCAAGGCGCTGATCGTCGCCGTCATGTTTGCGGCGTCCGCAAGCTTTGCCACGCCGATCGGATATCAGACCAACACCATGGTCTATGCCGCCGCAGATTATCGCTTCTCCGACTTTGTCAAAATCGGCCTGCCGATGAACATAACGGTCGGGATCACCACCTGCGTTGCCATCTCATGGCTGATCCAGTGATGCCCTGCATGCTGCCGCAGGAACAAGCGATCAGACGGCCCGTTCGCCAATGATGCAACCTGTCACACCTCCACCGGTCAAGAATCCGCTTGATCTCATTATGGCGAAACTTCACGTCGCCTCGAATGATTTCTTCCTGCAACTGCCCAACCTCGTTGGTGGCATCGTCTTCGTGCTGGTTGCCTGGTTTGTTGGAAAACTAGTCGCGAACGGTGTTCGCAAGGCGTTCCATCATAAGGGCCTAGTGGATTTGGGCGGCGTACTTGCGTCCCTGACCTTTGGCCTCGTCGTCGCAGTATCGGTGCTGATTGCGTCGGTCATAATATTTCCGAGCGTCAAGCCGGCGACCATCATCTCCAGCTTGGGCATCGGTTCGGTTGCGATCGGCTTTGCCTTCAAGGACATTCTCCAGAACCTGCTCGCTGGCATTCTGCTGCTCATCAACCGCCCCTATCGACGTGGAGACCAGATCGTCGTCAAGGACTTCGAAGGAACGGTGGAGCACATCCAGAGCCGAGCGACGCTGATCAAGACCTATGACGGTCGCCGGGTGATCATTCCGAACTCCGATGTCTACACCTCGCCGGTCATCGTCAACACCGCGTTCCCGACGCGCCGCGACCAATTCGACATCGGCATTGGCTATGGCGATAAGCCCGACCGCGCGATGGCAATCTTTGCAGAAGTCCTCGCCAATGTAGAAGGCGTGGAGGTCGATCCGGCTCCTGAGGTTTTACCGTGGGCGCTTGACGCAAACTGGGTGACGCTACGCGCGCGCTGGTGGTCCCAATCGAAGCGCACCAACATTGTTCACCTCCGCGCCCGCGTGATCTTGGCGATCTGGCAGGCTGCGGCTGACAATGGCATCGACTTGCCGTTTCCCACGCAGCAGATCCTTTTCCACGACCAGACCGAGGAGAGCGACGGCGATCGGACGCGGCAACGCGAGGGATGGCCAGCAGGGGCGAGCCCGCCCAAACCGCGACGCAGGGAGCGCCTCGCCGGTCAGGATCAACCCGCTGACGAAACATAAGGGCTCTCCGGTTCCCCGCATCGTCGTTCATCGTCTGCAGCCGTCATTTCCTTTAGGCTTCAATAGGGGAGGGCGGGTCAGGCGCCGACACTGTTCGTCGCCCCAATCCCTTTCGACCGATAGACGGCGGGGGGTGACGCTGCGTGCTGATCTAACTAAGACCGCACCATAGCTGGCCTTTTCGATCGTTTCATGCCAGCTAAGCGCTGGGCACCGTCACGCTACTGGGCGTTGCTGCGGAGGCGGGGGCCAAGACCGGTGCCGTTCAGAACGCACGGGGCAATCCTGGCGGGCGCAATCCTGGTCGGGATCGTCGGCACGGTGTTTGCCGAAGGGTCCGACTGGGCCGGGGCGATGTTCAATCATTACGCCAAAACCTGGCATTGGTTGCCGCTCGCCACCACCCCTCTGACCTTCATGGTGCTGGTCTGGATCACGCGGCACTATGCCCCGTTGGCGCGCGGGTCTGGCATCCGGCAGGTTATTGCAGCGCAGGCCAGTCCCAATGACGCTACGAGGACGCAGATCTCGATCCGGACGGTCGCGGCAAAGGATGTACTGACGACCGGTGCTGTTCTCGGCGGTGCATCAGTCGGCCGCGAAGGCCCGACGGCGCAACTCGCAGCAGCCGTCATGGGCTTTACCCATCGAATCGTTCGGGTGCCGTTGCGTGGCGGGGTGGTCATCGCAGGCGGGGCGGCGGGCGTCGCGGCAGCCTTCAACACTCCCCTCGCGGGACTGATGTTCGCAATCGAGGAGATCGCTTCTGCCTACGAGCAGCGGGTAACGCTGCTCGTCCTGGTTGCGATTATCATCGCGGGCATGGTCGCGCAGTCCGTCCAGGTCGACTAGATCTATTTTGGTGCGATCGGCGCACACATGCCCCTGCAATCGGGCCTGATCGTCGCGCTGGTCGCAGGCGTCTCGGGGGGTATGGCTGGTAGATTTTTTCCCCCGGATACTGCTTGTGATGGCGACGGGCCGCAACCGGGTCACCCTCTGGTCGCGTGCTAATCCGGTGAAGGTCGCCGGACTCTGCGGCAGTATCGTCGCAGTTCTTGGCGTCTTCACCGGCCTGACCTGGGGGACTGGCTACTCCGCTGCACGTGGCATGATTATCGGCGTTGATGCCCCGCTCTGGTTCGGCCCCGCCAAGCTGATTGCAACCGCTGCCACAGCGATTGCGGGGTTACCCGGCGGCATCTTCGCGCTGTCGCTCGCAGTCGGCGCCGGTGTCGGCAATCTCCTGCGTGCAGCCTTTCCCCGGTGAACCAGCGAGCGCAGTGGTTATTCTCGGTATGGTCGCCTACTTCGCTGGCGCCGTTCGTGCGCCTTGACCGGGGTCATTATCCTGTCGGAGACGACGGCCAGCCGCGGCCTGATGCTGCTGAAGTTCGAGACTGCCTTTATTGCCGATGCCGCCAGCCGGTGGGTTTGCCGGGAAAAACTTTATCATGGCTTGTCCAGGACGTTCACCATGTCCGGATCGACCGGGTCAGAAACGTGACGCCTATCCCAGATCTGACCGGGTCAGTGTTGCATCGTTGCCTGCAGCGGTACGGCTGGGATGTCCAAGGTGCTGCAGGAGTGGCCTCGAAACGTCAGGTTGCAAGGCTGCGTTGATCCATAACGGTTAGCAAATTCGCCATTTTTGCCTAATTCCGTTAAGCAGCGGGCATGCCGAAAAGCCAACTCAATCCGCGTGTGTTCTGGGGCGCATCCGCCATTATCGCTTTGCTGCTCGTAACGACGGTCGCAATGCCAGGCACCGCCGACGCCGCCTTCAAAGCGGCACAGGGTTGGGCCATCGACACCTTTGGGTGGTTCTATATTGCGTCGGTAGCCGTGTTCCTGGTGGTGGTGCTGGCTCTCGGTTTCGGACCGGCCGGCAAACTCAAACTAGGTCCCGACGACGCCGAACCCGACTTTCCCTACCTATCATGGCTGGCGATGCTGTTCGCTGCCGGCATGGGCATCGGACTGATGTACTTCGCGGTGGCGGAACCGATCCAGCACTACATCTCTCCCCCCGAAGCGCCGAGCGGCACCATCCTCGCTGCACGTGAGGCGATGGCAATTACTTTCCACCATTACGGCGTGCATGCTTGGGCTATTTATGCGCTGGTAGGGATGAGCCTTGCCTATTTCACCTATCGCAAAGACATGCCGCTCACCTTGCGATCAGGCCTGTCGCCGATATTGGGTAGGCGTATCAACGGTCCGCTAGGTGATGCCATCGACATATTTGCGGTGTGCGGTACGGTATTCGGCGTATCTACGTCGCTGGGTTTTGGTGTTTCACAAATGACGGCGGGGCTCGCCTACAATTATAGCGTGCCCGATACGACCGCCACCAAGATCATCGTGATCGTGCTGGTTATGGGGGCGGCCACCGTTTCCGTGCTCAGCGGAGCGGATCGGGGGATTCGACGCCTTTCGGAATTGAACCTGACCGTTGCCGTGCTGCTGATGCTGTTCGTCATGGCGGTTGGCCCCACGCTATTTTTACTACGGGCGCTGGTGCAGAATTTCGGCCTGTACCTCGACCATTTCGTAATGCGTACGTTCACGCTCTATGCCTATGAGCCACGCGCGTGGATGGCAGACTGGACGCTATTCTATTGGGCATGGTGGATCGCATGGTCACCATTCGTCGGTATGTTCATCGCCCGCATCTCCCGCGGGCGCACGATCCGCGAGTTTGTAATTGGCGTGCTCTTCGTGCCCACCGCTTTTACCTTTCTATGGATGACGGTGTTCGGCAACACGGCCATCTCTCTCGACCTCGGACCAGCGGCGGGCGGGATTGCTGATGCAGTGCAGGCAAATCTGTCGACCGCCTTGTTCAAATTTCTGGAATACCTGCCGGCCGCGAGCGTTACGTCGACATTGGCGATCGCGTTGGTCGCCATCTTCTTTATTACGTCGGCGGATTCGGGCGCGTTGGTAATCGACACGCTGGCATCGGGTGGCGCTGAGGAAACGCCACGCTGGCAGCGCGTCTATTGGTGCGTGCTGCTAGGCGCCACGGCCACGCTGTTGCTGGTGGCGGGGGGGCTTGGCGCCTTGCAGGCCGCAACGCTGCTTGCCGCCCTGCCGTTCTGCTTTATTATGCTGATGCTGGCGGTTGGCCTAGTCCGTCAGACCAATGCAGATCTTGCCGGGGTAACGCTGCCGGGGGACGCTCCGGCCGTCACTGAGCGGCTTAAACGACTGCTTGTTCCGTCTCGCCGTGCCGATATCGTGCGGCAGATGAGCCAGAACGGCGAACCAGCGCTGCGTCTAGTTACGATGCCATGCAGAAGGAGGGCTGGACGACCAGTCGGTTTGACATTCAGGAGGAGCAGCTAGAGCTGACGATCGGTGCCGGAGGCGATCGATCGTTCGTCTATCGGCTGTCTCCTCGTTCCCGCCCTCTGGCAGCCTATACTGCTCTGGAAGCGCCGGAGGCTCGCCGTAGCCTGACGTGGATGCTAGCAGCACAAACGGACGGAGAGACTCGATCCCGCGACATAACTGGCCTCTCTGTTGATCAGATCGCCAGCGACGTGCTGACCCAATTGGAGCGATGGCGTTTGGCTGGAACCGTCAGTGTGTGACGGCATCATGATTCGCTCAAATGCCGAGTTTGACGGGTATATGTTGCGATTTTTTATAACCGCAGAAAGCTCTGGACGGTGGTATTGCCGCATGTCGACATTTAATTTGTTGCATAGGAACGCTCGGCTCCAGCCGGCATACAACTTCCAGTGTGCCCACCACCGCCATCGTGATCATGTGCGCTCAATTCGACGGCTTACTTTGACGCTGTCGATCCTGGCGTTCGGGGTCTATTTGGCCGCCGCGATCGTTGATTAGATATGAGAATAATGCTTCGCGCGATGCTTGCCGCTACCGCGCTCACCTGCCTCACGTCTCCGACCTTGGCCCAATCCACGTCTGATGGTCCCCAGGACAGCGCCGCCCGATCCGCGCAGTCGGACACGCTCTGGACCAACGCTAATCGCGATGCGTTAAGGAAGGAACTTACCGAACGTGCCCGACATGGCCTTGATCATATCGCGTTCCTGCCAACTGATGTCGATCAGCGCTCGAAAGCCAAGATGGAGCAGGCCTATAACCAGGCAGCGCTGGATTACGCACAGGCGCTCGCTGTGGGTGTGGTCGATCCGTCATCGTTGCATCACGTCTATACCGTCGCCCGACCGGTGGTAGAGCTTGCGGAGCCTTTGCGGACGGCTCTTCGCAACGGCCACCTTGGGCAGTGGCTGGACGGCCTGCCCCCTGGAGACAACGAATACAAGCTATTGTCGCAGGCGTATCTGGCGGCAAGCCGCGATACCGCTGAGCGCATAGCGACGATTGCGCCTGGCAAGAGTATTCACGTCGGTGACGTCAGTTCTCGCGTGCCGATGATCGCCGGACAGCTTGTCGATGACGGCTACCTCGCCAAACGATCCGAGAGCGTGCCATCAGACCTGTACTCGCAGGAGGTCGCAGACGCTGTGAAAGCGTTGCAGCGCGATTATGGTATCAAGGCGGATGGGATTGTCGGCTCCGACACGCTTGGCGTCCTGACGCTTGGTCCTGGAGACCGTGCCCGGACCTTCGCGGTCGGACTGGAGCGCCGGCGTTGGTTGTCGCGAACGCCCCCAGCAACACGTATCGACGTCAACACCGCAGCCGCAGAACTTCGATATTTTCGCGACGGCCAGTTGGTCGACCGACGTCGGGTCATCGTTGGCGAGCCCGACCGAGAGACACCTCCACTTGGTTCACCGATCTATCGGTTGGTGGCTAACCCGACGTGGACAGTGCCAAAGTCTATTGCGGTTTCCTCCGCCACGGTGCGCGCCAAGAACATGCGTCGGGTCAATGGTTATTGGGTTCAGCCTTCGGGGCCGGACAATGCGCTAGGACTGGTCAAGTTCGACATGAAGAACAACCAGGCCATCTACCTCCACGATACGGCGGCCCCGGAGTTGTTCGCGCGTAGCCAGCGTCACTTGAGCCACGGCTGCGTCCGCGTCCAAGATGCCCTGGGCTTTGCTGCCATGCTGGCGGAGCAGGAAGGGGTCGGCGAGGCGTGGGCCAAGGCTCATGAGTCCGGCAATTACGAGATTGTTGATCTGCCCCGCGAGCTTCCAGTCCGGCTGCTATACCACAATGCGTTTGTTGGCGACGATGGCCAGGCATCGATCCGGACCGACCCGTATGGGTGGAACGATGCCGTGGCTAGGAAGCTTGGTTTTGCCGACGCGAACACGCGCCATGCTAAGGCAGAGGCGATCGATATTGGTCCCTAGGCGTCTGATGCCACGGTTTGATGGTGCCAAGCCTTTGATGGAACGGAAGGGCGCCATATGAAACATCCGCCCGCACGGCAGCTTGAGCCACCGGCCGCCTGCTCTGGAAACGGCGACACCACCATTACCGCCTATGGTTCTGCTTCCGCCTACGACCGGTAATGGCGGCGGAGGTGACAATGCACTTACATTCAAACCTGCCGCAGCCAGTGGGGGCTGCTCAATCATGAACCCCCGGTAGCATCGCACGCCCACGCGTCTGCTTCTCGGTCGTGACCAGCTCGGCACCCGCAGGCACAGGGCAGGGCAGGGGCCAGCACGGACCCACAGCGGCCTTTCACCACGCAATAGAGTTCACGTTACGTCTGATCCGGATGGCTGCTGGACTATCGTTTTAGGCTGATTATCTCGACGCCATGACGACGGAATCAGACCTGTACCGGCAGCGAGCGCACGAGCAGCGTGAAGAGGCAGCGAAGACGACCCTACCGAACGTTCGCGCCAGGGCTCTGCATGCGGCCGAGCGCTGGGATGTGATGGCTGATCAGTCTGAACGATCAACCGCGGCAGCGGCAAGGCGGGACGATGAGAAAGCGGTCAGGGATGCTGACAGAGCAGCCGCGAGGTAAACCGTCCCCGTCAGATGGCGTCATCGCCGCTTTCAGGCAGGCGCTACGCCATCGGCATTGACGAGATCGACGCCGAC
>Ga0265780_10009104_pt1 | contig 11956 bp, 11 predicted proteins | sample P1T30metagenome_FD_192432 | JGI IMG/M metagenome (GOLD analysis project Ga0265780, IMG submission 192432) | Plant litter microbial communities from East Loma Ridge, Irvine, California - P1 T30 | ecosystem: Environmental > Terrestrial > Plant litter > Unclassified | place: USA: California... | reverse complement strand
AGAGGAGGATGAAAACAACATGGTTACCGGAACTAGAATTCTGGGATTTGCCTTTCTTTTTTGTACATTTGTTTGTGTGATACCATAGTTATTCCCTGTGGTTTTGAATTTGCAAGCTGCTTGGCAGAGCATATTCTCCTCCTTTCATAACCTTATTCATCAGGTTCTACAGAATCAAATCAGTTCAGAGACTTATTTGACAGTAACAAAAGTTCACTTTGCGGTATTTTGTCAATGTGATCCTAACAATGTGCTTTGAAGTGTAGGGAAAAAAAGAAGAGCAGGCATTCTCATCCTGCACACAACAGACTCCTAATCCCTTTTATATTTTCCTTGCCACCCAAAAAGATGGACGATAGGTATTCAACAACATACTCTGTGGATTAGAAATATATCCCGTCTGAATTGTGCCCACCTCCTGCTTCTCAATGGCAAAACCCAGATGCTGCACCAGCGCAATCACTTCTTCATTTGACAGCTCAAAAGACCCTGGATCACCAATCCCCGCATCGCTTTCACTACCATCCTGCTGTGCGTCTTCATCCTCCCCCTCATGACTGCGATTCCTCCGCGGCGTCGGCGGCGGCGGATGCCACAGCAAAGGCCCAAGATTAATCCAAATCCCGCCTTTCTTGAGACAGTTCCTAACCGCCTCAATATACCTAATCAAATTCGGCGCCGTATCAATGAAGAAGACAGTCGCTATTGCATCAAACGTGGCCTTGTAGTCTTCTTTACCGTACACGACGCAAAAGTCACCCGTGGACATGCTCAAGCGGTCGCTCGCAGGTAGCCGTGACGGACCACCGATTTTCCCTAGTTCGGAAGCGGGATGCAGATCCGGCACGCGGACCGTGGTTAGCTGATGGGACCTATTGACATGGTTTGAGCAGTTCAGCGCCCAGGGAGCTATGGTGAAATGGTTCGCTGATTTGGTTTCGTTGAGGGCGAGCGCCGAGGCCATGAGCATGTGGTAGGATATCTCGTTTCCCTCGACCGTGTAGCCTTGCTGGCAAATGTCGAAGACAAGGCGGCCGAGGCCGACGCCTGGGACGAGGACCCTGAGATCGGAGGGGTCTCGTGCTGGGCTGAGGGACTGAGATTGAGCAGCATATTCCTGGGCCAAGGCAGCGATGACGGGGGAGAAACATGCAGAGCGTTCAATGCTACCTTCGGCACTCCATTCACGGTAGAACTGGTTGATACAAGACCGTGCTTTTTCCGTGTCGTTTTGGCTCGTTGATGCGCCAAGCCGGTCCATGATGAGCGAGTAGATTGCGTACTCGTTGTTCGCGTACTTTTCTGGTACAATGGATGCCACCCATTCGCTATCTAGATTTGGCGCTAGGAAGACCTTGAAACCGGCGACGAAGATGGCTTCAGCGAGGGAAGCGTTAAGGTCGATTAGATCGTCCATCTTGGAGAAGGTGGAGAGAAGCGAGAAGGGCGGTTGGGAAAGTAGCATCCAGTGTTCCCGTGGCAGGGAATAAAAAGCTTGTCGACGGACATGTGTGCCTTTCAGGTGGGCGAGGCGCCGGTAAGAGCTATGGGGTGATTTAGTAGGTTTGTGGAGCGCGAAGGGAGAGGGCACCTGAGGGGTTTACCGGAAAGAGTCGAGCACAGAGAGGATGAGCCTTTGTTCTTCAGGGTCGGAAGTTGCGTTGTAACTTTCGCCCATTTCGCTTTTAGACATGGCTGTTGAGCGGAGTGGTTGAATTCAATATGTAGATGCGATTTTACAGCTCTTTCTGGTGTTGTGTATATCTGCCAATCCTCTTTGCGGTCTTGATAGTACGATTGAAATATCCTCTGTACGTACTATGTGTAGAATCCTAATGTTATATAATCTAGATAGCCAATGTAAGTCTTGAAGTTGCCGTAACACGCCTCAGTGATGTTTGAAGTGAAGGAAGTTTAAGTCCGGCAATATCCCGAACTACGTGGGATAGCCCCACTTGTCATGATCCTTCATCCCAACCTCACCTTGCGACTCCCCCTCCACCCCGCAATGGCTGCCGCAATGACAATCAGCGACGCGTCGCACGCGCCCACTGAAGTCGCATTTCCGCTACCAAAAGCTCCGCATACCAACATCCACCTTCAACTTACCGACAATGGCCCAAACTTGCTGCTATTTCTTACCACCGCTACGCCCGAATCTGCATCATCGACGCCGATGGGCTCTTTAGTTTATGCCATGCCGAATGTGCGTAGACTTCTGTACCACGAGTGATACTTACGAGGAGCCATGACTGACTTGATGTGCAGAGGATCACACGGGCCGAAACGCTTAGCACACCCCTCTTCACGCATGGCGGCACACTAGATTTCACGACTCGTTTGGCAAAAATAATTGCGCGTAAGACAGGTAAACCGGTATATGTGGGGAACTCGTCGAGCTTTGCGAGCGCGGGTATGGGCGGGACGGTTGAGGAAGAGATGGAGGGGTTCCGCAGGGTTGTGGAGGTTGTGATGGGTCTCTTGAACAAGGAGAAAAAATAGGCACGGAGCAAGATAATACCAGGGAACGAAGCCGATATGCATAACTTACAGAATGTCGGAAATAGTAAGTAGTCACAGATTCTCTTGTGTGTCGCTTTGCACAGCGTTGTCTGTCTCACACATCACGGCGCAACTATCGGAAATGGGATGATGAACACTAACTTTGTCGATAGTGCTATATGACAGGGCCTAATGTCATTCCTCATCGACCCATTCATAGACACCAGAGCCTGGTTCTAAACCCTATAATCATTTACATATCTCCAAGCCTCTCCTTTGCGCTCTGCTTAGCTTCATCCGAAGTGTTGGGGTTGTTCAAAGTAGCCTTGAGGCCGCCAGCAACATTGTTTGGGTTCTTGTCTCCACTGCCTGAGCTGGACTTTGAGGTAGGAACCTCGCCGCCGTTGTCGATGTTCGAAAGGACCTCCTTGGAGTGCTGCTTGGCTTCGTCTGAAGTGTCTGAAAGTTTGTCAGCGAGATTTCAGTGGATGGTCCACGAAAGTGAACGAACTGGGGTTGTTGAGGTTGGCCTTGTGGCCTCCGATAACGTTTCCAGGGTTGGACATGATGTTGCTTGTTGATGGAGGGATTGAAAGTGTGGTGTTGGCTGGAATGCGGTGGGATGATGGTGAATTTGTTGTTGCGGGTTGATGATGGATATTGAGACGACGAACTTTCGGTGTTCTTATAGACGTTCAATCGACTAGGGACAACGTCTTCCTCACAGCCATGCACTTACCCATCGCACGATCGACCCTCCTCCCATGAGTTTCCTACGTCAACGATCGGGGTTCTAGACGCCAAGGTTACAGTTTCAAGCTACAAGCCTTGTTGCGTAGTCAACGTAGCCGCATCCGCGAAGAAAGAAAAGTGTGTTGTTGAAGTCGCTAGTCCTCTTGCGTTGAGTGAAGAGGTCATTATCAAAGGGGCATTGTCCTGGTAATCCAATTACACGTCTCAACGTAGTATAGTCTCGACAGTACTAGTAATGCCAGTGGTCACCAAGTGCGGAGCAGGATGGACAAGTTCCAGGTACTACCTAGGGGATCATGGGTAACAGCAAATGCCATGGTCCCCTCATAATGGATCCACTTGTTGCGCGATCGATCGCAGATCTCACATGCGGTTCTGGATTGGCATGAGGCAAATTGGCATTATGATGACGGGACGGGACGTACATTCAGGCTGAACTAGCTCAAACCTTATGAAGACTCTCGACCATTCCAGTGCGCTATAGACAAATAGGGTGTGGTGATGGTTGACGTCATCGGCATGCGCATGTGACCTGGCGTCAAAAACGCGATGCTAGCGCTTGTTGGAAATGGCAGTCGACGCTGATCTCACAACCTCACCGCTACACTATCGTCATCAACCGCTATGATCCAGGAAGCCTCCTCATATCCCATTCTCATGTCACAGAACAATGGTGACCCATATTGATCGCGTCCGCGACGGGCATATTACTTTTTCTAGGCAGCCATCATGGCTTTCTCACCGCTCCTGTGGGAACGCCACAAAGCTGACGCTAATCAACTCACCGACACGAATATGCACGAACATGATGACTCCATATACGATTCTGAAAAAAAGGGGGACGGTATGATGTCTATCGGTTGGTGTGCAGCTACAGTCGGGCCCGTTTCTGCATTGTTCCATGAAAGGATTAGACCTCAGCTCCGTAAGTGTAGAGATAGACGGGCTATTCTTGAGGATCAACCACGAGCTTTCCTTTGACTTTCCCGTTGAAGACATCTTCGCTCGCCTGTTGCAACGCTCGCAGGCCGCCATCAACCTTGGTAAACCTCACTGATTCCACCAAGCCCTTGGACAAGGCTTCAGGCAGGTAGTCTTGGTACCACCAATCCCTCCAACCACTGTACTTCTCCTCTTGTGCAGCTTGGGAAAAGGCGTTGTAGACCATCTCCACGTTTGAAGGCAGTTCAGCAGTGTTGGGCAACACACTTGCGAACTTGCCTCCAGCTGGCTGGAGGAGCGTTGCCAGTGCCTTCTGGGAAGCTGCATCCCCACTCGCTGTAAGAAGATACTTGTACGGGCCAAATTGACGCAGTTTATCCACCACATCAGCAGTTCTGTAATCCACCACATGCGTGGCACCCAGTTTCTGTTGGCGCTCATTGTCTCTGGGCGAGGCTGTTACAACTACTGTATACCCAACCTGGTAAAAGTTAAACTTTGTTATATCGAATTGTCTTGAGAGCTGATGCGTGGACTTACTTGCTTCGCGTACTGCACTGCATAAGAACCAACTGCGCCTCCAGCACCCCAGATGAGTACCTTCTCTTCTTTGTTGCCGCTACCAGGCTTTCCCATGCCGAGAAAAACATGCAGTGCAGCGACCGCTGTCTGGAGGGGAAAGTCGACGAGAACAGCTTGTTCGAAAGCGATGTCGCCGATCTATTCGAACGTCAGACCACTCCCGGGGCTCTTGGTCTCAATCTGCATGACGTACCTTTGCTACGGATTTCGCGCTGCAAGCAACCACTTCCTGCCAAGTACCTGTCCGCCGATTCTGCTCAACGTCCACGTACGCCTTCGTATCGAAAACCACTCTGTCGCCAACGCTAAGCCCGTCAACGCCTTCACCCACTGCTTGGATGACGCCAGCACCACTAGTCCCAAGTACAGCGGGGTAGTTCAGTTTTGAAGCAGGGCCATACCCGGCAAGTAACATCTTCGTATCGAGAGGCTGCAAGGTAATGGCATGGTTCCTGATCAGCACCTCGTTTGGCCTAACTTGGAGAACATCGGCACTTGTCACCTCCAAATCGTTGCCAGGACCGCTCATGAAAGCAGCACGATGAGTGGCTGCCATGGTCGCAATATCGGGTGTCGGACATCAAACGTGAGAGGAATTTCACAATGTCTACACGGGCTGGATATGTACCTTGTTATGTAACCGACTCTTCCCGTCTGCTTTGAATCTAATGCAAACATTGTGACAATCCGGGCAATTGCTAATTCTTTGAGAAGGAGCGATGCAAAGGCATTGGCTGCGTTTGGTAGTGCGCGATCAGATAATCCGCCGCACGTCTTTGGTAAGCGGAAACACCACTACGAAAAGACAAATAACAGATTGGATGTGCTGCGCAGCAGTTGTGTAAGCATAGGCTAAGCGGGAGCGGCCAGTGACGGCAATTCCGAAGCCTAACAATTAGCCACAGTTCCGACTACAAGGGCTAATTAAGGGACAGCATAGTGTTCGGAGGCCGCCGCACGTCCACAATGCTAAAGTAAGATATCTCGGCCCACGTTAGTGAAGACTAGATTGGGAATACCATCAGACTTGCTGTGGACTTCTCACAATAGGCATTGTGCTGCTACATCAGCGTTTCGGACCGTGGCTCCAAGTCTGCCTAACCTGATGTGGGATAGCGTATTGGACCCTGCTGAGGTTAGTTTATTGGAAAGACCGTATAACCCTCGACAGGATCTTTGGCCGCTAGACACGTGCGAAATAACGTTCCACAACACGACGGCTTAGATGAGACGGTCGTTCCCGGTGCATTCGGCGTCCGTCTTCGGCAATGTTCTAGAAGAAAGGATTACACTGTAGAGGTGGCACCCCTGCCCCCTCTGCCCACTGTCATGCGGTCGTCAAGAAGCGAGGGCAAAGAAAGCCAGCTGACAAACTCTCCGATACCACACCAACGTCTTATTGAATACCACAAGATGCACAGCCGTCCGTCCGTCCGGTAGCTATGATCTCATAGTATACAGATCGAGTCAAAGATTCCTGCACGACAAAAAGTTGCCGCACGGCCTAGCACGGAAGTTAGCGATAGCTGAGTAACAACCCCTGGCAGTGATACGTTCTCGTGTTAGCATGGCTAATATTAGCTGCCATTGGAAGGTCTGATTCGTTCGCGCATTCGACATGGCCTTGACAGTTACGAATGATATCGGTCCAGTCATGGATGGTCCAATGGATGATACGTTTGCGTCCAAAACCATGTGTGGAGCGACCTCATCGGCTATGGCCGAGCCTGCTCGTCATTGTACGTAGTGCACGCTAAGCTCTCGACGGCAGAGCCGCTGGAGCACCGGTAATCGCGAATACGTTCTCGGGTGAATTCTCCTCCCCACTGTTCCTTGCAGTTGGGCATGCTTACCATGGTGACGACAAATGAGGTCTTCTGGGAGCCACCGAATACGAGAAGAGACCAGAAGAAATCTGCATCATGTATATCTTGGTCGAGATGAAGTACCAGGTTGTACCCGACTTCACCAACATTCCTCGCTGATTACTAACTTCAGATGAAGCCGGACTGGTGCCCTGCAAACCATACCACCACCCCAATATCAGATACCGGTCTTTGTGCATGCGGCTCAAGATAAGCTTCTGACGACAGCAGCCCTACAGCATCCCGCTGCACCTTCGATCAGTGTGCATTGAGAATTTATCGACAAGAAGGTGACCCGGACGCCACGCGTCTAAAAAAGGCTGCGCCCGCACGCGCTTGACTTGACCCCCAATTACTGGTTCCGCTGCAAGTCTCACCACCTTTCCGCTCGATCGGATCAGGGCTTGTGACCCATTACCAAACTTTCAGTACCGACATACCACTTGCATGGACATCCTTCCTGTGAGAAGCAGAAAGCTTTGACTTTTGAGAGGCGCGGAAGAGGCTACTTCCTCGATTATGCGATACTGGACCGGCTTAGTACATCCAAAAATTTCTGTTTCCAGACTTCAGTCTTTCTATTATCGACATATGGTGATCTTGAAGCCGGCATTCAAAGACTCCAAAATTGGGGGCCGCTGGAGAATCTTTGAGGATAAAAGACTTGGAAGTCGTCAGTTGGGGATAGTGCCATTGCCTACAACAACAACAAATCCAACCCACGAGCCACGACAGCACTCCGCAGCGACTATCACACTTCAACACCAATTCTGGAACTGCTAATAATCAGTCACGACGCCACGACTCCAGAATATCTACTCGGGTCCAGCATCAGCACATTTTCTCTGCAATCAACTGATATATGAGCCATCGCCCTTCCGAGACTTACAGCCCATCAAGCTCCCCAAAGCCTACTGCTACAGACGCTACCAAATCTGCTATACCAACCGTTAGCTCTTCTAAAACCATCAAAGGCCCCACGGAAACTCCTCAACCTACTGCTGAACAAACCGTCTCCACTCCAGCCATCGTCGTCACAGGTTCACGTACTCCCACACCAGAACCTATTCCTCGACAAAGCCGTACTCGCATCATCCACGGTCGATCAAGACAAACGTCTTCTTCGCAACCCCCTCAACAGCAACGCTCACATACGCCGTACGATCGCCAACAACGCTCTAGATCTCAACCACTCGTAAACCCTACTACAGTTACAACTGCAGCCTCACAAATCAACACCACAATGTCTTCATCTGGCTCCTCCCCCTCTAACACGTCGACTGCTGGCAGCACATCAGGCTCTGGGCAAACATATCAGCTCCCTTATGCGCCATTCCCATACCCGATGCCTGCCAACCCGCGCGGATCACAGCAGCAAGGAGGCCAAGGCAAGTAAGGAAGTCGACTAAAATATTTCATATGTCACCACATTTCGTGCGCGGCGGCAACGTTCTCAACAAGGTTTTCACGAACATTTACATGGCGCGCGACGTTTTCTCTTGACCAAACGGGTGTCCTTTCACTTCCCACCAAAGTTTCCTTCTGGCCTTGGCATTGCATAATCGGATAGATTGCACATTCGGCGCTGGGAATACCCTTTTCATACATTCGCTCTTGACGACTTCTTTTCTGGGCACGGGTTCACGTTCGTTCTTTGATACCTGTCTTTTTGTTTTGGCTTTCGTATGCAACATGGGTCTCAGTGTTGACAGTCGGCATGTATACGGACGCTTTGGATTGCATGTACACGGTTGCGTCCGGGATTATCTTTTTTTTCTAGTTAGACTTGCATGACTGGCGTTTGCTTTGTTTCTGTCTATGTGTTCGCAATTACTTCCTTCTCTGTACTCGCTCTCTCGATGGCTGGTGCTCGTACTATTCAACTGGCCATTAGTGGTATGACGGTGGCTTGATCTGAGAGGCGTTTTGGGAAGGTAGTCAATGATTCTCGTATTTCTCCTGTATCATTCATCATGGCGTCTATTCTTGCATGCTTTGGCACGTTTTGGTAGTTAGACTAGCTTTACTAGGCCATGTAGACTTTACTGTAGATGAGTATGGGCCGCAAGAATTTCACAAGATACCTGTTAGCTTCCCAGATCAGATGGTCTATTTTTAGCCCCTAGCTCGTATCTGAAAACCATAGCGTGGAGTCGAGGATACGACCACCAACAGCCACCCATGCGGCGTATACGGAAAAACTAGTGGAGATCTCATGATGCAAATAGACTGGGCGGACCACTGGGTCGGGTCTGGGGGCCAATAATGTACTGGAGGGCCGTAGTGGGAAGTCATGATAAGAGTTGAGGTTCAGCTCACGGCCGCGCATGTCCGAAGTACGAAGACTTGGATATATATGACTCTTGCAAACTATAGCGGCCAAGGATACTTGTGCGACTTGGTTTGGCGCCTGGTTGAATCTACTTCATTCATGATGGCGCGAACAAGGCATTTCAATGTTGACATTGACGTTGACGTTGATGCGGAGCGCGCGTGCAGCGTCGAAGATGCCCGACCTGACTAAGCGACTGGCGGCCGTTGGACAGCGTCATTCGCGCCAACTTCCCTTCTCCCCGAGTCGACGACCCACACGACATTGCGACACTGCACCGCTCGAGTCACCCTGCAGCGCCACCGCTGCCTTTGCCTTTACTCCTTCACTTCTTCATTTACACACGCCCCTGTCAGGCGCCCCTTATTGATTTAGGCTCGGTAGACAGACCCGCAAGCTCGTGTGGCTGCCTGCACCCTCCCTGACGCTCCATCGACCCCGTAACGCGGTATCCTCGCTTCCCATCATCCACAGCGTCGGCATCACATCATAGCCGTCGCCATGGCACCGTCACGGTCCCGAGCCCCGCTGCTCTCGCTACTCGCCCTCACCTCACTCCTCCCACAGGCCGTATGGGCATTTGACTGCAAGGACATACTCGCCGACGGCGCACACTTCAACTTCAAGGAGCTTGGCGGCCCCCACGTTGTCCACTGGCAAGAATCTGACCTGACCAAGGAGCTCGAGTGGAAATACAACTTCACTCTCGACATCTGCAACTCGCTCAAATGGCACAAGGGCGGCAGTCTGGCATCCGAGTGCCACCATGGCGCGAGGGTGTGCGGTATCAGGGAGAATATCGACCTGGCCACTGGCGCCAACTCGACCATTACGCCGATTGATATTGCTGGCACGTATGCGACGCAGACCGGAAGGCGCATCGATGCCAAGTTTGAGAATCTGGGCAACTCCAAGAGCAACCAAGATGCGGGGAGAGAGGGTGTGCGAGCGACGCTGAACGGAGGGAGATTCCCGTTTGATAGTAAGAGAGACGGCGTCAACCAGCGCGCTATCATCGAATTTGTTTGCGACAAGGAGCGAACGGGTCTCGAGGGTGATGAAAAGGATGACAGCCCGCATCAGGACGGCGACAAGGATGACGACAAGAACGATGACAAGAACGAGAACGATGATAAGAAGAAGGAAGGCGACGACAAGAAGAAGGAGGGTGACGACAAAAAGGACGGCAAGCTGCGACGGCGCGAGGACAAGTCCAACAAGTGTGAGGATACCGACAACAGTCTGCGCTTCTGCGGCTATCAAATGGAGAATGAAGACAAGGATAAAAAGGTTCAGACACTACGACTGGAGTGGCGCACAAAGTATGCTTGTGCAGATGCGCCATCACCAGACGGTGGCTCGCACTGGGGTTTCTTTGGCTGGTTTTTCATCATGTATGTTTGCCCAAACACTGCAAGACGTGAAGACACTGCTAACTGGTAATCCAGCGTTTTCCTCGCCATCGCCGCCTACTTAATCTTCGGCTCCTGGCTCAACTACAACCGGTACGGTGCCCGCGGCTGGGATCTCCTTCCCCATGGCGACACTATCCGCGATATGCCGTATATTGCAAAGGACTTTGCAAGAAAGGTGGCGGGGACCGTTCAAGGCGGCGGAAGTAGAGGAGGATATGCTGCTGTGTAAATGTGTTTGAGCAGACACGTGGGAAAAGGTAAGGGGGTGCGATTAGAGTGGGTGGGTGGGTGTGGGATACAGTGGGCAGGTTGTGTAGGATAGGGATGAAGACAGTGATGGCATACATGGCGCAGGAGTTTTTCCATGGGCTTTTTTGGGCTTTTTTTGTTCAGGTGAGCCTTTTTGAATGGATGTGGGGTGTGAGTGTATATTATTGTTATTACACTACGTTCATTATTGTGAGAATATGGGGAAGAGGAGGATACAAAGAGACGTGTGTCTCTCGCCTGTCTTTGATTATAGAAAAATGAAGCTTTTTTGAGTCATACACAGTTCAAGGTTGTGTGTTGTGATGGTGATGAGCCGCCTACACATGTGATTTAGTGTGTAGAAATGGTGCCTAGATATAAAAGCCACTTCTTAAGCGTCACTACGTTTCTTTCTTGCTTCCTTTCTTTTTTTCATCTAACCAAAAAAAATAGCTTTCCTGTACTTTGCTTTACTTTCTTCTAAAGCAATTGATTTGTTGCAGGCTATGTTCGCACCCGCACGAAATCGAGATACTCGAATATAATGGTTCTGCCGTTTCCCCTCCGAAAAAGCACTCTATAAATCATATCTTCTGTGAAATCTGCACCATACCCGGTCCTGTGGCGTGTTTTGGATTCCTTGTGTATTGGGTGTTTGAGTATCAAATGTTGAAATATCTTTGGCAAAGAGTTGTAATTCTCTTTACTCTCTCCCTTCCTTTCTACAAGCTGCTCAAAATTTTTTAACCCTCGATACCATTACACGGGGTCTGTCCGCATATATCTTTGAAATAAAAGCACAAAGATAAGCTACATATCTTTCTCCCTATTCAGGCAAGGTATATATGAAAACACAATCGAGTACTTCGATGTCTTTTTCGTCGTAGGAACCGACATCATCAAAGTTCAAAGAGTGGACAAATATCATATGTATATCTGATCCGTCGATTGCTTGCCTGCCTGCTCAATGTGTGTCAAGTATCTGTTACGACTAGGGATATATTATATACTCCTCTATTCCTCCCTCACTCTCTCCCCCTACACCAAAATTACTCTTCTCTAGAAGATTATTTATGGGAGATGATGAGTGGGGGGCTCGGAGGCTGGTCATCTTGAAAGCCTGCATACAAGAAGAGGATGGTAGTTAGGAATGAACCTGGCGCTGAACTCAGATATAAGAGGGAACTAACATTCTGTGTCTACGTTGTCTAAGTGTAGAAAAACCATGTCAAGAACATATATGAGTGGTTGGATTGGAGAAGTGAAAGAAGAGCGGATTTGGGGAATGGCTAGAATAGACTTGAACGTAAAGAAGA
>Ga0265780_10009103_pt1 | contig 11957 bp, 8 predicted proteins | sample P1T30metagenome_FD_192432 | JGI IMG/M metagenome (GOLD analysis project Ga0265780, IMG submission 192432) | Plant litter microbial communities from East Loma Ridge, Irvine, California - P1 T30 | ecosystem: Environmental > Terrestrial > Plant litter > Unclassified | place: USA: California... | reverse complement strand
CACGGCGCCGTTCGGGCAAGGCCGCCTCAGGTCTAGCGCGTGAGCCCTGGAAGTGCGTCTGGCGCGCAAGCACGTGGCTTTCACTCTACGCAGGTCACGTCATAACTCAAGCATGCTGCGAAAGAACCAATATTCGTTTCCGATTTGAGGCCATTAATGATAATTATGCCTGCATCCTGAGTTGAAGAGCCAACTACTTCCTACTCCCGTACACCCGCCCAGGCTTTCGAAAAGATATCGCCTTCGCCATCCCTCCAGCCCCATGCAACACAGTAATGCTGGAGCAGCATTTCCAGCTCCTCCAGTTCGTCTAGGAATTCCAAGCCAGCGATGCGCTCCTTCTCCTCGTCGTCGATCCACTTTCGCCAAATAGTACTTGTGTCCGCGACCTTTGCCCCGTGTGTCAAGCCATAGCCCTGAAGGCGCGCACGTTGGTCGCCCAACTCAGGATACGCTATCAATGTATGAAGGTGAATGTTGCGGGACTGGAGGTTCGAGATCATGGTGCGACCAAAAGCATCTTGGGGTAGGATGGGCTCGTAGAGAATGAGAGACGCAGGTGTCGCAGGTTGTAGGTAGTGTGTGAGCAGTGATGACACTATTGATTTCACTGTCGAGGGCTGCAGGTAGACCAGACACATCTCTGACAGGATCAATGTAGGTATGCTCGGGTCCAGGTTCGGTATCTGAGGGAGGGGCTTCTCTTCCGACGGGTCGGCCAGAGTACGTAGGTCGAGCGCATGGATGTTGTACGTGTCGGAGTGGTAAGAGGCTGAAGTTGACGGTATGTGCAGTAGCTTTCGGTAAAGCAGCGGCTGTCTCTGTATTGTGGCTATCTTGGCGAGCGTATTCGAAGGGAAGTCGATTTCGTGATATACGAGGCGCGTTTGAGGGTATAGGTCGAGGAGGCGGAAGAATCGCGTGTCGGTGCCGGCACCTAGAGAGATGATCTGCTTCGCCGACGAAGGGTAGGTGACGAGGAACTTGGCGACGAGAAGGTCGATGGCCGAGGTGCGGACATAAGTGCCTCTGTTGAGTAACGGCAGCTTCCTCGTCGTCTGTTGTGTCGCGAACAGCTTCGCGTATGGGTCGTGAAGATAACCTAGCTCTACACAGCTCACCCTGCTCCCCGCCGCATCTTGATCAGTCCCCTTGACGGCATCGTCGAGAACTTGGGCCCTTGTTTCACTGGAACCTCCAAGACCACCTCTTCCACGTCCTCTGCCTCTTGATGGTCCGCCGCGGCCTTGTCCGAGAAGAGTTCTTAGGTTGGGGATTTCGTTTGAGGAGGCCATGTCCAAGTTCGAGATGGGCGGAAGTGGTGGGGTTCCAAGCTCCAGGTCCGCGCGCTAGGGCTGCACGCCAAGCCTCTCGCCCGGCCTGCCTATGGAACTTCTGGAGATTTCTTTGACGCGCCCGTCTTCACTCACCTGTTGCGCCGACACCACCGCCCGACACTCGTTCCCCCGCATCGACGTCACCGACCGCAAGCATGGAAGGCGAAAAGTACAGCGCGTCTCTGATTCGCCTGTGGAGGGTTTGGCGGACAACCAAGGAGATGATGAACGACCGGGTGCGTTGCGCATGCGCTTGCGCTTTGGGCGACAATGGACTGCGCGCTGACTCTACCAAAGGGCTACATGATTGTCGAAGATGACATGACCATGTCACTTGAGGAGTTCTCAAGGAAATATGCGCGCGAAGACGGAGAGCCTGAGTATGCGCCAACTACAGCCATGTCTAGGCCGCAGTACTGACCCTAACCAGCCGTTCGCGCCTCAACTTCTCCTGCCAGCCCTCCGAAGACATGCTCCGAAGGTATACCGATGCCCCGACCAAGAAGAACCCAGAGCCCCTACCCAACATCGGCACCATCTGGATTGAGTTCAACGCCGACGAGAACGTTGGAATGAAGCAACTGCGCGACTACATGTCCCATCTTGTCAACGGTTCCTTCCACTCCGGCATCATGGTCACCGTAAAGCCCATGACGGGTATGGCCCTTCGACTCCTCCGTGGCGCGACAAGCATCACCGACGGTCCCAAGGGCGGTGTAGAGGTCTTTGTCGAGCAAGATCTGCTGGTCAACATCACAAAGCACGAATTGGTGCCCAAGCACGTCCTGCTGAGTGACGAGGAGAAGCAGCAGCTACTTCAGCGATACCGTCTGAAGCAGACACAGCTCCCCAGAATCCAGTCCACGGACCCAGTCGCCAAATATCTCGGTCTGAGGAGAGGTTCTGTCGTCAAGATTATCCGAAAGTCAGAAACAGCCGGTCGATACGCCAGTTACCGATGGGTCATATAAGCGTTCAGACGGAAGGGTAGAATGCGAGAGAGAAACGTTCGAGTACAGCGTGCTGTTCAAGCGAAAGCGCGCATGCGTAATACCTCCAGCCGCGTCAAGGCCTTCAGATTGGAGTAGGCACCAAGACCGGTGTAGCATTGGGCGAGGCGTTTGGCGATGGAAAAGGGTCTGGTTTTTGACACCAATTTTGTACTATCTGAGAAGCAGGAAGGAAAGCCAGGGACGAACGAATCAAAGTCTCAAGTCTTAATTTTCCATAAAGTGCCATGCTCTGGTGCAGAACCCTTTGTCCATCCCTCACACCAATGAGACAGGGTCAACTACGCCACAGCCATCCGCGTCACCATTTGACTTCTTTCCATACCACGCCGCATCCACACATACCCGATACCCTTAGTCCCCCTCCTACCCGCTCCTATTCCCAGCCCAACCTTCCCTTCCAAGTAACTCTTTCTGAAAACCATCGAAGTCTGTGACCCAGCATTACCCTCATCGGTGAACTAGCCCCATGGACTATTCAAAGACGCATCATCCTATTCCGGTAGCTGCTAGTTGCAGACACGGATAGCGCGGCCGCTTGGGTAGCTTTTGTACCGTTCAAGTCACCGTTCAGAGGACAAGTGGAGAGCTGACTTGGCTTGGTTGGGATACGGGAGCCCATGTGTACGGATTTTGTTTACCGGTGAGCGTGGGGTTTGGTGGTGATGATGGTCCTGCTTACGATCAGCAGGGCGGGCTGAGGCTGATGGGCTGATGTTACCAGGTTAGACGAATACCGCTAACCTTGCATGCCGCTCGCCGGATTGGGAACATGGTAGTTTTACGGTGGTGGTAGCGCTGATCGTTATTACATCACCATAGCTGCTTAAACGTAGGTGCAGTAAATATGATGGACTCACTAGGTTCGATCCACAATCCCCGCGACTTCAGATGATGTGCATTGAGCGCTGGAAATGCGACTTGGGGGTATCAGGCCAACTGCACTGTACGCCCTGCTGATGCAAAAAAACTCTATGCGTACATGGTACAAATACTGTGTTGGGGTATAATAGGGAAGCTGTCTGTAAAGAAGACACGAAATGAAGTCGAAACATCGCCGCAAACAATCTTCCGCTGTACACCTGCCTCCTCAAGCCTCGTCATCCTCCTGGTCGAACGTCTCGGAAAAGTTGATCAGGGAGGTGAACTGCTCCGTCGTCTCCTCAATCTCCATCGTTCTTCGCTTGGCTTCATCTGCTAGCCAGCTAAGCGGCACCAGTATCATCTCCCCCTTGTTATTCTTGACAAGCTTCGTCCTTGCTTTCTTTGTAGACGATGGCTCTGGTAATTCGACTGCGGCCTCCATGGTGGTGATCGCGTCGCTGCGTCTGTGCCTGTGTTCGAGGATATCCACGTCAATCGTACGCTTTGCGATGACATGATATATACGAACCTTCTTCTGCTGGCCATAACGACGACTTCGAGCGATAGCTTGTGCCATGGCCGAGTCGTAGTCATATTGCGTCTTTGCCAAGAAGGGCGAAACAAATATGACGTGGTTAGCCACTGTGAGATTGCTGTAGAGGGTCAGTACAAGCGAACTGTCCATGGAAATGAGAAGGACTTACACGCCAGCTGCTGACTCGCTTCCCAGATTGAGTATGATGAGCTTTTTCCTCTTTTTGGGATTTGTGTTCGTCTTGAAGTCCTCCATAAGCTTCGCTGCCGACGCCTTATGCCGACTTCCGCCCAGCGAGTGGTAAGAGACATTACAGTGGTCGAACACGGTCTCGAGAATGCTGATGATCTCCTCGTTTGGCGCGAAAACGATGCATTGATCAGATTGTGGAAGCCCTTGAACAAGATGGGCAATAGCTTCAAGCTTGTTACCAAAGCTCTGACCCGTATGTTTGTCGTTGCTTACACCAAGATCAGCCATCCTGATCAGGTTGCCTTCGCTTGCGTAGGAATTGCAGCCAGTATGTACGCAAGTCTCGTCGTCGGTTCTTAATGCAAGACACTCCTTACATGCAGTATGTCCGCAGTGCGGTATCGAGAAGAGTTGTTGAATGCTAGCCACACCCTTGCAGACAGACGAGCTACAGTGGGTAGTGTTTTTGTCGAAGGTTGTAAATTCAAGATGATCGCGAATAGATACGATGAAACGCTTTGACCTTGTCCTATGGGCAAGTTCGAGGGCAGCATCTCGGAGCTGTGATAGTTCCTGTTTGATCAATCGCTCGCGCTGGACTTTAGACATGTCTGCGACATCAGCAAGCCCTGATTTGGGTGTCTTCTGGGCTTCTTTGATCAAAGCACGAACAATCCGACTGGAGTCATCATCTCCGAGCCATTTGTACATCAAAATATCCTTCTTGAAATGACCATAAAGATCTTGAATGGTCGACTCAGTGCTCTTAGACTTCTTCATCAAGCCTTCGAATTTTGACAGAAGTTTTAGCAACTCCTTCTTCGTGCTGCGTAACTGCTGCGACCTTTTCTCGATTAGGAGCTCGAGCGCAGATTTGCCTTCCTCGGTCTCAAAGAGCAATGCACACCTCAGCAGCGCTTCTTCGGCACTCGCGGAGTTCTCCAAGCTGTCGTTTAGTCTGGTACTCCTGTCTGGGCCCGACTTCTTGTTGAGCTTCTTGATCTGCATTCTCTGAGAGATGAGGTATTGGGAGAGCTCTAGGTAGACAGCATGATGAGCAGCATCAAGATCCACCGATATGAGCTTTTCTGAGCAGTTAATGTGCTGCAGCTCGGCTTCATTCTGTCTCACAAAGTCATCGAGAAACTCCTGTGCCCGTTGATGTCTCGCCACATGCCATTGCCTTGACATCACTTCCGTTTGCGACAAGAAGCTTTCAACGTCGGTCTGATCAAGCTTTGACATCTTCTCCGCGGATGTCGTAACCGAGCCGTCGCCGCAGAAATAGCGACCAAGTTTGACTCCTAAGAAAGATGCCAGCTGGTTGACATCAGAAAAGTTGGCTAAGGCTGGCGTGCCTGATAGGACCCAGCGTTTGTGAGCAGAGACTTGCTTGATACTCGTCGCAATGAAGTTGCTCCAGATCTTGTTGGTATCATTGAGATAATGGTACTCATCGACGATGATTCGGTTGAAGCGAAAGAGATGAAGCAATGGTGTCAGGTGTGATGAGTTGTCTTGTCTTATTTTGGTGAAACTTTTCGCCTTTGCGTTTTTCGAGGAACCTGGCTTCGTCCTCATGGTGCTGAACGACTGGTACGCGCTACCATGCTGAATGCTGATAGGCAAGGTCGCTTGAAATTCGCGATGCTGAAGCCGTTCATTCATTAGCTCGTTCGTCAACCGTTGGAACTCCTTGTATGGATGATGCTGGTACACCTCCAACTGACTTGGTATCTCACCAACAGCTCTCTTCATCCAGCAATCAAAAGCACGCCGACCGGTCACGATGGGCTCAGGCAGTGCGGCGAACTTTGCTAACTCTGAGACGTAAGCTTCGTCAGCAAACAACGTCCACGACACTACAATGACTTTGCTTCGGCGAAGGTCGTCGATAGTGAGGCTCCTCAATTGACTGCAGCTTTCTATGACGAGAACATCGTACTCTTCATACTTCTTTGAGCCTAGAAACTTCTCCAACTCTGTATTCCACTGCTCCGTGATGTGCGGTGGGCAGACAACAAGTGTAGCTGCTGAATCCAAGAAATGAGCTTGTTCACACGTCAGATCTTGACTGTGCTCCACAAGCTTTTCCGGCGGGATCTGATCGAATTCACTTTGGATGAGCCCGATGCTGGCGACGGTCTTGCCGAATGACGGTTGATCTGCGAGCACACCACCGCGAACAATCTGTTCCATTTCGACCCGAGCCTCTGCTCTCCAGCCTAGACCGGGGTGAATCGACTCTTCAGTTTCACAGATAGCAATTGCTCTGCCTAGCTCTTGACTCAACATCCATGAGACAGTTTTCAACTGGGCACCTCGCAAGTATTTTGGCAGTATAGTCGCCGATGACTGACTATTGCTCACGTTGCTTTGTAAGTGAAACTTTGGGAAGGGTTGAGGGGGTAAGTCGGCATGATCGGTAACCAGTCTCCAGGCTGTGGTCGCAGATATAGCCTTTGGAAGTCTCCCTTTAGCACAATGCACCAAAGACATGACATCGACGCCAACCTGAACACGTGTCCCCGTCGCGTCACTAGATGCTTCTAGCTGGAATATCGCAGGGCGCTGCTTGACGACGCGCTCGAATGTGGCAGCGGCTTGGCGATCTTCGTGTGCCGTCGCTACGCCTTTCTCATCTACACTCCATAGAATCTCCGGATAAGATGGCGCGCAAAAGCAATGTTCGAGCGACTCCGATTGTAGAGGCTGCCATGATGAGCATGCAGGCAGTGTCTTAGCGCGTTCTAAGGCCCATGAGTAGTCTGCAAAATCCTGGACGGAAAATTGGTCGTGGAGGAAGACGTCGAGGCAAGTGAGCGCCTGGGAGCAACTTGGCAAGCCGATCTCAAGGAGACGTTCTTCCTCAAGGAACCCAACGTCCAATGGAACACCTGCTGATTCCATTGGCATCGAGACGGAAGTCCAAACGTCTTGAATCGTGGTAGTAATAGCTTGCACACAGCCGTCCTTTACATGCCAGGGTCGCCAGGCAGGATTCACATGAGCAAGCGTGATACGGCTGTCTCCATAATGCTTCCGCGTATTGTCTTGGCTGAAAACGAAGCTGTCATGATCTGATCGACCAATGGGATTGGGATCAAGGAACAAGTACATATTGTCTGATTCCGTCGACCTTTTGTAGAGGCTGGTCGACGCAGTTCCACAATGCGGCTGATACTCGTAATCGCCGATGATGGCCGTCAACTCTTGATCATCGCCCAGGATCTTGATGGTCTTTGGTACGGTCTCTTCTTTGAAGTCCACAAGACCAAGTCGACTCCGCCACGAGCTGACCTTCTCAACTGAGCCGCTAACATTGAGTGTATGGTTGCTGATAGACGGCATGCGTATTTTCCACTCAACGTCGAAAAGATCGTCTGCGACATTGCTTTGTGCGATTGGATTGCGGAGAAATTCTCGCAAGCGACTGTTGCCAGGAATACTTGGTGGGCATTTAACGAAAAGTGACCATTGAATGTCAAAGCCAACTTTCAGCTCAATTGTGGCCCGGTGCGAGCTATAGGTGATCTTCCACTCGTTGTACTCCCTGTAAAACTCGTCGATGCAGAAATACTGGGAAACCAAATGCGCTTCCGACACTGTAGTAAGATATTGGCTTAAAATCGTGTCTTCTGCGCCTAATTCGGAAGCGAGATGATGTATGTTCGGGAAAGCCTTGAGCTTCAGTCGTGGAGGCAACTTAGGCCTCCAACGCCTGATGAATTCGTCGGGTTGCAGCTTTCGCTGTCGGGTCGATATGATTGCTTCGTAAACGTGCCTGGGGTTACCCGCACATGATGTACAAGCCGTGTGTTCACACGCTGAGCATAAGTGAATTGCGTTCTTGCTGATGAGCTGCCTGCCTTCGCAGTTGCACATACGCGCGCTCAGCTTCGCTTCCTGCTGAAGCTCCACCAAATCGAGATCCGCGTAACTATTTGGTTCTAGGATAGTTTGCCCTAGGATCCCAGGATGAGTCACCATCATGCTGGTGGGGGGTACATATGATGCCTTGTCAGATGTGACATTGTATTCGGAACGGAAAGCTTGCGAGCCGGCAATGAGAGCAGAAATGAGAGACGCCCCGATCACTGTAGTTGACATGGCGTTGCCAGCGAGGTTTTGCAGGTCCTTTTGTGTTTCGTTCGCGAACAGTAGTCGATCGAGCGGCATGCCTTGAAGGATCAAAAGCTGACTACCATTCAAAGTGTGCTGGCGATTGCTGGCAAAGTCTTGCCCGCCTGGAGTCAGGCATGGCGCAATGCCCAAATCTGCCTTGAATCGATCGACGTTCTGACTGACATCCCATAGCGCCATCTTGTAGAGCGAGTCGCAGCCCTTGAGAGCAGCAAACTCTAGGTGAGCAATGTCGATAGCATCATGTACTCTCGAAGATTGAGAATTGTAGAACTTTCGGTCAGCGAAATCGGGAGGCCTGCATTTTCGTTAGCCCGGATATCAAAGACATAGCTGTGTTGTGCAAGCTTACATGACCGTGCCGTTGTCGCTCCGCCGGCTCACAGGACTGAGTATCCCGAGTTTCTTCTCAGACCGAATGTAGTCATTCCGGAGCTTGCACAAAGCCCAGTCCGGCTCGTTCTTCAAAATGCTGTAACCACTTGACTCTTTCAGCGATTCAGGGAGAAACGCCTCGTAAGGGCTACTGCACTGACTTTCCAAGTTTTGCATCAACACCTTCCACTGGTATGTCGCTCTCTTCACATCTTTACCGAAATGGCTACGCTCCACAGCGATCATGTACATTCTCTCTCGGGTTTGCGGCAGATAGTAGTTTTTCGTGTCGCAATAGATCCATTGAGCTTCGTAACCGATCTTGGACCATCTTTGTACCACGTCATCCCAAGTCTTCTTCTCATTCTTGACATTCTCCAGCAGTACTAGGCTGGGGCGAAAGCGCTCCGCGTAGGTGTAGATTGCTCGCCATGTGTCGCCCGATTCGCCACCGTCGTCGAGAGTTTTGCCTTTGTTGTTCATCCTGGAGAGATCTTTGCAGACGAAGCCGGCGATGAGGACATCTATGCGCGTGGGAATGTCTACCTCTGCTCCGTACGCTGTCATGGCGGTGGTGGTGTCCTTGCGAAGGAAGTCACGGACGTCTCGGAACAGCTTCTTTGGGGCAAAGTTTCTCTCGATGTATCCTTGCTTGAAGACCTCGATTTCTGCAGAAAAGTCTTGCTGAATGCACGTCGGTGATTTCCCCATCCTTTCTAGTGCTAAAGATAATGTTAGCTTACATCCCCCTCTAGGCGTTGATGCGACTGACCTTTCGAGATCTCATCCAGGGCCAGCAACGGCGACTCGGTGCCAGAACACATGGTCGCTACTCTGATAGGTCTTTCTCCTAGATTTTGAAGAGCTTCACAAAGGCCGAGGTTTACTGCCCTGGCAGTCATATCAAACATGCAGTCTTGGATGTTCGAGAGCGGAGGAAGGCTTAGATCGATGCCTTTGCCAGCTCGACTTGGTTCTCCAGTCTTAGTGTTCCGGCGTGGGTTTGGCTTGGGCTGATCGTCTTCCACCGGGATGACGTCTTCATCGAACGAAACATCTAGCGATTCAGAGTCACTGGCGCCCGATGCTTCCTCATCAGAAGATGCAGCATCAATCTCCGCTTCGCTTTCTTCTTCTTCGTCCGTTTTAGGAGAACTGTAGATGTCTGACACGTCCTCATCTTCGTCTTCGGCTGCGAGACCCAGGTCTTGGTCGGATACGTCCTTAAGCATGGGTTCAACATAGGACACCCTAGGCCGAGCCCTGCTGGAGCGTCCACTACGACCAATGCTTAACGTGTTGACCTCTTTTCCCTGATCCGTGTCGTTGTCCATCATCGGAACGTCCTCATCACCAGATGCTGCCGCTGACTTGGGATCGTCTCCTAAGACAGGGTCGTTCGAAGTGACGGGTGAAGGTAGCGTGTCGTCGCCATCATGCGTTTCTTCGTTTGCTTCGATATGCTTTTCTGGTGTCCCTGGGGCTTTGCGCAAACTCGACCTGGATGGGCTTGACTGCGGGCTAGCCACCTGTGTATGCTGATCGGGTGTACTGCTCGGTAAGACCTTTCTGCGTTTCGATCTACATGTGCCGTTGGTTTTGCGATCGAAGCCGTCACTCAAATCCTCCGTAGTGAGCTGTGTGTCATTGTTGGTTTGGAGTGCCTCGCTACGTTGGGTTCTTCGGCCTCTGCTGGACTGCTCTGGTGCGATAGCTTCAGACTGAGGGGCAATCTCGATTCTTGCACCTACTTCCTCCGGCTTGGGCTTCTTTTTCTCGGGCAGCTTGCGACATAAATGTACGGTTTATTGCGAATACAAGTATCGCAAGGGTCACTTCCGTCACACTGCTTGAACCCCCGTATGGTGCATCATGGACAGCGTGCCGCTATCGCTGCTGATTCTTCCGGTGTGGGCAATCGACATTTCTTCTTCTTATCCCGTATACAGCGTGTACATAGGTCTGCTCCTTGTTCTGTGTGACATTCGTAAGCCGCGTTGCCTCCACGTGTGAGACAAAAATAGCAGCAGTCTGAAGGTATGGGTGGATCGGCATCGTCGGTCGCTGGAAGAGGCGTCGTGGAATCAGTAGGGATAGAGGGTGCGTCAACTGCAATTGGTTAGCTCTCGAGGGACAGCTAGTGGTGATGATAAGGTGAACGGCATACCATGGACATGCTGGGCTGTGTGCGTGCGGCGAGCGCGATTGCCTCGTGTCTGTGTCTCGGCCAGAGGAGTGCGCTCAGGATTCCCTTTGCTGGTGGTGTGTGGCCGTGGTGCAACATGAATAATATCATCGTCGTACTCAGACACGCTGTGTGAAGGTGACACTTGGGTGACGCGCTTCCGCTTACGCGAATTGTTTTGTCCCATGGTGAGAGTATTTCGATGCAAGACACGTAATTGAGTATCGGCACAGCCGTCAATCTAGGGATAGAAGAATGAAGTGGCGCGGTTCGCTCATGGCATGCGATTTGCGCGTTGAGGGCAATAAAGTCAATGGAGTTCATGCGGCATGCAAGCACGTAGCGCGACGACGCGTCGCGCTAGTGGAGCGAAAGCACGTGGGGCATCCTGTCAGGGCACGTACCCCGCATGCCGTCTCTCGCCGCTGGACTGCATGACCTGGGAAAGACACGATGAGAGATAAAATGGGCTGAGTAGGCCATGAGGTGAATTGAGGGCGAGAGGGTTTGTGTGTGTCCCTTTGAGGCATGCACAGCCGAAGCGGATAGGCTACTCTGAGAGGGAAGGTGCCATCCTACGTAGCGAAGTCGGACAGCATTCAGCTCAATGTATACCTACGTACCCACCCTCGCGGCTTGGTACTCGTATTACCTTCACCGCAATACTGAAAGAAACATACAGCGTCCTTGCATTATCCTGTATTCACCACGATTCGTAGCACACTTCATGGCTAATCAGGCAGTCAACACATTTGAGGACCTCACTGGTGTCTCGACTTCCTCCTTCAGCAACCCGTATGATGCATTGATATCGGCATGTGAGGATGATCCGGTAAGATTCTTTAATATCTGATCTTTGCATGTACTTATCAAACAACGCAGGTACGAATCCAAGAAAAGTACCAGTTGCACCGGACCACGAGGAATGCGCAGCAAAAGGCGAAGATGCTCGATACGAGCTTCCAGGGCGTCAACATAGATCCCATACTCTTGAGACTGGAAGACGCCACTGTCGAACCTGGATTCAAAGATCCCCGCAACTGTTTCGTAAGATTGCTGATGTACAACTTGCCTCGATACGTGTACTTATCATGTGCAGGTATTCTGGGGCCGTCCTACAGAGCAAGTCAAGGATATGATCGCCCGAGTGCAGCAGGAACTGCGAACAGTAGCACCAAGTAGGCACAATATCATGGCTACCGTATTGCAATGCTAATGACAGCAGATCTATGGCTCATGCCCCGGGACAACCAGCACATTACAGTACTTGAGGTAACGCATTCGAAGACGGCACCAGAGATCCAGCAACTTGTCGA
>Ga0265780_10009102_pt1 | contig 11958 bp, 2 predicted proteins | sample P1T30metagenome_FD_192432 | JGI IMG/M metagenome (GOLD analysis project Ga0265780, IMG submission 192432) | Plant litter microbial communities from East Loma Ridge, Irvine, California - P1 T30 | ecosystem: Environmental > Terrestrial > Plant litter > Unclassified | place: USA: California... | reverse complement strand
GTTAGTAGAGAAGATATACTTTACTATCTCTAGCTTCTTTTAGATAAGAGAAAGAGCTATAGTTACTTTAGCTATAATCTTATTAGTAGTGCGCCTAGTCTTACTAAAGATTTATATTATAAAGTTAAATAGCGTATAGTTCTTATAATTAAAGCTAGGTATAGCTACTACTATTTAGAGATAGCATATATCTAAGCTATCTATACTAAAGAGCGAGAATAGGCATAGCTAGAAAGACACTTATTATATATATAATCTTTATAAGTTATACTATTTTAGTAATAATTTTAGTAAGAGTAAGCTTAATTATAATAGTTTCTATCTTTATAATATTAAAAGATATACTCTAGGTTACTATTTAGGTAAATAGATAAATAGTTAAGGTATAAGACTTAATAGTTGTTAGAGAAATAAGAGATTCTATCTCTATAAGCTTATTAGATAGTCTATATAAAGCAAACTTAGTCTATATAAAGCGAACTTAAGTAATCTATATAAAGCGTTTCTAAACTATAGTACTCTAACGCTAAGAAAAGATAGTAAGCTAATACTAATAGATTTATTACCTCTAGTAGAGTCTAGAAGATAAAGATATTACTTATACTTTCTTTCTAAGCGCTGCTTATGCAACTTAGAAGAAAGAATAGCCTAGCTTATCTAGTAACTATAAGAACTACTACTACTCTATGCAGCTTACGCAGAATAGGCGTATAGCTATTAATATCTTAGCTACTAATAAAGACCTAGGCTTCTTCTCTAAGTCTGCTTTATCTACTATCTTTTTTAGCTTACTAATTAATACTACTTATAAATATAGTACTAAAGAGAGTATAAGAAGTTAGTAAGAGTATACTAGATATAAGAAAGAATAGTAGTAAGCTAAGTTTAAGTAGCAGTATATAACCTAGAGAGAGAGAGAGCACTCTATTAACCTAATCTAGCTATTTTCTTCTAATCTTTATATCTACTTATAGATATACTTAATTCTTCTTATTCTGCTTTTTATTTTATCTCTCTATTAACTTATTTAGAACTTCTATCTTTACTTCTTATACTTCTTTAGTTTTACTTACTAGCTTAAGTAGAACTAGTAGCATTAAAGCAGATAAGATAGTATAGTATTATACGTATAGTAAGTATAGACTAGAAAAGTATAGAAGTATAGAAGATTAGTAAGAGTATATTATATATAAAATAAAATAGTAGTAAGCCTAGCTTAGAAGTTAGTAAATAAGAGTTCTTAAAGATAGGCTATTAGATAGGCTTATAGTTCTAGCTATTAGCTTTAGTAGTATCTAAGAAATTATTATAGTATAAACCTAGGCTGCTAAGAGGTAGGCTCGTAGTTCTAGTTATTAGCTCTAGTAGTATCTAAGAAATTATTATAGTATAGATCTAAGCTACTAAGAAGTATAGCCTTATAGCTAAGTTACTATTTAGGTAAATAGATAAATAGTTAAGGTACAAGACTTAATAGTTATTATAGAGATAAGAGATTTTATTTCTATATAGCTCGCCTAGTAACTATAAGAACTACTGCTACTCTACGTAGCTATGCTATTATACTAGCTCTAGCTGCAACGTAGTAGAAAAGACTAAACTCTATAAGTATATAAAGTTATAGTTAACTATAAAGTTTAGATAAGCTAAGTTATAAGCTTATACTTTATAAGAGCGCTTAGTGCTATATCTATAAGTAGTATTAACTAGTAGGCTAGATAAGATAGAAGATAGAGTAAGTTTAGAGAGAGAGCTTAAAGGTATTAGTAGTTCTATACTTATTCTTATTAGTCTTAAAGTTAGACTTTTTAGACTTTATATTATTAAGAATTTTGCTAAAATGCGTCTTCTTAAGTTCTTTACTCTCTTTCTTAGTTTATAGTTTATTCTTACTTAGTTCTAGAGCAGGCTCTATAGCAAAGAAAGCTAATTTATATATTAGTCTTAATTTAGCTAGTTCTAGTATAGTAAGTTATATAGTAGGTACTCTAAAGCAGTTTTTATTCTCTATATAGTAAGTACTATACTAGAAGAAGCTAATTTGTATATTAGTCTTAATTTAGCTAGTTCTAGTATGCTGCTAGGCTTTCTTTAGCTCTCTTATACGTCTTCTTAGTGTCTCTAAGGTACTGCTAGGCCTTCTTTAGCTTTCTTTCTTCTCTAGGCGCTCTTATACGCCTTCTTAGTATCTTTAAAGTGCTGCTAAGCCTTCTTTAGCCTTCTTATGCGCCTTTTTAGTATTCTTAAAATACTGCTAGGCCTTCTTTAGCTCTTCTTATACCTTGCTAAGCTCTAATAAGAGCTTCTTAATAGCGCCTATCTAGCGCATTAAGTTACTCTTATACTACTTAATAATCTTAGAAGTCTTAGCGTTCTTCTGCTTAAGTCTCTACACTTTATTAAAGGTACTACTATTATTAGCTATATTCTTCTATTAGAGAGAAGGTATCTCTAAGATACTACTAGGCTTTCTTTATCTCTTCTTATGCCTTGCTAAGCTCTAATAAGTACTTCTTAATTGCGCCTGCCTTACAGATTAAGTTACTCTTATACTGCTTAATAATCTTAGAGGTCTTTGCGTTCTTCTATAAGTTCTTAATCTTCTATCTACTTTATATTAGCTAGAAAAAGTAGTCTAAGATATACTAAGCTAGCTAGAGAAGTATCTAGTATATTAGAGTATAATACTTATTAAGCGCTAGATACTAGCCTCTTCTATTAGTAGCTACTAAGTTATATAAGTGCTAGAGCTAAGGCACGCCTATTCTTTGCTAACTATAATAGTTAGAAGTAAGCTTATTAGAGGCGTTAAAGAAGAAAAGTAGAATACTAGGTATATAATAATAGAAGCTAATACTAATAGTAATAAGAAAATAACTCTAGTATAGCTTTCTAACTAGAACTATATATAATAGCAGATAAAATAGAGCTTATATATAAGTATAGCAGCGCTTTATCTAAAAAGATATAGAGCGTGCCTATTCTAGATAGATTAGTATTATACTAGTAGTATAAGAGCTACTATTAAAGCTCTGCTATATAACTCTAGAATATATAGAGTTTAATTAATATAGAATATATAGTAGGTCTAATTAGTATAAAAGTTTATAGATATTTTCTAATTAGTATAAGAGTTTATAGAAGTTTTTTATTAGTATAGAAATGCGTAAAAACTACTAAGAACGCTCTAACTCTAGCGTAATATTACTTTTTATTCTTTTATTCTGCTAGTAGATTATATAATCTGCGTATAACTTTTAACTTCTAATATTAAGCTAACTAAAGTCTTAGTATTAAAGCCTTTTAGGTAACTACTAATAAGCAGTTACTCTAATAGGCCTGCTCTAGTTATCTTACCTTAGTTATTATATTAAAACTCTAAGTAATTTACTAGTCTAAAAAGTATACTAGTAATTATAAGAAACTAATAGACTAAGTCTACTTAGACTACTCTATTATAGGTCTCTATTAAAGAAAGTTGCCTAGAGTAGCTTATAAGTAGCAGATATGCTCTACTTAGAATAGCAAAAGCAAGACTAGGCAGTATTTATATATATATTAAAAAGAATAGCCTCTAGAAGCTAAAGTTAAAAGTAAAAGCTCTTAGTATTATATTATAGCCTATAGCACTTAGTGCAGAAAGGCAGTTACTAATAGTTATAGCCTATACTAGCAATAGCAATAGAGTAGAAAAATAAGTTACTTATATTATAGCAGAGCAGATTATTATAAGATAAGATAAGCTAGTTGCTAACTTCTTCTAATATTCTTAGTTTATCTTATAAGCTAAAGCTACTTAGAAGTTACTAATAAGATAGTAAAAAGGTACCTCTAATAGAGTAAGATTAAAGAGATAGCAGTATACTGCGCAGAAGCGTTATTAAATACCTTATAACTCTTTTAAGTGCCTTAATAAAGCTGCTTAAAGTACTATATTTAGCTGCAACTGCTTAAGCTAAAAGATATAGATATAGGTTAGAAAAAGGCCTATAAAGAGATTATATAGCTAATAAGAGAGACTTAAATTAGCTTTGCAGTAGAATGCTGTGCAAGAGCTTAAATCTAATATTATAGTTATAATTTCTTAAGTACTAGCAAGGCTATATAAAGAATATAAATATTTATTAAGTAACTATAATCTTAATACTATAAGAGTATCCTGCTATATTAAAGATTATAAATAGATAAAGAAGAAGTATTAAGAGAAGCAAGAGACTCTATTAGAGAGTTTAGCTAAAGCTGCCTCTACTTATTAATAGAGCAAGTAATAATTAGACTAGCTAGCAATATACTAGGCTTTAAGAGTAAAAAGTTAATATTAATAATTCTAGAGAGTATACTAGAAATAGAAAAGGTAGCTCTTATATATCTTAGCAGTAGCAGCTTATACTAGCAAAATAATAAGAGTAAATAGTAAGCTCTAAATAATACTAAGTAGTATAATTAAAGCAACTAAATAATAAGAGTATATAATATAATATATCTGCTAAGTAAGCGTAAGAGTAAAGAAGAAAAGTTATAATATAATTATATATAGTAGAAAAATAGCAAAAAAGAAATATTCGATCTGTATCTAGTTTAAACTCTGCACCTGCGTATACTAGAGCTTATATATTAGTATAGAGCTATATTTATAAGCTAGACTAGCAGTAAGGCTAGTACTAAGACTATCTATACTATAGCAGTAGATATTAATAGAAGAACTAGCTATTAAATAAAATATATACTACTATAGTATAATAAGTAGGTCTCTTACTATAATACTAAAAGCCTTAGATATAACTAAGTATCTGTAGATTTAGAGTAAGTTAGATTTAGTATTAGATTATTAACTACATTAAAACTCTTATAAATAAGCAGAGCAAACTTCTTAATATCTATAAAGCTATTCTTATTAGCACTATATAGTATAACTAAAGAATAAGCAGCTCTCTTAGCGTAAATATATTACTAATTAAACTACTTAATGCGCTTCTTAAGTAAGTCTACGCTTATAGCTAATATATCTATAGACTTAAATATATAAGCAGTATTTATTATATAAGTAGCAGATATAGTATAACTACTAATAAATAGCTTCTAGGCTAGAAGAAATATATTATTCTTTGCAATGCTAGATATATAAGCACTAGATATACTCTCTCTAAACACTCTCTTAAGCTTTATACATACGTCTCTTATCTATATATTATATAACGCTATATGCTAGAAGACTAGCCTAATATTATATATAGAGTTTTTTAAGTTATAAAAGTCTAGCTTATAATAACTATTTAGATACTTAAGTGCTAAGTTAATTAGCTTAAATATATTCTGCTATCTAAGCTAATTAACTAAACTTAATAATAATATTACTTTCTATAGCAGAAGAGCATATATAGGTAATAATAGCTATTAGTAATATAGCATTTTATATCTATACTTATACTATAATAAGCTAAAGAATATAATAATTAGAGAGTCTACTATACGTTAAAGAAGACTAATATTACTATATTTAACAGTATATTAAATAATAAGAAAGACTTCTACTTTCTATAGAAAGCAGTATATAGTATAATAGTTAGTATCTGCTCTAGAAGATAGCTAAGCGTTATATATAAAGGCTATAAGCTAAATCTCTTTAATAATCTTAAGAAAAATACTAGAAAATAGCTTACGTACTGCCTTATTAAAGTTCTTTATTTGCTTAGAAGCGCTACTAGAAAAAGTTACTAATAAGCAATAATATAGAGAGCTATAAAAAAGAGTAGTAACTCTAGATATAAACCTCTAAGTAACTAAAGGTTTAAGTATATAGTACTTTAGACTTTCTTAATTAATACTAGTATAACTCTATATTATAGCGTTACTACTAATATAATAAATAGATAACTAAGTTAATAATAGCAGCGCCTAGTGCGTACAGATAAGTATAAATAATAGATTTATCTATATATAAAACTAAGCAGATATACTATAGAGCTACTTCTAGTAGTTATAATTAAGTAAAGCCTAGGCAGACTCTTACTATACTAATTAAATTTAATCTATAGTAAGCTAATCTTTATAAGCTAAGAAGAGATAATAAGAAAAGTTATTCTCTATACTAGGCTACTTAGACTTGCAAAGCTATAACTAATAGAAGTATATACTCTTATATACCTAGTATATACTCTTTACTATACTCTTATTAGCTATAATACTAATAAACTGCTAGTATAGTATCTTTCTTAGAGATAACTAATTAACGCAAGAGAATTAAGAGTATAGAGTATCTATATAGTCTAAGAATAAAGACTATATAGCAGAAGAATAAATGCGTTTAATAGCGTTAGTAATAAGACTATAAGATACTTATACTCTAACGTTATCTATTTCTGCTAGGCTAGGCGCAGTAATAATATTATAAAGCTCTAGAGAGATTAATATATTACGCATATTCTGCGTAAGGCTACTATTAAGAAGATTCTTATACTTAATATATATCGCATTTATAAAAGACTTCTGCTAAGCAGTATAGCTAGCGTTCTTATTACGCTTGCAGTCTATAAAATTAATATTATTATATATAACTATAGACTATAGATAATACTCTTATATAATAAGGAGTTTCTATAAAAAATTAGTACGCTGTCTTAGTTAGTAAAGAAGTTTGCAGAAGTTTATAGAAGATTTCTTATTAGTGCAGAAGTTTGCATAAGTTTGCAGAAGTATATATATATTAAAAAGATATAGTTACTAGAATAAGGAAACTCTATAATATATCTAATAAAGAAGCCTAACGTACTAAAGTATAATCTATAACTCTACTTATAAGCGTATTGCTATAGTAATAACTATAGTATAACCTAAAGTCTTGCAGTATCTTAATTATCTAACAGTATATATCTAACCTAAGAAGATATATATCTAAGCAAGATGCTAATATATTAGATAAATACTAACTCTAGAAAAAGTATACTATGCTTATTAAGCTGAATATTCTCTATTATAGCGTTTCTACCTAGCTCTAAGCGCTATATATTAGGTAGTGCTTCTTCTAATTCTAGAGGAGATGCTTTAGTAGAGTATGCTATAATAGAGTATACTTAAGAATTTTATTAGCAGCGTGCTGCAGGTTTAAAGACTTAAGTATTATATTAACTATAAACTTGCTAAAGAGCTGCTCTAGTATAAGGCAATCTAACTTAGCAGTATATTAATTCTTAAATATCTAGTCTTAGCAGATACTACGCCTTAATAAATAGTCTATTACGCGCTCTAGAGCTTTATACCTACGTGCTTATTTATAGTACTGCTAGTAGCAGATGTAAATATCTTATAGTCTAGTATACTTAACTTACGCCTTAATTATCTCTTTAAATAACTAATATATTATCTATAATATCTAAGTAATTATATTTAATCTTGCTTTATAAGAATAAGGCAGATTAGATATAAGTTTATTATTGCTGCTGCTGTTATAGTTAGTATTAACGTTGCTGTTAGTAGCAGTATTAACAACGTTACTTTAGCTAAAGTAAAGTTATATAGAAGTCTCTATAGTAGAGTTAGATAAACTAGAGAGCTTAGCATAATAAAAATATAGCAATAAGAGATAGATAAGTAGTAATATTAATAGGCTTATAGGATATAATTGCAACGACTGCAATAGCAGAGTAGTAAGAGTAGGTATTTTTAGATATAAGTAGCCTAGATAAGAAAGATATAGGCTATTAATTAGCTATAACTATAAAATATTTAGATATTATTAATAATAAGAAGTATAGCGTTAAAAGTAGAATACTTTCTCTCTATAAACAGGTTTTAGAGCTCTTAGAAACTAGAACTAGTTTTCTTTAGACTCTCTAGCGAGGTTTACTCTGCAAGTAATCTAATTAGTGCAGAAGTTTATAGAACTTTTAATTAGACTAGAAGATTATAGAAGATTTTAGCGCAGCTCTAGCAAGAGCTCTATAGGCTCTTATAGGCCGGTAGCAGAGCAGCTTGCTAGAGAGTCTGATTTATAAGATAAACTAGCTTAAGATTAAGCGAGGCTTACTGGGGATAAGCATTATTACTGCTATTCTTGTTCAACACTGCCTAGCTACGCTGCACGACCTACTTTGCTAGCTTAGGCAACTACTGTAAATTCCAAAGCGCTCGCGACTATATAAGAACGTCCGCTCTTCCTTCTCTACCTACCTCACGATAGCTTCACAAAAGCTAGGTATCTAGTTACGATGATTACTCTTCTAATCGACATCTAGCATATAATTACCGACTACGTGAGTTAAAACCGCATAACAAGATTATGCGCTAACTTACAACGTTATAGATTGTTACGTATAAGGATCTAAAGGCGCTGTGCGTAGCGTTAAAGTACTTCTACAGCTATGTAGTTCCTCGCTTATATAAGCGTATCTATATACGCTTATAGGACCGAGAATATACAGATCGCTTTATAGATAGCGTATACACTAGTGCAAATGACTAATTTCGCTGTACTAGGAATCTCGTGTTTGAAGATCTACCTATAGTAGCTGAGCCGGTTTATAATCTTCTGAAGCTTCGGTTTCTTTCAGAATGCAACTGGGGAGGATATCAGCATAGTGCCGACCTTACACAGGAGGAACGAAACGACTGTATATTTAGGTGTCTGAAATTATTCCCCAAGCATTGCCTAAGAAGTTTTTGGTATGCTACATGAAATGTTAATACCCGAAGCGATGGCTGATGTCTTGCTAGTTTTGTTCCACGTCGATTTTTGCCTCCACACATCATCGAATATCTCCAGAACCGGCAGCACGCTATCGATTAATTATACTGCACATCGTCAGACGAGCTGGCTCTATTGTTTCGCAATCTACGCTAGCTCTATATCTTTCTTCAAAACACTGAACATTTAGCACATTACCTCCAGCATCCTCATGTGTTCGGTAAGCACATTCAGGAGCTCTCTTTCTTCTATAACTCAAGTAGCGAACAGTCTGAATCCGGACTTCCGGACGAATATAAGGTTACCAGAATATTACCGAACCTGAAAAGAGTTACGCTAGCGGACATGCGAATCACATGCACTCAACATATGGGCCGAGCGCTACTAGACTCGCTCGACGTTTCCACTTTAACTCATCTAAGTATGCTGAATTGCCAGAGAGGCAAAGATTTCGCAACCGGGCTGGGACTTAGAGCGCGAGAACATGAGATCGATCTTGAACATATTGCGCTAGACCTCGGCCGGCTTAAGGAAGACGAAGAAGGCTCCGTTTAATTCTATCTTAGAGACCTGTTAGCTGCAGGTAGACATATCAAGAGTCTGCAAATCAAGTGGTATTGGTCAAATATGCGAGAAGCCTTAGTAGATAGGATTTGTGCTATAGGACTAAGGCTGGAGTTCTTGAGCTTGCATAGGGGCGTATTTAATAATTCAGTCTTACTCTTACGAAACGAGGATCTGGTTACGATCTGTAAGGCCTGTCTGAACTTGCGCCAGGTTGGCTATCAATTTGGGAACGAAGCATACACCGACAAGGAGGTTGACGAAGACGTCGAAGACTTCGTAGTACGTATTGGGTAACAGTCAGAGCCGGTTAGAGTCCAATAACACCGCACAGGAGGCTGTCAAGCACCTCAAAGAGCTCCAAATAGTCCACATTCGCCTTGTACCTTAGCACACAGTCGGCCTCGCTGATGACGACAGCGCACCCGAGCCCAACATCATCTTAACGCAGATTCAGGTAGCCGCGAACACGATTTTCAGCAGACTGCACCGCTCTCACAATTGTTCTAAGCTCGAAGCTATCGTCTTCGGGCACCTGGTAAGATTCTCCACTGAACGAGACGATAACAACTGTGTAGAAAGATGATTAATTAAAGCCTAAGGGCCGAAGCCCGAACTATATACCTAGACTAGCACTAGCGCGTAAATAAATAATAGAATAGCTACTTTCTCTAATACTCTCTTAAATAGATATTTATTATAATTCTAATAGATTCTTTATAATAGTAAATAAGAGTAATAGTAACGCCTTTATATAAATATCTACTATATTAGAGATAAAAGCAATATATATAATATTAAAATTACTTTCTAAGAAATATTCTCTTATAAAATAGAAATATAAGTTAATATACTTAGTATAAGCATTAATATAATAGTTCTTTATAAGAGCTATTACTAGTTAATTATTAGTAGTAAGAGTAAATATATAAGCGTAAGAAAGAAATTAAGTAAGCTTTTAAAGAGTATTATATACTTAAATAAAATAAGCAGATAAATATAAATAAGCTATATACTCTACTTTATAAATAGACTTTGCAATATATAACTGCTGCTTAGAACTCTAAGAAATAGAGAATCTTTAAATCTAGAGAATATATCTGCTAACAGAGCGTCTATTATTAGAATTATAAGCCTATAATACGTTATAGTATATTCTAATATCTATAATAGAAGTAGCAATGCGTTAGTAGATAAAGTTAGTATTAATTATCTCTTAGAGATAATAGAGTAATTAATAAGTAACTTAAAGATAGTACTTACTAGAGTTTAAGCTAAACTTTATAAGAGTTAAAACAGCATATATAAGATTAAGTCTTATGCTAATAATAAGATAGTTTAAGCTTCTAATAATCTGCTAGTATAGTTTCTGCATAGTTTTATAGATAAGCATATCTAAGTTCTAATATTATAGAAATAGGTTTAGATCTAGAGAGGTTTTCTAAGAATTATAGTTATATATATTAAATTATTTTAAGAGTTAATAGAAGTATCTAGTTTAAGAAAGAGTAATTCTAGTATTAGTATAGTTAATTTCTAATTTTAGAAGAATATAAGCTTATTCTAAGTTCTTATATTTAAATTTCTTAAAGATAGTATCTTTAAAGACTTAAATATTACTTAGTTATCTAAGCAGAAGAAGATTATTAATATATATAGCAATAATAATTAGACTAATAAATATGCAGAGGTTAAATAAAGATTAACAGTACCTAGCAGTAAGCAGATATTCTCTTAATATCCTAAACTATTTACAGCTAGACTATTTTAGGCTATAAAAGAATCTTCTTAACCTAAGAACCTTCTTAGATTAAGTATAATTAGGTAGCAGTTATATATAGAAAGCTAGTTCTAGTAGCAGAATAGCGTTAAAGTATATAATATTAAAGTTAATTTAATAAATATCTAATTCTTAAGATATAGCTTAGTAAAGTAGCAGTCTAAGAGTATTATACTTAACTACTAGAAAATAGGTTTTATTATAGTTAATACTAAGTATTTAGAAGCATTCTTAAGCTATAAGCCTTACTTTATACTTAAGAATCTTTCCTTTTAAAGAGCGCTTAATATTAAATACTTAGAAGCTGTTAATTAGATTAGCAGCTTCTAAAATATTTACTTTTTTCTAGATTCTAATAGCAGCATAGAATATAAGTTCTTAAGTAATAGCCTTTTTCTATTTAGGCTAAGCTAGATATTAATAAGCTTTCTTAATATTGCAAAGAATAAACTTATTATTAAACTATTAAGCAATAAAGGCATATATCTATAGATTTATAAATAGATACTTACCTAAAGTTTAGGCAGAGTTATATTAGTTTAGTTCTATAGAGAGATTATTAATCTTTATATTTAATATTATTCCTAAAGCTTAGTAAGTAAGTTTAATAGTATATCTAGATCTAGTTATAATAATAAATAGTAGTTTAGCAGTCTATAAGAATAGAGCTTTTCTCTTTTATAGAGCTTATAGTATTATATTTCTAATAAGTAGTACTAGAAGTAAATCTAGAGACTTAGTAGATATTAGCCTTTTATATTTTAGTAGAAGTATTATTAGCTTATCTTTTAGTAGCTTTAGAATTTCTAGTTTCTTAAATTAATATTTAATAGTGTAGCAAATAGGTATAGGTTCTAGTATGTCTAAGTTAAACTTTAAGTATACTTAACCGAAGGTATACTTAACTTACTTTATTCTATAAGGTTAAGTATTA
>Ga0265780_10009101_pt1 | contig 11959 bp, 13 predicted proteins | sample P1T30metagenome_FD_192432 | JGI IMG/M metagenome (GOLD analysis project Ga0265780, IMG submission 192432) | Plant litter microbial communities from East Loma Ridge, Irvine, California - P1 T30 | ecosystem: Environmental > Terrestrial > Plant litter > Unclassified | place: USA: California... | reverse complement strand
CTATCATCAGTACTTATCAGATAGTAATAATCGCAAGACATACGGGAAGACAGCTCGGGGAGCATCATCTCCGGCGAAACCGGCCTTACACATACCGGAACCATTGTCAATGACCTGGATGTCAGTATGAGTACCGTTACTAGGAAGTTGTGACTTACTAGCGCAGCAACCTCGTCCTCCATTTTGATTATCTATTCTAACGATGTCAGCTGGTGTCGCGGTTTGAAATTGATAGATCGAGAAGGGGTGGTATGGTAGGGTGAGAATCCGCCAAGCCATGCCTGCGGACGGTGCATCGCTTTCCACATGCAGGAAGGCACGATAATGCATTCCCGTGGTAGACGGGGCGGTGCCGTTATGCTTGTGAAGCGGGTGGGGTGTGATGCGGGAATGAGACATGTTCCCCGGTGATCTATTACTGCGGAAGAACACTAGCGGTGTTTCCCCGGGCCCATCGACTAGGTCGAGCAATGAAGCATCCGCTTGATCTCTGGGACTGTCCCGCTGGTGTCGTATGCACCACCATCGAACTCCAGCATAACGATATCGGCGTGGTATGACGATGACAAGATGCGTGTCCCTTATCTCCCGAGCTCAATCGTTGTTTCCCCACTTGCTCACAGACTGCCGCGTCCAAGTAGGAGCGAAATGAACTTACTATATTCGTGTAGTAGCGTGAAAGGATGAAGGAACCGTGAGTCACTAAAGTAAGTGACTATAGTCTATTAGATGATAGAGGTAGATAGAGAGAGAGAGAGAGTAGAGTATGAATGGGGGAGGAAGGTGGGTGATGTCTAGAGGTCTAAGGGTAACACTCAGCCACACGATGACGTTCAGCATTCGGAGTTATTGAATGTGGCACTTGTATAACTCACTGACGCGTCCTGATTCCCTCCACTATACTTGGATTACACTATATCAACTATATACTACTTAACCCAACAATGCCTCTGGAATCATGTATGCTAGTGTAAGTGCACCCCTCAGCTGTAGGGACAACAAGCTTACAATCAGGCTCGACAACTCCGAGTACATGCGGTAGGTCAGAGAGCACGGTGTAACAACACAACCTAATTCAACAGTAATGGAGACTTTCTCCCAACTCGATTCGGAGCACAAGCTCAAGCTGTATCAACAGTCTTTTCAGCAAAGACAGATTCGAATCCAGAATCAGCCGTTGGTCTAATGACTATGGCCGGTAAATCGTGAGCTCCCTGCTACTCTGGAACTTCAGGAGGAGCTGACGTATAGCCCATCATTACTGGTAACCCCAACGAATGACCTCGGTAAACTCATGTCGGCCCTTGGCAAAGCAATAATCGGTGGTCTATCCGATCTCCAAACCTCCATCCAGGTCGCTCAGTTGGCACTCAAACATCGAGAAAACAAGAATCAGCGACAACGAATCGTCGTCTTTGTCGGTAGTCCAGTTGAGGATTCAGAGGAGAACTTAGTCAAGCTGGGCAAGAAATTGAGGAAGAATAACGTCTTGATTGATATTGTTACATTTGGGGAGGAAGGACAGGCAAATGATCAGAAGTTGAATGCGTTGATCGAAGCTGCTGGTGGTGGGGACTCGTAAGCTTTGAATTACAAGTGGTGTTGTGTACGAGCTGACAAATAGGCATATGGTATCTATCCCTGTATCACCGGAACTCTTGGCGGAGAGTATTCAGCGTTCGCCAATCCTATACGACCCAGACTTCGATACGGGAGCTGGAGATGCTGGTGAGGGTGGATTTGGTGCTGTTGACCCAGACATGGACCCCGAGCTCGCCATGGTAAGTCTTGTTCTGGTGCTTTGGATGAGAGCTGACAGCTAGGCAATTCGAATGTCGCTCGCCGAGGCAGAAGCAGCTGCAGGCGGATCATCATCAACAGCCCAAGCCGATACTTCGACATCCGTCAATCTCCCCGAAACCGTCACGGCCCCCTTATCCAACGCAAACGAATCAAATACTGCAGTTGCACCAGCATCAGGCGACGAATCAGCACCACTACTACAGCAAGACGAAGAAGAAGAGGATGACGATGAAGAAGAGGAAATGAGGCGCGCAATGGCATTGAGTAGAGGTGAAAATCCAGATGATGATGTTGTCATGGGCGAAGATGAGGATGATGAGGAGGATGAAGAAGCGGCCATGGCTAGGGCTATCGCTATGAGTATGGAGGATTCTCAACCTCAGGATGAGAAGAAGTAGGATAGTTACTGGTTTGAAGATATTTACATGATTGTGACGAGACGAGCATTTTTATAACAATGTGCATTTTAGTATCATGCCTACAACATTACACGATCTGCAGTCTTCTGAAATCCTTTACTTCGCTTCCCAACTGACACCACAACCACATGCACCCCCATCTTTGGCTTGTGGATTGTTCTGTATTCTGAATGACGACCCGATCAACTCGGTGGCATGGTGCAGAGTTGCTCCTATTCGATCAGCTCCGGACATTCCAGTGCGAGCTGTGACATACCCTTCATAAGCCCGAGGGACATGAGATCGATGACGACAGGTATAGAGTCGACTCCCTCAGGAGTCATCACACTATCATCAGCTCCCTTTCCACTCGTACGCAAGAAAGCTCACTAGTCATCAACTCCCCTCTCCTCTGTTAGAGCCATCGTATATTGATACCCATGACAACCCCCACTTTCAACACCCACCCTCAACGCTAGTTTCCCAGCGGAAATGACATCAGGAGGTTCTTTCGACGTTATCGATGCTAATTGCTACTCATCAGGCCAGCTCCTCTCATACTCTGCAATCGAGTGAGGGAGAAAACGACTAACCTGAACAGCTTGAGGAGTGATGACTAATCTCGCCTCCTCCTCGGGTACTAAGACAACATCATCCTCAAAGAACCCTTCTTCCTTGATTGCTTCTATAGATGGAGGAGTCACTTTGATACTTGGATTGGCCGGAATCGGGGGTAGGTCAGGCGAAGAAGAGGAGGATTGGGTGGAGACGGTAGTGGCATATCGACGATAAGATCGGGTTGGTAACGGTAGACGTGATGGACCTGCTACTCCTATTCCATGTAGCGCTTGATTCAATGGAGCACGAACGAGGTTTCTTGAAGAGGCGAAAGCTACTCGGGATATTAGACGGGGTGCAATACTCATTATGGGTAGATGTCGATTGGTGATGAGCTACAAGTCATTCGTCACTCGAGAGCCAAGATTCAGAAATCAGGTTAATCCGCGGATGACGTGTTATTCCGATGGGGGAGATGAAAGGTCATTGAATAGCTCTTTTTCACGCCGTATGCATGTATATGTGCGGAGTAGTATCTGACCATGAATGGCACCTGCCCAGGATCAGCGCTGCACTCCGGACAAAAGCAATAATGAAGATATTGCCACTGGGTTGACAAAGTGAGGAATTGAATTGACCGATGACGCAGTAGAGTATCGTGACTATTGTACCGGTTTAAGCATACTCAACTCCACCAACAACCCTAAAGAACATCATACATCCATCTATCCATCAAACACACTCCACCTCACTTGATCATCAAATCAGTGAAATCGATCATAGAACTGCACCCTACTCTTGACATTCGTTAGAGCAGCTATATCCGAACGAGTCCTACATTCCAATCGGCCACTTTAGACCGCACCGCCCCACACGACCGCGTACGACTACGCTACACTACTTTTGTCCACCCGCCTGATCGACAATCGAGGAGAAATGTCTGGATCATCCGATATTCGTCCTCCCCAACCTTCTTCCCTTGCTCAGAATCACCCTGATCATCCTAAATTGGCGGACCTTGGATTAAAGGAAGAACATTGTATGTTACACGTCCCTTGTCACGTAGTCTTTTCTCCCTCCTGAGGCATCATCTGTTCCAGATGGTGCAGTTGTTCAGATGTCCAACATTCTCAGTTGATGGCTGCATGACGTACTACCTGGTCACGCTTCACCACTCCCCCGTCTTGCTCATCTCCACCCACTACGCGTTTAATGCTTACCAACCTTCTTTTACAGCTAAAGAAGCAATCATGGCCTCTGTAGGAGTGTGAGTTCCTCTCTCTAAACCATCTACGAATGTCCCCATCTCGTGATCATCACATCACTACGAGTACGGACTGTGACAATCGGTCAGGATATTGAAACTATATATATCTCCCCTTAATTACACCCTATACTTCACACCATGTTGCTTCACGTCCTAACTATCAGAACCCCCAACTCTCCCCCTCAAACCGCTACGCCCACTTCCATGTCTGATGCCGACCCCTCGTCCCCCGACCCTGTCCCCAGTACTCGACGACCTAATCCCAATGTGGGTCCGAGCCCCGGACCTGGTGGACTATTCACCGAAGGTCCTAATGCAAGGAGTAAGAGTGTAACTGTCGCAGATGGGCATGATACCTTCGGAGTGAGTAGATTGTCATATCGTCAGGTACAAAAGCTGATGTGCAGACACTCAACTGTCATCCATCAGCTGGGAAATCCGATTCCGACCAGAACCCCGCTTTCCGGGTTGGTGTCAGTGAAGACAAGAACAAGAGATGTAGGCGGACTATGGAGGATTCTCATAGTTTCGTCTATGATTACTGTGGAGTCAGGGGACAAGGGTACTTTGCCGTGTTCGAGTAAGTCGCTCACCTATGATTCGTAGCTGATCAGTAGTGGCCACGCTGGAAAACATGCCGCTGAGTGGTGCGGACAAAACTTCCACGAGGTCAGCTACCCCTCCTTCACTCATGGACGTGAGCTGATAATTAGTACCTACTCGACGCAACGTTGTCCCACCCCGATCAAGCAGTGCCCGACCTTCTCAACAAGACTTTCCAAGTTGTCGACTCCCGTCTCTCCGCCCTCGCTGCTTCCGGCAAGACCCAATCTGGTTGTACAGCAGTAACAGCCTTCCTTAGAGTGGAACAAGATATCGAGAACGAGCCTAAAGGATTCACCAATCCCAACTTGTCTCCAAGAGGATTGATGCACGGTAAAGGTGAAGACGAGTTGGAAGCCCAGACATCATTGAGTGTTCGAGCAAGGGAAGATTCCATTGGAGCCTCTTCCAGCGCAGATGGGACCGACAGTGGATTAAAGAGGAAGATGTCTGGAAGGAGGATCAGGAACTTTGTCAAGGGCCTTACTAGCTCTGGGGCCAACGAGGAAGCGGTTGAAGACGATGGGATTGCGGTTTCTGCAAGTGATGGATCAAGGGTGGATGCTATCGATCCAAAGAAGCAGAGCGATAAACCATTGAAGAGGGTTCTTTACACTGCCAACGTCGGAGATGCTAGGGCGGTACTATCGTACGTCAACCTATATCATTGCATGGACTAAAGCTGATATATAGGCGAGGAGGTAAAGCCGTACGATTGACATATGATCACAAAGGCAGTGATACTCAGGAAGCAAAGAGAATCATGGATGCTGGTGGTTTCGTCATGAACAACCGTGTTAATGGTGAGTGCCCCGTACTCGTCTGAACCGAGGACGAAGATGCTGATGATTAGGTGTCCTTGCTGTAACGCGTTCGCTTGGAGATGCATCGATGAAGGAATTCGTAGTGGGATCACCGTATACTACCGAGACAACTTTGGATCAGTCGGACGAGTTCTTGATTGTGGCCTGCGACGGGGTATGTCCTTTTCCTTCCCTCCTCCTTCCCTTGCTCCTGCCGTCCTGTCTCATCAACCATCCGCCTCTTGGAATTCCCTTATCTCCCCTTGCCCACCCTCTCGCATGTTTCCCCATCCTTCGATCCGTGAATAGGTGCTAACGAACAGCTATGGGACGTATGCGAAGATCAACAAGCTGTAGACCTCATTCGAAATATCCAAGATCCCCAAGAAGCATCCAAGAAGCTACTGGACCACGCAATGGGTAACTACTCGACTGATAATTTGAGTGTCATGGTCATCCGATTCTACTAGATCTATTGTAGGTCGGGAATGGGATTGGAATCAGGCTTCGGGAATAGAACAAGGACCAGAAGTGCTAGGAAGAATGGTTCGGAATGCGATGTATAGATATGACGCTTGATACTGATTTTTTTATCTGTCAAGGGTGATGATTACTTGCTGACGTGTTCCGATGGTACCTGATCTATTTACTTGGGTGGAAGCGAGATCCTGGTCTGAGATCTTTCGAATGTTACCGTGAGTTACAAGTATAATACATGGTTGATGGTACAAGATATGTGATTGTCTAGGCGTGACTACGGTCTAAGCATAGTAGACTAGACGGCTCTGTTGATATTCTCCTTCAATTTCTCACCAAGACTGACCAATCTCTGAGGTCGTCCACTATTGGGAGCACTCCCTCCCGCTCCGCCACCAGCAATACTCAACCCACCAATACTCCTGGTCATCGACAACGAACTGCCAGGTCTACTCAAATTTTCCAAGCCGACGTGCAAACCCAGTCCTGCACCAGGACTCACGCCCCAACCATGACTAGTCACGGAACTTGGGAACTCACTTGCCCTCCTCCTTTTCTCATTCCCACTTAAACTTCTCTCTCCTACCCAGTCTTCTCCCATTGGTGGGATATCAGGTAAAGCCATAGTCTGTGGAAGCATGGCTAATTCCCTCTTTACGAATACGGGGGGTAAGATGGTTGTTGGTTTCTTTGGTAATGATGGCGGGAGGGGGAGAGTTATTGATTCCGCCTTAGCTGGAATAGCGGGTGCGCGGTTTCGAGAGAAGGAAGAAGGGGTAGTTTGTGGAAGTGGGAAAGGAGGGGCGAAAGCGTTTAGAGAGCCGATCGTCTTCCTTACTGCTGGAATGGACTTGATTGGCGGGGCGGAGTTGACTGGTGGAGTCGGTGCGATTGGGATAGGTCTAGCGGTAGCAGAGATCAATGAAGCTTTTCTCCAAGGAAGTAAATCTTCAATGGGAGATGAAACGATAGTCACGCTCTGAACATTTGGTGATCGAGCAGTCTGGGGTACTGGGGAGGGTTGAGCCTTTCCAACCCCAGATGAGGGGGAGGTGGAAATGAGGTTTCTCAAGCCCTCATGTCTTTTCGAGATTGATTGAGCTAAACTCAATGACAGTGGGCTAGGACTAGCGGGAGAATATTGGCCATGACCAGTGGCTGATCCTAATGATTTATTGAATATTGAGCCAGCTCCTCCGCCTGGTCTGGTGGTTTGTGGAATGGGGATTGTAATGGGTGATGAAGAGGGTAGTCGCTTGGCCGACATTAATTCGATATCGATAGGAGAGAGGGTTGAATAGATTTCGAAATCTAGTAAGGCACCTTGATGTTCTTTGGTTTTACCATTGTTCTCACCGAATGTACCGTCTTCTACTACCATTGAATCGAATTCACCCCATCCTTGACCAACTTCTTCAACTCGTTTGGATTGGGATTGTGAGTGGACTTGCTCCGAATGATTGGATGATGGGAGAAAAGCATCCCTTCGCTTGACAACCACAGGAGCGGGGACGGGCATGGGTACAGTCCTACTCCTCACCACTCCTGGTACCTCTTCTTTGGGAGTTAAAGGTGGTGGAATGGCGGTGATAGGAGTAGAAGGATCTAATTTCCCCTGCTTGACTAAACCCTCTAAAAACTCTACAGAATTCTTTCGGAGGATAGTATTGACTTTCTCAATCTTCTCAACACTAGGTGAATCGAGGATACGTGAAACCTCGTCAACCCTTGATGCGGTCGCTGGTAGTGGGGGCGCGTGATGGGCGGTGAGAGGCGATGTGGAGAGGGAGAGTGATAAGAGGTCTGAGCGGGTGTAGGAGGAGATAGAGGGGCTGGAGAGGGTTTGGGATCGGGGTGGGGTATTGGAACCGGGGATTAGACGGGATTGGGGTTTGGGACTGGGTTGTCAGCTTAGCTCTGCAGTGAATAATGTTACAGGTAGATCAAGGTGGACAACGGACATGGTGGGGCATACTTAGTTTTGAAGGGAGCGTGGCGACTTACACATTGATATAATGTCTCTTCAGAACTGGATCGAGCGACATAGTGTGGTGTGTGGTTTTGTTACGTGTCTGGTGGTATGGTATGCGTCAAGCGTATGAAATGAGAGTAGTGATGAGAAATGAGCTAGAAATATCGATGTAATTCTAGGCCTATATATGCTATCCACTCCAAGCACTCACGCCGATCAAGCTGATCAGTATCCACCCATTCCTTAGATCTTTGCCCCATGTACGACGGTATCCTTTGTCTAATGATTTGGATCGACTACAAATGGGGTTGTAGATGAAAGGGCAGCTGCTGATCGTGAGAGATCAGAGTGTTTGAGATCGAGCTTCCATTCACGCTGATGGGTGAGATTGCAGGTCAAGCTGCTTCATTTAGATGGTAGAATGGTACCCAGTCGACACAAGATACTCTAGCCGCCACAGTGGGGGTGCCACAACCCAAAGTATTTGTTGACGTCATTGATCGACGTCCTTTGACTTGACTTCTTACCTGTTCACTTCTTCTGAAACTGACAAGAGTCACAATGTCAGTCCCTAGACAGCGAGTGACTCGCTCGAAATCTCAACAACCTATCCAAGCCGAGGATAGCGTACAATTAGCTCCAGAGGTCAAAGCTTCATCAACATCAGCAGGTCCGCCAGTCCCTTCCAAAATGGATTCAAGTCACCCTTCGAATCCATTCAATGTGGAGTTCGTGATTCCTTATGATATCTCTATTAAGGGAGATCGATCAAAAGGAGTATCGGAAGTGAGGGAGGGGTACGAAGCCTTATTGAGAGCTTTGGAGGGTGAGGGTGGATTGAAAGTGGCTTCTAGGCCAGCTAAGGTTTCTGGGAAGGATAAGAAGGAGGACGATAAGAAGCCGGAGGAGGTATGGATCTTCGTTGGTATTTCTGATGAGAAAGCAAAAGAACTGGTCGAACGTGAGAGGTACGTCCTCACTTCTCTCACTGAAATAACGAAAGCTAAGTATCAGTGCGCTAGATAAAGCCCACAACCTCCCGCCTCGACCCGTTTTCAACCCCACTACACCAGCTACGAAACTTCGACTCTTATACTCGCTTCTCACTGCTCCGCCTATCCAACATGGTCTTGGTATTACTCCTGGTATTGGAGAATGGACGAGAGTCAAGAGTATCATGGCCTTGCATGATGATCAGGCCGACAAACAGTGGGTTAGCAGGTGGGCTGGCGGGGATTGGAAAATCGGTCTATTGACTGGATTATCAGGGCAGATCAGTCAGGATGTAAGTACAGCCTCCTTACTCGCGAGCGAGTTGAAGCGGAAGGCGCATCGCCATTGCTCAGCTGACAATCAGCAACCACCCCCTGTCCACCTCTACTTCGACTTCTTATCCACTTACTCTCGATCTTTGGTCCCCCTCTCCTTAATCTCTCTCCTCACTTTCTTCCTCACACCCAAAGACAGTTACCCTCCAATCTACGCCCTTGTCCTTTCCCTCTACGCAACGACATTCACAGCATACTGGAGAGTCCGAGAACGTAAATTCGCAATTCAATGGGGTACCCGAGGCTGCGAGTCTGTTGCCGTTGGTCGACTCCGACCTGAATACGTCGCTAATCTCAATTTGAAGCAGTCTGGAAATGATGGGGACGGGGTTGATGCTGTACATGCTGGTGATGAGGGTAAGAGGGATGTTAAAGTTGCGGCTAGTATTCCGGTTATTGCAGCATGCGGAATGGGATTAGGAGGTTTGTTGATGGGTATCTTTGTACTTGAAGCATTCGTGGGAGAAGTCTACGATGGTTTCGGAAAGAAGTTGTCGTGAGTCCCTCTCCTTTTCTCCTTGTTATCCAGTTATGCAAAGAGACAAGCTGACGGATAGCCTCTCATTCCAACTGCTCTATTCGCACTAGTTGTCCCTCAAATTGTCGCCGCATACCAACTCCTCGCTAGGAAATTGGTTCGATGGGAAGATCACCCAACCCCCATTGGTGCAGAAAAGAGCTTGACTGTAAAGACTTTTGCTGTGAATGGGATTGTAGCCTACCTTGGTCTGTTCCTTACTGCGTATGTCCTCAGCTCTCTCCTTTTCATCATTGTCCCCTTCCTTTTTGCAACTCGCTCCTCGACCCTTCGAGATCGCCTAAAAGGTGTGAGATCAGTGGGCTAATGATAGATTCGTATATGTCCCCTTCGGATCTCATATCATGGGATACGTCCAATCCACCCTTGTCAGCTATCAATCTGGAGGATCAACGCACCTAGCCAAAGCTGCTGGAGACGTGAAATTAGGTCCCAGGAGTACTGCTTCCACTCAGCACTCGATCAAAGCAGGAAGATTGAAGGGACAATTATTTGCTTGTATGTCCCTCCCCTTGCTCATTACGAGTACTGACGATCAGATACCGTTACCAACCAAGGTTCGCCCACACCTGTCGAGTACCAAGAGTACCAAAGAAAAGAGCTGATGTGATAGTAATCAACATGTTCTTGGAACTAGGTCTACCTTTTATTTTACGATTTATTAATGACTGGCGAGCAGGTAAAACGACAGTTAAAGAAGCAGTTGAAAAAGTCAAGAATGTCAAGAATGGGATTCAATCGGAGAAGGAGGATCCGGTCCCTAGTTCGGCTGAAGAAGCTGAGAGTTTGTTTATGGAGAAGGTCGAGAGGGAACTTGGTTTACCTGAATATAATCTATTCAGTAAGTCATATCTACATACATCGTCATTCACCTCCCCGATCAACCTCGTCCACCCCCATCTTATGCTCTCACCACTTGGGGAAGCGAAAGGAGACTAATAAGTAGCGGATTACGCAGAAATGATAACTCAATTCGGATACATTACAATCTGGTCACTAGTATGGCCCCTAGCTCCCATCTTTGCTTTAATCAACAATTACGTCGAGTTGAGGGCAGACGCAGTCAAGATTTGTAAACATGTGAGAAGACCTGTTGGCGATCGAGTTGAGAGTATTGGAAGCTGGTTGGAGACTTTGGTATGTCCTCTTCCTTCCTTCCCCCTTGCGTCTTCCTCCTCCCATCCTCGGAATCAAGCCTCGGTTCCCCTTCTGCTACTATTGCGCCACATAATTGAATGAGAGCGCCTCGAAGGTGTAAGAAATGAATAAGGAAGCTAATGATCAGAGCATCATCTCCTGGATTGGAGCCATCACGAACGCAGCCCTCATTTACCTCTTCCGCCCAACAGCCGAATTGGCTGCTCACAGCCAAACTCCAAACCCGAACGTGCCCCCTTACGCAGGAACATCCCATCTTCAAACCATAATCAACTCCTATACCTCCCATACCACTCTCCGAACCATCTTACCAACTTTGATCCCACTCGCCCTAGTCGCCTTGGCGGCATCTCATGGATTCTTAGTCCTGAAATGGGTAGTTGAGGGCGTAGTAGAGAGATTAGTCTGGAGGGGAAGTAAGGAGGAACTTGAGGTACAGAGACTTAGAGCCAAGACTCATGGTGTTGAGAAGAAGATTGAGAGTTTGAGTAAGCGAAGTGGGGGTGAAGGGTTGAGGGGTGGGTTCTGGAATGGTGGGGAGGAGGGTGCGAGGGAGATTGGGAGGGTCACTAAGCTCAACTAGTTGAAGGGCGAGTGATGACACATCGTGAGAGAGAAGAAAAAAGGGATGAGTAACGATTGTGAAGTAGGATAGTATTTAGGATGATCATGAAACGCATACACGCCAACAGCTTAACTCTTTCACACTTGATGATCCATCGCCTATGATACTCCAGTTCTCGTACCGCTCCATAAGCACTCGGCCGGCAATCAGTAACCTCGTGATGCATCCAGGTAATTCATATGATCATTCTGCCAGCAATCCAAGCATTATTATGTACAGCTAAACCGTCCAGCGGTGTTCTATTTGTATCCTTCATTTCCCCTAATACCAATTCCATTCCCATGTCCAAGTCATGATCTCTTAATCAGACTTTATTTACAAGAAGCAATAATCTTCTCATATTCCGACATTGCCGAATTCTGGAATCTCGTATGAGGGAAAGCAGTATCGATACATTCTGCACAAACCCCTAGCCGTCAGCTCGTATCA
>Ga0265780_10009100_pt1 | contig 11960 bp, 13 predicted proteins | sample P1T30metagenome_FD_192432 | JGI IMG/M metagenome (GOLD analysis project Ga0265780, IMG submission 192432) | Plant litter microbial communities from East Loma Ridge, Irvine, California - P1 T30 | ecosystem: Environmental > Terrestrial > Plant litter > Unclassified | place: USA: California... | reverse complement strand
TGGAGACTCTCTTCGATCTGGGGCGTCGGCGCTGGATCCAAACATGATTACTGGACAGTCATCTTGGGAATTTTCGGAAAGTCATCTTGAGATCCTTGCGAGATTTCAGAGTAGGACGTCTCTGACTGTCGGAGGTATGGTATAACATTGAACCGTTTTGAGTATGCGGGCTGACTGACGGAATTCGCATAGGCGAGAGAATGGCCCCAGCATGCAGAGACATAGTATGCCGCCTCACATTCAACGTAACTTCTAACCCATTCCTCCTTTAGCTGTTCAGAACTGACTTGTAGTGTAGCACCCCTTCCTAATGCACATGATCCTTGGCCTAACCCTGATGCACGACTCCGCTCTTGCCCACTCTCCTACCCAATCCATCTCTCTCCAAAACGCATCGCTGCGCCACTGGTCCCATGCGACAACGATCTATCAGCGTCTCCTCTCCGGTCCCATTCCACCATCTCAACGCGACGCCATCTGGGCCACAGGCGTCCACTTGGGCGCCGCATCTTTCTGGTACCTTGAAACCGACGACCCCCACGCCGTCTGGCCGCTAAAGCATTCCGAGCCGGGTGACCTGGCGTGGATGAAGATCGGAGAGGGAAAACGCCATCTCTGGCGTATCGCAGATCCAACAAGAGAGGATAGCGTGTTCAACCGCGTCCTGAAGAAGAAGACAGGCCCGTGTCCTACGCCGCCCGAGTGGATGATCAGCAACGACACCAGTCTTGTGCCTAAGAAGGTGGGACTGCTGTTCGGGATCACGGAAGAGTCTAACAAGGAGAACAATGTTTATCACTTCCCCGTCCTCATCCTCTCGCGCATCCAGCATCTACGCCTCTCCCACACCAACGTACTGGATTTCCTATACTTTACCGCGTTTATCACGCCCGAATTCCTGTCCTTACTCGAACAAAAAGATCCCAAAGCCGTGTTTTTGCTGGGCTGGTGGTTCAGCATGTGTCGAGATGGCACGCTCTGGTGGGTGACGCGCCGTGCGAGGGTCGAAGGAGAAGCCGTGCGGATTTGGCTGGGGAGGGTGGATAGGCGTCTTTTGGACTTGTTGGAGGAGCTGGGTAGGAGGAGAGTGGATGTGATGGAAGAGAGATTCTGGGCTAGGGATCGGGTTGTGGATGAGGAGGGGTTCGAGACTAATTGGGCGTTGGATTCTAGAGGGAGGATATTGACGGTGGCCTGAGGTCTTCAAGCGTGGAAGTTGGACTTTCTGGTGTCTGACGTTCGGTAGAACTTTAGTCGTTCCTGTGCATACTAGTCCAAAGGGAAATGCACTGATGGAAGTTGCTTAGTTCGTCGATACTTGAAGCGCTCACAATGTGCCGCGCCGCTCAGTAATGAGGGGTTTAATGTGTTTCAATGATTACGAGATCGCACCCTAAAACTATACAAGTGACGACTTGAAAGACCTTGAGGCCTCTGACGTGGGCTTGGAAACTTGCTATTTACCACTGGTATTACGATGATGTCTCGCCCACGAGCTACCTCCAGCTTCCGAAATCCATACTGCGCCTATGAAATGAGATCATCTTGGGGGGATCGTTGGCATAGGAAGAAGTTCAATTCCAGCATTGGTTTCTGTGTTGCTTGACGTCTGATCCACCTGATCCATCTCATCTGCGCTTGTCTCTGGAGAGCCCGTAGGATCAGCAAGAGTGTCTGCCGATCGTTTTGCTCGCTCGTTCCACTCCTGTCTTGGCGAGCCGAGTTTCTTTGGGTAGCCACAATCTTTCAGAAGCTTGGAGCACGGTCGCGAGCACCACTCTACCGGCGCAGTGAGTGCATGCGATATTGTCCTTAAAGTATACTTGAACATAAACCAGGTAGTGATATCGAGCTGGTCGAAAACTTCTTCTAGACTCTCCTGGCCGGTACTGGGCACAAGCCAGTAACAAAGGAACCATGCGATGACGTTGGTGCCTGCAAACAATAAGAGTACGCCGAATTGATCGAGCCTTTTCAGCAGCCATGGGGTTAAGACGGCGAGGAGTCCAGCCCCCAGGAAGTTCCAACACACTGCGAGGCTCATGCCGAGTTCTCTGTTGACGAGGGGAAAGACTTCTGCTGAGATGACGAAAGCTGCTGGACCTTCACCGATGGAATATGCGATCATGAACACGATCAAGAAAATGTAGTGTCCAGCAATGGCTCCAATCCGATCTTCAGCCTTCAAAACTAAAGCAGAGCCTAGCAATGAGATAGCCATGACTGGAAATGACCAGTTCAACACTCGCCTGCGTCCACCGGACCTGTCGATGAAGAATAGGGCAGGGATTGTAGCTATGAAGTTGAGGAACATCAACCCAAGGGAGGCGCCCAGTAGCTGCATGTTTTGGTCGGGGTTCGTGTGAATGTCGCCATTGAAGAAGGAGTATCGGAAAAACGAATCGGCCATGAAAGCTATCAGGTTGATACCGCAAAGTTGTTGCGAGACCATGACAGCGGCGGCAGCTCGGTGCGCTCTATTTGTATACCCCGAGCGAAAGAAGATCAACGTGATTCTTTCTCGCCAGCTGATATGCTTAATGACGGCATGGAAGGGGTTCTTTGGTGGTTTCGAACGAGAAGTATCGCCAACGCGAAGACTTGCATGTGTGATCCTATCGACCTCACTGGTCGTGTAGGGCTGACCAACTAATGCTGCCTTCAGCCGGCGCTGCTCATCTATCAGACGCGTGTGCATTAAGAACAGTTCGCCAGCGGCAAGTATGGGAACCACCTCGCCTCGAAGATCGACAAGGGAATTGTAAGCTTCCCTAATGAGCTCTCCCCTGCGAGAATCGTTCTTCGAAAGTTTGCCTTTCTTCGAATTTTTGCTGTTTTTCGAGTGTTTGCCGTTTTTCGAAAGTTTTCCGATGGCGCCGCTTTCCTTCAACAGCCATCGAGGGGATTCTGTATAAAAGTCAGCTCTCAAGAATGGAGAGTTTGAAGTCATAAGAGCCTCTTACCAGGAGAGAAAAGGATCAACGAAAGTAGTATCAATGCAGGGATGAAGGCGGAGATGAACATGTATCGCCAGCTCGAATGCACATTGAGACTATACACCGCCATATTTGCGACCGATCCGGCGGCTAGCCCGAATGCCACGAAAAGCTGCCAGAAAACCAGCAGAAAACCGCGTATATCTTTGGGCGAGGTCTCAGAAAGCAGAATAGGCACGATTGAGGCTTTGCCTGCCATGCCAGCACCTAAAAGAATTCGAAACCCAAGAAGATGCTCCCATTTGTGGACCGAAGCAGAACCTACCACCGATATAAAGCTGAATATACCCGCGACGCATATAGCACCTCGACGACCGAAGCGCAGGATTCTGGTGATTGGATCGGTGATGATGAGACCTAGTATTGCACCAGCGAAGAATGGTACCCCGATTGTGATTCCGAGCAGCCAGTCATTGTGGCCAAGACTGACATTGAGATCGCTGTCTGCCCGTCTCGACGGTGTCCCGGAGCCGGAACTGAGACCTGCAGTGGTAGGCTTGCCCAAGTCGTTCATGACTTCGATAGCAGCTCCTTCATATTGTTAGTTGAGATGAGGTATCTACTTCTTTCGACGTATCTTACCAGCCATAGCAGCTTGATCCCATCCCCTGGAGAGATGTCAGTCACTAGTGGTATGCGCTGTGTATCAACACCTACTGGGTCACTGCTGCCAAGATACAAGCCATGATCAAAAGTCGATGCAACCTCGAGATATCTCTCAACGTTTCCCACCTACTCTGGGGCAGGAAAGCCTTGTACAAAATCTGGCTTTCAAGTCTTGTATACTTCTGCTCGCCGACACTCAACTCAATGGGTCTGTGCAGTTCCTTGGGTGTCTTGGAACGGGCATCTCGAACGTCTTCGAATAGATTCGTAATGTCACTTTGGGATCGAAGTGCGATGACACCGCGAATGAATACATCCTGCTCAACTAGTCCGGGTAATTGATATTTCTCGTGGAATCTTTGGGCTTCTTTGTGCGTTACCCCACTCAGTGGGTTATAGATGGAAGGACTGTAAAGCATTATTAGGAACGTTCGTGACAAATTGTAAATGATGTCATACACGGGATTCTCGTCGAGATGAAGCTTTTGTACAGGCGGTAGCGTGACCGGTGGAGTAGCCGTATCCGTAGGTGTGGCCATTGTTGTCGGATACTCACAGATGAAAGAGTGGAGCAGCACGGAAGGAGCAACGATCAGGTGTGGAGAAAACGTAACATGGGTTACACCTGGAAACGGTTCATATGTGTATGCGGCCTCTATCGAAAGCCTGCCAAAGACCACGGGCAGAAAGAAGGCAACAAGGCGACATGCGCTGCATGCCAGCATGCTTTGCCACGCATGAGCGATAGGTACGCAGCGTCGCAACCTGGAAATTTGAGGCGTTTGCACAGGCACTGGTGACGTTGCCAGCGGTTCAGCTATGCGAGAGGGGGGGTCAGTGAGCGCCGCCTGGCTGTTGTACGACATGAAGGCGCGTTAGGTTCGCCTTTACGGCTTAGACAAAAGGTCCTCCATTTCTCACCGGTCAGCCGCCGGTGTGAGGGGCACAGCGACATATACTGAGCGTACAGATACTTCGTGATTGCGAAATAGACCTCCCGGTCACTGAAAAGGATTTGAGTGGGCTTTTTGAACCTGAAGATGGTCGAAGATGATGATGTCGCGATGGAGTGCGAAGGACGCCGCAAGGGAAACGCGTCTCCAAGCGCCGCCCCCAATACCTAGGTACTTAGCGCCCGCCCGGGCTTCTGCCAAGCCCAGCCGGGCTTCTTTGACAACCACCGAACCTCCGCTGCGGTGTATGATACTTTTTGCACGCAAAGTGCCAACGAATAAGGCGACGCCCCTTTGAATCAGATTAGGGCCTGCCCACTCTTGTTTTAGGCTAGCGGTTGAAGCCATACTTGGGTTGAAGAGACATGCCACGTTTTCACGCCGCAAGTTGCAAGCACATACCTAGGTAGTTTCAAGGTTGTCTCTGGTAATCGCGAAATCGCAGTACCTGATTGTATGGGGTGTCATGTGTTGCGGGAAATGTGACACTCGTCGCTCTGCATCATCGCGGTACCATGATGATTGCGATATCTCATGATTGCAGCACCGCACCCCGCAAACGATACTCAAATAGATACTGACATCAGGCTTTTGTTCTTAACTACGTAATGTTGCAATTAACAGACAGCGTCTGCTGTCTACTTCAAACCTCTTCCACGTGATATTGTCATGTTAGTGAAACGGCATCAACCGTTCCAAGGCTTTGCGACAACGACAAGAATTGCTGCATCAGTACTGACCCAGTTCAATATCTGAGTTGGTCTTCGGCCGTTCCATTTTTGTAGTAGGTTTCCTCTTCTCATACCTCCACATTCTCCACTTCCAACAAGCTAGCGTTAGAGCAGTCAGAGGGACTGATATCACGAAATAGAGCCAGAGTTGTTTCGAGAGGACAAGATTGCGAGACTTAGAGTCGAAGTCGAAAAGATTCATGCCAAACATAGTCTGCAAGTCTTCAGTACCGGCCAAGATTTACGGGGAATGTGATACGTACGGCAACGAAAGAGAACGGTAGATAAAGTGAAGTGACCAGCGTTACCGCTCTGATGGCGATGGAGTCCTCTCGCGCCGATTTGGCCATACCCATCGTATAATTGTTTTGGCTTTGCGCCAGTTGTTGGAAGCCCAGGTTTATTGTGTCCAGCATTGACTGAGCGGTCGACTGTGCTCTTCCGCCCATGTATAGAGCATATCCTCTATATGATGCAGCGTCCTTGCGGAACTGGGCGAACGCCGCTTTTATGACCTCAGATGTGCCTTCTATTGCTCCGCTCGACCCAGAAAAGATTCTGTTGGCTTCTTGAAGATCGTCTAAAAGGATTTCGAAGGATGCGAGAATAGGCTCGAGTGGCAGGATGTTCTTCTCAACAGCGCGGGTGTCTCTGAGGGTTTCGAACGTGACGAGCGGTTGTTCGATGGATGTACAGGCCGATTTGATATCCTTCGCATGTGTCAGTAGGGACTTCATTAGGCTGTCATCATCGATGAGAGCACTCACTAATTGCAAAAGCTTGGCTACGTGGTACTCGAGATAATCACGCCAAGAGCCGAGATGTATAGATATGAGCATCGAATGGATTAGCATGGGGTTTGCTAATAGGCTGATTTTGGCCTTTGGTTGTTGTAGCACCTGACTGAGGTGATCTTTGAAGTGGGCGGAGGGGCTTGGATGTACGATGAACAACACTGATCTCGCCCGCTTCAGCTCGGTGAAGTGGTAAATTCCTGTTTGTCGAATTCGCCACGGATTTCCTTCGCCGACGGCTTTCTTCTCCGAATATTTGTATACCCAACCGAACTCTAATAGTCATTACGACCTCAACCTAAGATATTGATGAGGGCTAACATACCATAACGGTCATCAGTGAGATGTGACTGCGCCGCGCTCGAGAATTCCTCTTCAGTCGGCATATATCGGTCTTTGAAGCATGCTAATATCTGAAGGAAGCCGGGGCTGAGGTGGTAACGGTTCATGAGGAGAGATATCATGTCGCTGCTGATGCTGAGAGGCGCCCATGTATTCTTCTGGTGAACTGTGCTAATACTCCATCAGCCTAAAGCTAGGATTACTTCAGATTTACTTACTATATTTCCAAACTACTACCCTTTCCACCTGTATCATTCATATGATTGTCAAGGTAAGCCGACAGTTGCAAAGAGCTAGTAAAGCTGTGCGTTGATAGAGCATGCGACGCATCACATGTGAAGCGAGTTAGTTCGAGCAAGTGGCTATCCTTGTGCTTCGAGAACAACTGCTTGCAGCCGAAGATGCCAGCCTGTATATGTGGCGTTGAAAGAGCGAGGGTGTGGGGGTCATGCGCGTCCTTGTCGTCCTGCTGAGAACTAAGAAACATCTTGGAGAAGTAAATTGAAAGGCGAGATGATAGGTTGTTGAGTGGGATACGTCGTATGTGTTTGAACTATGTAGTCGGTTCTAGCCTGTTCAAAACGCGGGATGACCGTGTTCGAGCCCGCGGGAGCCCCGCATTGCCTGAGCAGGCCGACAGAGAGGGCGCCTCAGACTTTGGCAGCACTAAAGAATGCGTCCTGTCAGCGTTCACCGGTCACGGAAACAATGGGTGGGCTGTGTTGCCTCAAGTCCTCCTAAAGGTGTCAGCATGAACTGATGAGCGATTCCGGAGACCTACATCAGTCAATTGCTCAGGAGCCTTAAATGTGATGTAGTCTCCAGCTTTTTGAATCTGGAAATTGATCTTATCACCAAATTTCTTCTTGAGGAATTCATGTAGCTTGTCGCGGCTGTGGTAACGGTGGAAGACTTGATGTTGTATCATGGCTTGGTAGTGGCTAAGCTGAGATAAGGCAAGATTGCAACTACCTACCGCTGAAAGACTCTTATAACCTACTATGATTTGGACAAGGCTGAAGTAAGGTCGACTCGGCCTCGATCATGCTGAGGCATGTCTGCGCTGGCGCATGCCCATAGGTCTGCTCATGACCCAAACACCGTTGTCGTGTTATCACAAGGTTCGTTGTCATAAGGCTAGGTAGCATACGCCTGGGCAGGCGGGTATCTGATGGTGGCAAGAGAACATGCGGTGATTTGCCTGTTGTGACGGCACGTTCCTGCGGGTAGAAGTGGCGAGTCTGGCGACACGCGGGCGGCGGGGGTCCGCGCCATGCAGCTCCTTGGCCACCCCCAAATGAGGCCGTCCCCATAGGCGATGTTGCCTATCACCCAGAAATGTCTTGCTGCATCTACGCCCCACACTTCTGCTACCGCGTTCCACATCTTACCCCAACGTCGCTATTAGTGGCACCCTCCCAGCAACAGGCTAACGGGCCTCTCTTTGCGTTGCAGGGACGATTGCGCTTTACCGTTTCTACCAAGCGGATCCTTCTCGCACTGCGGCGCGCGTCCCGTCGCGTGTTCCGTCGCGTGCCACGACTCGTGTTACGATCGAATCAATCTTGACACAGAGATGCTAAGGTAGTCGATCTTCGGGGCATCCGGAATCAATGAGCGACATGCCTAGTTTCCCAACCTTGCGGACCACCACGTCTCTGAGGCGCGAGTCTCAAGTAGAGCAGTTGGCTAAGAAATTACAAAAGGCTGTCGGACGTACTGTGGAAGATATTCCCGGAAATGACAGACACTCTCGCCGCTTCATGCCAAAAGCCGATCTGAATCGGATACTCAACTACAAGTCGTTGGACCTTTTATTCAGGGAGCTTGTTCGTCTAAATTCTTCCTCCGGAGTCGGTGATGTTTCACAAGCTACCACCAGCGATGCCGCTGACGAACAGGATGGCTCCTCCCCTACGTGTGCCGACGAGATCATTGAGAAATGCATTTCAGCGACAACGGGTACGCCGTCTCGAACGTCCCTACTTGCGTTTTTCTTGTACCAAGACCGACTCGAGTTGCTTTTGTTATTCTTGGGTTGGGTGACTTCTGAGTTTGATCGACCTGCAGCCGACCACAACCGCTTCGTCCCATCCGATAATTCGATCCCATTCAAAGAGATCGAGCTAGTCAAATATGGAGTCCCTGACAGATACCACGCATCCATACTTGGGGAGCAAGCGATTTTCAAACCGAAGACGATTCAGAAGCTGAAGCATCATAACATCAGCAGTAGCGAACGCTTACCTTTTGTTGGCAGGCAGGAACCAATCAAGAGCGGCTCTCAAGGCCAAGTCTTCAAAGCTGAAATAGCGCAATGTCACTGGGAGATTCGAGAAAATGAGGACCAGGAAGATTGCGATTTCGTCACCGGTAATCCAAAGAGAACGAAAGTCGTGGCTCTCAAAGTCTTCAAGGCGGTAGAATCTGTACGCGATCAGCCCGAGGCCACCAAGGAGTCAGACTTTGGAATCGAGCTCAGCATCTTGAAAGAACTAAGAAGATACAACACCAAGCACAACATGATCATGCTACATTTAGGTAGCATAACTGAACTCGATGGGGCAGGAAATCCCACTCGACATTCCATTATCTTCGAACTGGCGAGTTTCAGTCTGGGTGATCTCCTCAAAGGTGAAAAGCGCGCCCTGGAAGACATCGCACCCTCTCGCCAGCTCGCCAGCCTGGTTGACATCGTTGAAGCGTTAGAATGCTTGCACAATCAGTTCAAAACTTTACATCTTGACATAAAACCTGACAATATCTTGATTTTCGAAACCTGTTCCGGCTCTGGGCGCGAAAGGCAGCACAAGCTTACTTGGAAGCTCAGCGACTTTGGTCTGGCTCGCAAGAGAGATGCAAAGAAGCAGAGGGCAGGATCTGCACAAACCTCCACAGCTACATCGCGAACATCTACTCAGCCAGCGACGAGACCGACAGGTTTATACCAGGCTCCAGAGATCCAGGACGAGAAGACAAGTCTAGCAGGTCAGGATAGTGATGTTTGGTCTATGGGCTGTGTCACACTCATGGTACTTGCGTTCATTGCCGACGGGTCAACGGCAGTCAGTGCGTTGGAGACACTCTTAATGGTCAATTTCTCGGACTGCGCTGGTAAAGAGCCACTGTTCTACGTAAGGAGTGACTCATATCAATGGGATAACCGGAATAAGTACGTCTGCTATTATCTTCCGGAGCAGGCGCAGGCCTCGAAAACGAGTATTATTCCAGGAACAGGACGACAACATAGCGCTGCTCTCCATCCCTTGCTCATAGATTGGTCCAACACACTACTCAGGTCAAGGTACGACCTTGAAGTTGCGCAGAGATACGTTCTAGATATACTGAAAGTTATCTTTGGACGGGTTCTTCGCGTCAATCGGAACGAGAGGATAAGAGCGACCGAGCTGCGCAACAAACTTGCCACCATGCAGCGAGATTGGCGCTCGTATGACCTCGCGCCTAGAACGTACGAATATCGCGACATCTCAGAAGAATTGTATTTTCCGCAGAATCATCACGCTCAAGGACGCGGGCCTAGCCAGGGACGATCTGACGAGCCCTTTGCGTTACTAGAGCCAGACGCTCGCCACAGCATTTCAGATACAACCATTTCCCCGACGAAGATCGCCGATCCACAAACCACTCATCAAGATACTCAAAACAACCTTCTGCATCCAACACATCCAAGCGAGCACTCTATGCGAGCCGAGTGGATTCAAATGCAAGATCCAACGGCGCAAACACAAGACCCAATAGGGGCAATACCACATAACCAGGTCCAAGGTCAGACTGGAAAGACGGCAGCTATGGAAATGGACGCGACAGAAGATCAGCAAGCCCTCACACCGGAGCAGAAAGTCCATATGCAAGAACAACTTCGCACCGCAATTGAGCAAGACGATGCTGCTAGCGTTAGAGGCCTGCTCAGAAAAAGCCCAGAGATGTTACGCCAGCTATTGCCTGACCAAGGGAGATACCCAATTCATTGGGCTCTGTTTAAGGGCGCCTATGAAGCTCTCGATGCGCTTTTTGAGAACGCGTCACTTGAGATCACGAAGCTGGAGTGGAACGGACGCACTGCGCTCGATCTCGCATTGGATTCGGGAAGGCCCGCAGCGCTCGATTGCATCCGAAAACATCGCATCAAGTTCGACTTCCCGCTTCCGCTTTACGAGAAGCGCAAGAAAAAGCTTGGGCGGGAAGCTAAGGAAATCGCGGACGACTTGTTTGGTATCTGTAATAAGCAAAAGCGCTCTTTTCCCTGGCGTAAAAACCAAACGTCTAATCCGTCTGCATAACTTTGCGACAGGAAAAAGACTCCAACAATTTCAGCAATCCACAAGACGCAGGGTATTACGCTGTTAGTTTCTGGGAAGGCATAGCACGCGATCCACTGCATCAGCCGTGATAATCCTCCGTGTACGCGGGAGCTCTGTTCCAGGGACCGCTGAAGGATTACAATAGCTAGATTGCGACACGAGCCTTATGGCGTTGGAGGGATCTGGTCACAAGCAAAAAAAAGATGCCGCTTTCTTGCTTGAACGCGCTGGTGTTGGCGATGCTGCATGGGCAAAAAGAAGGCAAAAACATACAACAGCGGGGATTCGCTAGTGGTCACCCACCTAACTACTAATCCGCCGGTACACTGCTTGTATATGGCTGAGCGGACGGGAAGCCTAATTCTCAGTGTCCTATGGTCGTATGTGAAAGATTGGGTTGATGGTTGGCAATATATCGGCAATTTCAAAGAAGCGGTGAAGAGAAACGAAATTGGGCGCTAGTCCCCGCTGCAATCACACCGCTCTGGCCACTACAACTTTGGTATGTCTAGTGGGTGATACGGTGTAGGGAGTTTGGTAGATTCGGTTGCTTATGTTATACCCATTTCTCTTTTATGATACATAGTCTTCTTGAATTCCATGTCCTTCCTCCAATTACTTCTGCAACACCGGCCACCCCTTGACGTACTTGATCGGATTCCATCCCAGAAACTTGAAGTTGTCTCGGTACAGCGGGTCGAATGTCGTGTTGACGTAATGGTAGTACAGCACATCGCTTCCGCGGTAGTCGGAAATCACCGCTTGTCCACCGGGTGCGTACGTGTTGCCGTGACTGCCGTAGACCATGCTACCGCCACCCTCGGCGAGATCCTTTCCATTACGGTCCACGAAAGGTCCGCGGGGCGACTTTGAGCGACCGACAAAGATGGTGTATTCAGCTCCAGGCGGAGGCAGCGCAGCGGGGTTGTAGCCGCAGCACAGGCCCGCCGAGTACCAGAGGTAGTAGAAGCCCTGCTCTTTGTTGTAGTTGATATATGGGGCCTCCTCAGCGGATGCGCCGCCCCAGGAAAGAGACATATTGGCGTACGCCTGCTCTTTAGTCGGCAGCACAGGATCGTAGGTATAGCTCAGCTGACGGGCAGTGGGGATTTTGACCGATTTGAGATCCTTGGTTAACTCGAACTGCCAGAGGTTGGCCCACCAGGAGCCGTAGGAGAGGTAGCTTTTGCCGGTCTTGGCGTCTTGGATGAAAGCC
>Ga0265780_10009099_pt1 | contig 11961 bp, 12 predicted proteins | sample P1T30metagenome_FD_192432 | JGI IMG/M metagenome (GOLD analysis project Ga0265780, IMG submission 192432) | Plant litter microbial communities from East Loma Ridge, Irvine, California - P1 T30 | ecosystem: Environmental > Terrestrial > Plant litter > Unclassified | place: USA: California... | reverse complement strand
GGCAGGGGGCCGACGTCGGGTGCGCCGGTTACCGGCTCGAAAGGTAGTGACAAGGGCAACTGCACCAGCTTTTCCGTGAACAGGTGGTCGTACCGCCCTCGCGGCAGGAACTTGCGCTCGACCAGGTAGTAATCCATCGCGGCCAGGCCGGTAGTGCCAGGGTAGCCGATCCAGGAGGCTTGCACGGGCGCCAGCCGGCGCGCGAACGCGGGCAGCCGGTTGAAGGAGGTGTGGCCCGAAAGATCGACCAGGATGTCGATGCCGTCGGCACGCACCAGCCGCTCCAGCTCGTCGTCGTCGAGCACGGTGATGTCGCGCCAGTGGGGCAGGTAGCTGCGCAGGCGTCCGGTGACCTTGTCGTTCAGGGTATGGTTGTAGTAGGCATGCAGCTCCAGCCCGGGACGCTGTCCGAGTTGCTCGAAAACAGGTTCGATGAAGGAGGCGACCGCATGGTTGCGCAGGTCGCCCGACACGAAGCCGATGCGCAGGCGCCGCTCCGGCTCGGGCGTGTTGTCCCATTGGAGCGATGGCGCGGTGTCCCGTTCGACCAGCTCGCCGTAGCGCAGATGCTCGCGGAACAGCGCGTCCGGCGTCATCCCGGGCATTTCATTCATGCAAAACAACATATTGCTGCGGGCGCCGATATTCTCGGGCCTTCGCTTGAGCAATTCGCGATAGGCAGCCACCGCTTCGGCCGCCCGGCCCTGGGACTGCAGGATCAGCGCGAGCGTGATGGTGGCGTTCTCATGGTGCGGATCGAGCGCCAGCGCCGCGCTGGCGCTGGCATACCCCTCGGATAGGTTTCCCAGCTCGGACAGGGTGATGGCCAGCTGGTTATAGGCATCCGCATTCCCGGGCTGCAGCGCGATCACCCGCCGCAGCACGTTCTCGGCCTCGTCCAGCCGGTTGGCGCGCAGCAGCAGCGTGCCCAGGTTGTTGAGCGTTTCGAGATCGTCGGCGTCGAACCTGGCGGACATCGCCATGGCATGCAGGGCCGCCTGCGCCTCGCCCCGCCGGTGATAAATCCCGCCCAGCAGTTTCCAGCCGAATGGGTGCTGGGGGAAGCGCTCGACGAGCGAGCGCGCGGCGTCGTAGGCTTGCTCGCTGCGGCCCTCGGCGAACAGCGCCGCGGCGGCGTCGATCTCGGCGCTGTCGGGCGCCCCCGAGCTTGCCAGCTGCCGTTCGATGTCGTCGACGACCGGCCCTTGCAGGCCGTGGCTCCGGCCGAGCTGGAGCAATTGCGCGGCGGCGGCGAACTGGCGCGCCGCGATCAGGGCGGCGAGATAGGCCAGCCAGTGCTCCTCCTGGTCGGGATCGGCTTCCAGGGCGGCGGCGAAATGGGGCATCGCCGTCTCCGCATCCCCGGCGCGGCTGGCCAGCACGGCCACGGCGTGGTGAGCGCCGGCGTGGCCGGGATGGAGATCGAGTACCGCCCCGTACAGGGCGAGCGCCTGCTCGAGGTTGCCCGCCTCGGTTTCGTGGTGTGCGGCCTGCATGGCCTGGTCGACGATCTGGCGGACGTCGGCGCTGGGAGGGAGCGTGCTCATGCCGCTACATTAGGGGAAGACGCGGGGGAGGGTCAAGGAGAGGCCGTGGGTGCGGCATCGGCGCGCCAGTGGCCGGGCTGGATAACAAAAAATCCACTGGTCCGATGAGGGATGCGGGTTTCAAGCTTTGCTGGGCTGGTGCTCCGGCCGGAATCGCGAAATCTCTTGAAACCCGCATGGATGCTGACTCTTTAATTTTCGGGGGCGCGCCATGGATGCACTTATGGATAAACAAAACAGCCTTGGACGGTTCTGGCCCAATTAGGGATTGGGGCGCTGGCAGAACGTATGCAATATTTTTTTTCTGTCGTACCGATACAACAGGACTGATGCTGGTTGGCTGACCAGTGCCAGCCACTTGGCCGACACTAGTGCAAGTCAAGGATTACCGCTGCGACAGCTTCAGATTTTGCCGTCTTACTCTGGCCTTCAACCTGCAACCTGCAACCTGCAACCTGCAACCTTCTAAGCTGAGGGACGCTGGTTCGAACCCAGCTGGCCAAGCCAATAAAGTCAATCTGACTCCGGTCCTACAGCCATAGCACCCTCTGCCTGCCTATCTTTGAATAGCCGAAGTGTCAGGCCCATCCCCGCTCAAAGGGATGAGGGCACGCACGCCATACCCCGACGGCCAAATTATGCACTTGCAAAATCACATGGTTCACCGCTGTTTGGGCGGTCAGTATAGAGATGTGGTCGAGAAGCTGTACTGCTTTGCAAAGCGACAAGTATTGCTTGCTGCTACTACAACGACAATGAGAGAATCTGAACATGGAAACCGGTCTCCCTGTAAATCCGTCGGTGATAACTTGGGCGCGCGATCGCTCAGGTTTTTCGCTAGACGATGCCTCTCGCTACTTCAAGAAAATATCTTCCTGGGAGGACGGAGCTGCTTGGCCAACGTATCCACAGCTGGAGCAGATGGCGGAGAAGTTCAAATGCCCGATTGCGGTGTTCTTTTTTCCTGCCCCGCCAGATCTTCCTGATATCGAAAAATCGTTCCGCACGATCTCACATCAGCAGTTCGAGCAAATGCCCAGAACCGTTCGCGGATTTTTACGTCGAGGTCAGGCGATGCAGGCTAACCTGAACGAGTTGAACGATGGTCGCAATCCATCAGTGAGGCTTATCACTCGTGATCTTGCTTTCGGTCCAGACGTATCGCTGCAACAGATGGCTTCCAAAGTCCGCGAGTATCTGGAGGTAACGTTGGAGCAACAGACCGCTTGGAAGACGATAGACCAAGCAATCGAAAGCTGGAGAAAAGCGTTCGCAGAAGCCGGGATATTTGTTTTCAAAGATGCGTTTCGTGCGGAAGGTTATTTCGGGTTCTGTTTGTATGATGACCAATTCCCCATCGTTTACGTAAATAATAGTAGCGCGAAAACTCGTCAGGTGTTCACACTCTTTCATGAATTGGCACATCTGTTGTTCCGAACAAGCGGTGTAGATGTCTTAAACGACGTTTACGTAAAAGATCTGGAAGCTGAGTCTCGGAAAATTGAGATTATCTGTAATGACCTAGCCAATAAAATTCTGGTTCCAGATGATGCATTTGATCGGTTGCTTACGGGCCAGGCTCCTAGTCGGGAACTTGCTGCACGCCTCGCTGATCACTTCTGCGTCAGCCGGGAGGTCGTTTATCGTAAGTTACTGGACCGCCGGCTAATCGACTCGGACGAATATGCAGAGGCGGTAAAAGCTTGGAGAGTACCACCTAAGAAATCTGACGGGAGTTCAGGCAATTATTACAATACACATTTTGCCTACTTGGGAATGCCATATATCACGTTGGCTTTCCGTCGTTATTATCAGAGGCGTTTCGATGATGTGCAGTTGGCTGAGTATCTGAACATCAAGCCCAAATATCTGGCCACGTTCGAGTCTAAATTTACCGAGCGAACTTAATGTACGTTATTGATACTTCAATTGTTTCGGCAATGCATAAGAACTATTACCGGGAACATTTTCCATCCCTTTGGAAGAAGTTCGACGATATGGTTGAGTCTGGCCAGTTGACCTCAACTCGCGAAGCCTTCCGCGAATTGGAGGATTTCGGCGGAGACAGTTTTGAGTGGGCCAAGGCGAATGAGCATATTTTTACTGTGCCCGATGCGACAGAGGGGGCACAGGTCGCCCGAATATATGGTGTAGTACATTTCCAAGCCAATATGGAAAAGCAAAAACTGCTCAAGGGCGGCAGAAACGCGGACCCGTTCTTAATAGCTCGCGCTGCTGTTACTGGAGCGACAATGTGGACAATGGAACAGTTTAAGCCAAACGGTGCAAAAATTCCAAATATTTGTGCTCGCTTTGGTATTCCCTGCGTCGATCTCCGGGGTTTTATGGTTACAGAAGGCTGGGCCTTCTAATTGGAATAACGAAGGCGCGTCAGTTCCTATAATTAAATTAATAAGATCTTTGGAAGATATGCTAAAAAACTGCATTTATGATGGGCGGAGTTTGCACTTCGTCACAACCTCGTCAGAACCCAACGAGAGAAACAAATTCACAATTATTGTTGGCAAGAATGGAACAGGGAAAAGCCGCTTCCTAAAAGCAATTGTAGAGAATTATGTCGATATAAGAGATCCTGAATTCGTCCGGCCGTCACAAATTAATGTGCGTTGGCAGCCTCCTAAGTTGGATATTTTTTGTGATCCTATTCCTATTGAGGTTATGGCCGTTTCCACGAGTCCTTTCGACCGATTTCCGATTCAAGAACGTTTTCCCGGTCAACGTCGATCTAGTGAAGTTGAAAATTATCAATACTTGGGACTTCGTGGCTTAGGAAGTAATAACCTCAGTTTGGCGTTTATGTCCCGCACCCTATGGGCGCTCTTGAAGGCTGTTTTATCGGATCCCGCGCGAGGGAAAACGATTGAAACGGTTCTAGGTTACTTGGGGTATGTTGGATTTATAGAGGCCCGTTTCGTATGTGCACTGCCTCGGAGTCGAATTGAAGAAATGCTCGCCGCCGAAAATCCATTAGAGAGTCCAGAGCGTTTTCGCTCGAGTAACTCAGAGCGATTTCTTTATAATCTGCGCCATATGACTCCGGAAAAGCTCCGTGAGTGTCTTCAACTTGTTCATCAATGGTATATCAATAGAAGTAAACCACGCCTCGACCTTCGTATCGATGGGGCCGGTGTGGCTGAAGTCGATGTGCCTGGGGGAGTAGGCGAAGGCATAGAGCCGCTTTTTAAATTAGGTTTTTTCCAGCTCCGAGATGTGGGGTTGCAAAAACTAAACCGTGATCATCTGATCAGGATTAATGATGCCAGCAGTGGCGAGCAGTGTGTCGTTATGGCTCTTTTGGGGATCGCTAGCCATATTCGAGATGGTGCTCTCATCTGCATCGATGAACCGGAAATTTGCCTTCATCCAGAATGGCAGGAGCGTTATATCGAACTACTAATGACAACATTTGGGCAGTTTTCAAATTGCCATTTCGTCATTGCAACGCACTCACCTCAAATAATTGCTCAGTTGAAAGACGAAAATTGCTTTGTCCTCGACTTAGAGACAGGAATTACAACGGCAGCGTCAGACCTTAACGGTCGCTCAGTAGACTTCCAACTTGCACGTGTTTTTAAGGCCCCAGGCTTTAAAAACGAATATCTTTCTCGAGTGATCTTCGATGCCTTGCGCGTTATCGGCAGCGGAAATTCGCTCCAGGCTGATAAGATGGCGGAGGTAAAAGACCTATTGCCTTTAAAAAGCGTTCTAAGTGAAAACGATCCAGTTAGGCAACTAATGGAAATACTTGAGGAATCCTTAAATTCGTTGGGGCACGAATGATTGTTGCAATAAAGTATACCGCGGAGGAGAAAAAAAAGATTGATGCGTTTGAAGCGCTCCCGGATGAAGAAGTTAAAGGGTACTGGGAAAAAACCCATGATGGCGAATTAAGCGAGCTTAAGGAGAGGATAAAGAGTCACTACCTCGAGGCGCAGAACTATACATGTCCCTACTGCCGACAAAGAATTGAGGTTAATCATAAAGCTGCTTGGGATGCCGAGCATATTATTCCGAAGGATACGCATCCGCGCTTTATGTTTGAAGCGAAGAACTTATGTATTTCGTGCAAAGACTGTAATCAGTCCAAGTGGAACCAAAATGTTTTAGTCAATGAGCGTAGAAAGACATTTCCGGATTTCAACGGGGACTACCTTATAAGTCATCCCCACTTTGATGATTACGAGGCCGATATAAAAATTATTGCGCTGGCAGCTTTTTACCTCCCTAAGACAGAAAAGGGTCGGAAGACGGTAGAAATTTGTGGGCTGCTACGGTTTCTATACAAATTTGCGGACTACGATTGCACCTCAGATGACGTGGATAAAAAAATTGGTGCGCTTTACTCCGAATTAATGGAAGCAAAGGACCCGGCACAAAGACATTTCTTGCTCCTTGCAATAGCGGCCGTTGCAAATGATGGTGCGAAAAAACAGATGGAACAAGCTATGGCGAAGCGCTTCGCCAACTGAATATACGCTTTTGTCCGGGATGAAATGATTAGCCAGGTTGTGCCCGAATAGGCGCAGCTAGGTCTTCGCATTTGCCTGTTGATCGGTTAACAGTATAGAGGCGCCACTGTCCTATAAGGATTGAACGGAAAATTTCCTTAATTGACGAATGGTAAGGAGCGAGACTGTCCATATTATTCTAGGACTTTGATTTTTAACAGTGAATCAGGTCTTTAGGTTGCTGTGGCTTTGTAAACGGATAGTGAAAAGAGAGCGGCCTTCCGCTCTCTTTGCTTTCTACTAAATGATACTCACTGGACGATATAGCAATCCCCGGTGCCGGTACAGGTTGAGATGGCGATTGTCGGAACGCCTTCGATGTAACCGTGGTGGGTGATAGCGAAACCGTTATCCACGGACTGGGTGATATTCATGTTTTCCAGAAGGTCACACAACTGTTCAAGGGTTACGTGCTGCATATTTAGGTTTGTTCCTTGTTAGCTAGATAGCTTGTCGAGTCGGTAGTGGCATCATCTTACTGTTCGGAATAGTAATCCCAAGCAAGTGGCGCCTGATTGACGGTTTTTTCGAGTTCAAACGTGCGAATCTGGTGAAACAGGTCCGCGTTGGTTCCGCACTAATTCCGCACTGGCTCCTGTAAGTGGAATAACCCATGACGGATTGTGTAAGGTTGACCCATGACGGGATTTTTGCTTGAAAGCGCTCAAAGTCATCTCATTTGGTCATGGGTCAATTGGCCTTATTCTCGGGGCGTCGTGAGTTGGTGGACCCATGACGCCAACAATCCAGAACTACGTTCTGGAAAAGGGATACATGGGGCAAGTTATGCATCAATATTTGTTCGCGAAGTCACCTCCATTTTTTTCAGTGCCGTCCTCACTCTTTCAAGCTGCTGAGCTACCGCTTGGCGGGTGATTGGCGTACCAGTTATCTGCTCGAAGCGGGCAGCTATCTCGGTCGGGCTGGCCGTGCTGACCATGCGCGAACATCGCCATAGCATGTGACGACGGTGCACAGTCGCGAGCGCCTCGGCTTCACCAAAGGTAGTCGTTCGGCGTACACGGCGCACGTCGTCTTCTAACGCCTTGTACACGCGTTCGCTCGTTGCATCTGTCACCGCTGCACGCCTTTGGATCGGAGTTGAGCGCAGCAGCGTGCATTCCCACTGTTGACGTTCAGTCATGCTCAAGGAGCCGACCAACTTCCAGATTGGCCGCCTTCCGGAATACCACATGAATTCGGCTTCCCGCCGAAAGATTGATGTATGTCCAGTGAGGACCGCTCGGCAACGCCTGTATCGCACGTGCTGTGCATGTTCAACGTGCGCATGGCGGAGCCACAGGAGATCGCTCATGAACAGATCAAAACGTTTGTTCACATTCAACTCATCCAAGTGAAGTGTTTCATGCCATGTGAACGGCGGCACTCCGTTTGCCGCGAGTGCCTCTGCCACCACGTATGCGTGTACTCGGCGGCCTGATGCAAATGCCGCTTGGTACCTCATAAGCAAGTTTGTGCGCTGAAGTCGTCGAAGGCGCCGTTGCGCTTCGTCGAACTTAAAGGGGTCGACAAGGCGCAACAGAGAGGTAAGCGGCACGAAGCCCTGCGCGGCCTGCTCGGCAAGGCTTCTTGTAGACATCAGCAGGCTGCCCACACGGTGCCAAGTGTTCCGCTTACATGCTGCTCGAAACGCTCGGCCAGTGTCAGATAGCCTTTAGGAGCGATGCGCTTAATCCCGGAAAACAACGGCTCAGGTCCATAGGATTGGAACAGGTTAGCGACTTCTTCGCACAGTTCGGGATATGCGTTGGCCAGCGCCAGCGCCTCATACACTTCCATGTGATGGCTATTGAGCTGACGGTTCACCAGCTCACTGATTGTCAGGCTCGTGATCTGGCTGAGTTGGAAATACAGTGTCGACGTATCGTCGTCCAGGGTAATGGTGTACTGCATAGTCGTTCCTTTCAATGTTGGGATTCGTCGTACCAAACGGCAGACAGTTGATCAGGCTGTTGATCGTGGTGTTCGACAACGACGATTGGAGCGCCCTCTCGGGTGCCGTGATGGACGGTATAGCGACCCATGTCGATGGAGTAGTCGATGACGGATTCGGCCAGTGTCTGTTGACAGGTGGCCGCGTCAACTGCGTGCAAGTACTCGACAGCGAGCAAGCTGCGGGTGCGCTGGGTGCTCATGCAGCCTCCTGCTGACTGCTCTGAACGCGGGCCTGAATCCACGCATCAATCGACGATGCCGTCCATCCAACCGCACGGTCTCCGAGCTTGAAAGGTGCGGGGAAGGTGCCAGCCTTGATGGCGGCGTAAATAAACGACTTGCCAACGCCGGTGCGTTCTTCGACTCGCGGAAGGCGAAGAATTTGATCTCCCGTGATGCTGTTCGATGGGAGAGGGAAGGGAAGGGTTACAACTTTTCTCATGATCCAGTACCTTTCGTAAGTATCCGCTACAGGGTTTAGCGGCTCAGGAGGAAAGATACTGGGATGGATGTTTAGGATGTGGATCGTGCGCGCTATCGCGTCTTATTACAGCTTAATGCGATTCTTGTCGATATACCGTCGAATGGCGGCAAGCGCGTCCTTTTCTTTTTGAAATTTCGGAGGTTGGTCCTCGTTCCCGGTATCCCACTTCAGTACCCGTTCGGCGCTGTCATATCCGCACAAGGGTGGGAACGGCACCATGCGCCTAAGTGCGTCAAGAACACTACGCGGGTCATCTGGGTTGTTAGCGCGCTTGCGCGCAAGTGCTATCACTTCAGTACGATCATTACTTCTGACACGCTTCGGTTTTTGGGCTTCCTTTGCCTCCATGCGCTCAATCTCGGCCACCACCTCGTAAAGCAGAATTTCCTCCTCCATTTTTTTGATCTGCTGATCTTTCTGCTGGATCGCTGCTATCAATACGTGGTCGCTCATGCTGCCTTGCCAAAATTGCCGATAACTACGTTGTCGCCAAGCCTAATTGTGTCGAGATAGTCAGCCCACCGCTGCATCATCAGTCGGCGTGCTGGCAGGTGTGCCGTCCGGTTGTAGGCGCGCCCGTTGGGGTCTTTGACGGCGTGGGCAAGCTGGTGCTCGATCAGGTCAACCCGTTCGCCCAGCACTTCATCCATGATCGTTCGCGCCATCGCACGGAAGCCGTGGCCGGTCATCATGTCCTTGCTGTAGCCCATGCCGCGCAAAGCCGCGTTGACGGTGTTCTCACTCATGCAGCGGGAGCCGGTACGGACGCTGGGGAATACGAACTTGCCATGTCCTGTCACTGCATGGAGGCCCCGTAGCAGCTCGACGGCTTGCGTTGCCAGCGGCACGATGTGATCGTGTCCCATTTTCATCTTGGAGCCAGGGATGCGCCACTCCGCTGCGTCAAGGTCGATCTCGGACCATTCAGCGGTGCGTAGCTCGCCAGGGCGAACGAACACCAGCGGCGCCACCTTCAGCGCGGTGACAGCGTAGGGATGGCCGTTGTAAACATGTATGGAGCGCAGCAGTTCGCCCGCTTGCTTCGGTTCGGTGATCGCGGCGTAGTGCGCTTCCGGGACCGCAGACAAGGCCCCGCGCAGGTCTACGGTCACGTCGCGGTCAGCAAGTCCGCTAGCTACCGCGAACCGGAACACCTGACCGCATAATTGCTTGATCTTGTGCGCGGACTCGATTGCCCCTCGTGCCTCGATCAGGCGCAGCGCAGCAAGCACGTCTTTGGGCTTAATCGTAGAAATAGGGAGGGAGCCAATAGACGGAAAGATGTTCCGTTCAAGCCACGCGGTGTTTTTCTCTTGGGTGCTACTGGCACGGTCCGTTGCCGTTCTAGCCAACCATGCGCGCGCGACGGCCTCGAAGGTGTGCAGCGCAGCGGCTGTCTTAGACTCTTTCTCTTCGCGTTTGGCCCTGGCTGGGTCCGTCCCTTGATCCAACAGCTTGCGGGCCGCCAGCCGCTTAGCGCGCGCCTCCGCGAGCGTCACTTCGGGGTACTTCCCAAACGTCAGGCGGTTCGACTTCCCGTTGTCCTGCCGGTAAGCCATCCGCCAGAACCGCGAGCCGTTCGGCATGATCTCCAGGTACATTCCGTCGCCGTCACCTAAGGTGTAGGTCTTGTCCTCGGGTTTGGCGTTGCGAACGGCGGTGTCAGTGAGTGGGGTAGCGAGTTTCGGCATTTTGTATCCATGGTGTCTGCTGGTTTGCAGTCATGGATAAAAGTATGGATGCAAAGATGCTGGATCGCAATGGATGTCAAAAACGCCAGACGAACAAAAAACCCGCGTTCTCACAGGGAGAGTCGCGGGTCTAGTGGACTTTCTTGGACTACTTTGAACGTGCTCGTGGTGCCTCCGGCCGGAATCGAACCGGCACGCCTTACGGCGCTTGATTTTGAGTCAAGTGCGTCTACCAATTCCGCCACAGAGGCCCAATAGCAGGCGCGCATCTTAGCACATGGCGCGCGCAACTGACCAGTGTGCGCAAGAAATTAGCACGACCCGGCATGCGGCTGCCCTCAAGCACGCTGCCAATCCGGGCCGGGCGCGCTCGCTCAGCGCGCGATCCGATGCTGCAACAACCGCAAGCTCCCCACCGGCCCGACGATCTCCAGCACGTGCTCGCGCACCGCGACATTGATCGCGCCTTCCTGCCCGCGCAGCCAAGGGCGCGGACGGAAGTAGCGGATGCTGGTGCTGTCGGCGGCAGTGCGCCGGTAGCCCAGCGTGCCGAGCGCTTCGTCGAGCGTGTTGATCATGTAGTGGGCATCGAAGCGGGTGCGCATCTCGAAGCGGCCCGGGCCGAGCATCCAGACGGGCAGCAGGCCACCGATGATGGCCGGCAGCACCAGGTAGGGCAGCGGCGTGTCCGGGTCGATCGCATGCAGCGCCAGCACCAGCAGCGGCAGGCCTCCCAGCAGGGTCAGCGCCCAAGGTAGGGACTGGCGCCAGGTGGCGATGCGCCGCAGGAATCCGGGGCGCTCCTGGACGCGCACGATCTCTGAAAACGTCACACTCTTCATGGTGATCTCTCCTCACTCGTTTCGTGCAACGGTTTTGTCTTGCTACTAATGTAACCAGCGCAACAACCATTCAACCCGGGCATTAATTATTGTCGACTCGATTGTGACGAGCGGCCCGGGCTGGTGTTTGACTCCGCGCAAACACGCATTCTTTGCAAATAGGTTCTCATATTGGCAACACATGCCGCGCACAGGTGAATATCGTTGCTCACAGGTCTCATAAAGAAACAAGCCGCACGATGTGCGGCTTGTCGAGGTGCATTTTATTGACTGCGGCGGAATAGCCTGAAGCGCTCGTCGCGATCCGAGGCGCGTCGGCCTTCCCACAGCGGAATCGTGTTGCGCACGCCCCATTTGCGCAGCAGCGCGCGGTCGTTGCGGTTGCGCAGGCTGTCCTGCAGCAGCACATAGTCGCACTTGCCCCCGTTCAGGGTAACGAAGGGCAGGCGGCCGTAATAGGCCAGCGAGGCGCGCTGGGCCGGGCCGACATTGGTCTCGATGCAGTCGGTGTCGGCCGGCAGGCGCGCTGCGATCTGCTGGGCCACGCCGGCGTAGCTTTTGCCGTAGTTCAGGTCCGGCAGGAACAGGGTCATCAGGAGCACCCACAGCAGGATCAGTCCGCCGGACGACAGCACCACAGCGCGCCACAGCACCGATGGCTGGCGCGACAGGCGCCAGTGCACCAGCACGACCCAGCCCACGCTGGCGGCGGCCGCCACGGTAAAGGTGACGATGCCGATTTCCGGCGTGAAACCGGGCACCAGCTTGAGCGCGTTCTTGGCCAGCTGGGCCGGCCAACCGGTCAGCTTGGCGATCCAGAACAGCCAGATCGTGGCGCCCAGCATGGTCAGCACCATCACCGAGAACCAGTCGATCGCGTTGATGGCGCCGCGCTTCATGGTCGGCAGGCCG
>Ga0265780_10009097_pt1 | contig 11963 bp, 7 predicted proteins | sample P1T30metagenome_FD_192432 | JGI IMG/M metagenome (GOLD analysis project Ga0265780, IMG submission 192432) | Plant litter microbial communities from East Loma Ridge, Irvine, California - P1 T30 | ecosystem: Environmental > Terrestrial > Plant litter > Unclassified | place: USA: California... | reverse complement strand
GATGCGGCATACCAATGACGATGTCCTTGACGCCGTAGTCGACGCTGCGGTCGATCAGCGCCTTCATTCCGGGAATCAGAGACTCTCCGCCCTCGAGACCGAAACGCTTGTCGTTGGGGTACTTGGTCGCCAGGAAAGCTTCAAAATTGGTGCCCCAGATCAGACGGTCGAGGATGCGGCGCTTCTCGTCAACCGAGTACTTGAAGGGCTGGGGAATCTCCAAACGCTCACGCAGCCAGTCGCACTGCTCGCGGTCGGGGATGTGGATGTACTCGACACCGTAGGAGCCGCAGTAGAGGCGCTCGCAGGCTGCGATGATGTCCCTGAGGGGCATCTTCTTGCGCTGGTCCGTCTTGAAGCGAGGCAGGATACCGGGTCCGAGCTCAATCTCCTGGTCGAGGTCCTTGTCGGTGAAGTTGTAGTGGGAGAGCTCGAGCTCGCGCGGCTTGCTGTATCCAAACTGCTGGGCCTCGATGCGGATGCCCAGCGGGTCGATGCGGGCCTTGTGGTGTCCTCGGGCCTGGTAGGCGCGCACGAGCAGCTGCACCTTCAGATGGTTCATGATGTCGGAGCCCTCGGCAGACGACATGCCCATGCCGGGCTTGAAGTCGGGCCCGATGCCGCCATGGGGCGCAATGAGCGTGGGCGGCGGCTGGAAGGCCTGGGACACGGGCATGTCGCCCGACTCCATGTTGCGGAAGTAGACCTGCCATGAGACGTGCACGCTCTCGGGGTCGCGCTTCCACAGCATGTACATCTCGTCGACATAGTTGGCCGTGTTGCCCTGCAGGAACGAGTCGTTGGCGTCCTATGCGGTCATTGTTAGCTCTGGCACCGAAAACTTCAAACCCCGGGTTCTGAGGCCACGCACAACGCCCTTGTTGGTGTCCTCGGCCGCAATGGCATAGGTCCGTCGCTGCGCAAGCGGGCGGCGACATGTCTGGATGGCTGTCCGCGATGGCGAGGCGGACAGGGTCGAGAGGCTGGCTCTCGGCGAGCTCTGGAGCTTCCGGGCGCACTGGCGCAGAGTGTTGCGCAGCATTATGCAAAGGTATTAGAGGAAGCGGAGGAGAGGATGGCGGTCATCCAAGCGGATGGTGGTGAACAGCAGAAGAAGGCCACGCCCACTGTTTCGGCTAGCGTCGCCGCGACTACGGGGAGCTTTTGGCCAAAGACACTCTGACTCGACAAATGCCTCACATGTCATATGTAGTTACTATGTATATCAGTGCGACGGTGTCATGTCTATATTGTCTGCACTTGGGTCACGTCTCTCGACATGTGCTTGTACATCCAGTGACCATGTGCTGGACCACGGTGACAGCCTTCAGCAGACATCAGCCCAAGTCGCGTGGAGACTGTCCAAGTGCTCGCCAATAGCAGCGCAGCCTCAAGACGGTTGCTGTGACGTCGCGGCCAAAAGATGGGACGGAAAATGTATCCGTTGCGTCAGAAAGACATGCCCGGCCTTGGCTCTGGTCGTGCGGTGAGGTCAAAAGCGCGTCCGGGAACACTTGAAGCGTGATTGGATGTATTTCCGTGCAGGCTAGAAGCCTTCAGTGCTTCCATGGAGAAGTTTTGGAAGTGGCGCTCAGTCACGTGATCACGTAAGCGGACTAGCGCGCAGCACGCTCGCGATTTGAGGCTCCCGCAGCAGGCGGTGACACCCGCCCCCCTTCTCCTCCTCCACCATGTCCAGCGCTGCCGCCCAGTACAAGAAGCAGGATGGCACAGTCTCCGTATCCGCAGACGGCAAGACCGTGTCCTGGAAGTCTGCGAATGGCGCCGCTGCTCCTCTATCGATAACTATAGCAGACATTGGGAGTATGTGGTCCGCGTCAAAGGAATGCGCATCCGACTGACACATGTAGACCTGCAGCAGACGCCCGCCACCTCGGCAAAGGCCTCCATCAAGATCGTTGTCCCAGACTCTGCGCCTCAGCCGGGCAACTTCACCCTCACCTTCACATCTCCCGCCGCACGCGACGACCAGCAGACCATCACTGGCCTGTTGCGCAAGTGGATCGAGGTCTCCAAGACGCAGCCAGCCCCTGCTGCCGCCCCAAACCCCGCCGATGGAGATGGCGCGTCAGCATCAATGGCTATGGCGCAGACCGTTGCGGCCGCGGCGAAAGGCAGCGACGAGTCCTACGACGATGCACAACTACTAGCAAACTTAGAGCTACAGATGTCGCTACTGAATACCAATCCAGCCTTGCGCCAGCGATTCGATCGGGCACTGGCAGAAAAGCCCGACTCCGTGTCGCTGATACAGTTTACCAACCAGTTTTGGTCCACCCGTGTGCATATGCTTCGTTCACATGCCATCGAGCGATCTCAGGAGAGCGCCACCTACAACGTTATCTCCGTCATCAAGACGGTACCTGTGAACGGTGAACAGAAACTGAGCATCACTCAGGAGCAAATAGCCCTCGTGTTCAGACAACATCCCATCGTGCAGAAAGCCTTCAACGAAAACGTCCCCCCTTTAACTGCAGAGGGTTTCTTCGAGAGATTCTATCACAGTCGCCTGATGAAGAAGCTGAAGGGTGAGCGAATACGGGAGCAGGACGTACTTGACCCTAAGCTGGACAAGTACCTGCACTACGACGAGGCGGCGGATGAGTCTTTGAACCTGATGGACTCCATCCCGCTGTTCATCAACATCGAAGGAAACGAGCAGAATCACAGCAAGAAGCAGGGCAATCGGCCAGACTTCACCATGAACCCTTCTTCTCACGAAAAAGCACCCATAATGCGAATCCTGAACCGCATGAGTGAAAAGCTGTTGAAGCATGTCCCGAACTCCGACGGCGATCGGCACGCTCCCGTGGGAGTAGACGAGGAAACATATAAGGAACTTCAGCTTCGCGATCTACAGCGTGCAGACGAGGACAACAGAGTAGTACTCCAAGTGCAGGACCAAGGGCGGCTGTTTGCTTCAGGACAAAGCGTGCAGTCGTCCACTAGTGCAGCCACATATACCCAGCGTACCCCTGCCCAGGCTCTTTCCATCTTACGGAAAGATTTTGGTGTGATAAGCGCCAATCGAGGCAAAGCAATCGGAGTTGACCTCGAAACAACACTCGGTATCAATGATGACAGCAGCAGTGACGAAGAAAACGCCCCGTCGAAGAAGCGGAAGATTGGCAGCAAATCATCAAGAAAAGCAGCCACATCGCAGATGGTTACAGCCATCCGAAAGCGGCACCTGCACGACGACGACTACTATTCCTCCAAAACAATCCCGATCGGCGAGCAAGCGAAGAAGCTGTTCATCTCCGAGTCGATGCTCAACAACTTGAACATGATACATAACACGACTGTCGAATTCCTGCACTACTTCTGGGCCGTCTTCCACTCTGGCAATCCCGACCGCGCCAACGAAGTCGCAAAACTCATCGAGACCCTCGACAGGTCCCTGGACCGAGTCAAGGCCGTCTCGGATGCTGCAGAAGCAGAACGAGCAACTCAGGTTGAGCGCTACAAACGAGAGGTTGAGAACTACAACCAGCGATCCGGAAAGAAGAAGAAGTTTGATCCAGAACACGTCAAAGGTGGAGCTAAGGCCATCGACGAGATTGTGGAACCCTTGCTTCGTGCGATTAATGCTGCGAGGAGCCAGTATCAAACTGCACTGCAAGAGCAGTTGCGGCAGAGCGGTGCGGCGAATGCAGCGTGATTGAAGTACTTTCCTACTGTCCGCATAGCGATGGCGTTTACAATCGGGGTTTGCATGTGTTAGCACATCATTGCGCAGGCCATCAAATGAACCATGCCAATGGCTTGTTTTTGACATACCATTTCCCGAGAGTGAAGCGTGGTGGTCGCTTGTACTAACAAACCGGGTATGCCATTCCTTCAAGTTCCAAGTACTCCAATGTGCAGGTTGATCTACCCTTAGTGTCGAATTCCAGCGCCACCAATGTCGTGTCGGACCCTGTGTTTGGCATCCTTCCAACAAACTCGGCTGATTTTTACCTCTTTGTGGGATGCGCATTGGTTCTAAGAGCATGGCGAATCTTGGGAGTGTATACAACTTACTCACGCAACAGTATCGCGTTTTTCACGTTCGCGGCTCACGGCTGCCGCCCTGTCAGTGAATTGCCCAACTCCTGTACACTATGCCTATGCGGGCGCAATCTTGCAGGTCTGTTTGTGGCAAAATCAACTACAGCGCCTCCAGCTAAATCCCACATGACTGTGGGTGGGGGAGTTTGGATTTCATGAGCACTCATGCCACAAAAGTCTATGAATTCCAGTCACGAGGTGACTTTTACACGCCGAAAATTGCACCACAATCCTTATCGTATATTCTGACCTTATAGGTACTCTTGAGAAGTTACAGTCATTGCGTTGTGGTTTTGCGTCCTGGGGGTGTAGGCTAACTTTGGAGCTCATTACTTTGTAGGACATGCACCGGTGGGTAACCGGCAAACTTCATATTTCCACCATTCACAACCTCAATGAAACCTGCAAAGATCGACAAGCTGTGACGAAGATGTTCTGGCTCGTCTCATGGCACAATGAGGCTACTGAGGAGATCTTTTACGCGTTTGGACAAAGATGACAACATAATTGTATCATTTCAACCAACGTCTCTCAGGTAGGCGCATAATAGGGGAAGCCTTGGATCTTGAACATGTAATCATCATGTCCAGGTAGAGTCGACATTAGCTTCCGTCATTAGTCTAGAGCATCCGTGCCTGCTCAAATATACAGCGATGTTCCTTCCAGCTTCTCGCACCCGCCCCGCTTTCGGGACTTGAGTCCGCGGCTTGCGTGATTGCATTTTCCCCTCTCCACTTCAACACGAAACTTTCTGATGTAGATCCAGCAACATTCTCTCATCACTTCAAGCTAATCAGATAACCTTTGGTGCCGGGAAACATGGCATTCGGTGAAGAGCTATCTATGTGGTTCCCAAATAGGAAAGAACAGCCAAATGAAACGAGCGAGCGACGAAACGACCAGGCGCCCACAACTCAAATCCAGAACTGCCATGTACTGGAGGAAAGTAAAAAATCGGGGTGAATGAAAAAGTCGGAGTCTATGAATGTGTTCCGATCCGAGGAAGCGGTTGCTTGAGAAGGGCGTCATCCCCACGCCGTTGCTTCGTTCAGCCAGCGGTTTCGAGATATCGTCGACATCTACAAGGAGATACCGTCGAAGGCCCGCTTGACCGACGATAAGAGATATTGTTTCGTCCCAACCCGCTTGCGCTGATATGTCAGGGAGAGTCCTCGTCCCTAGCCGGATCCCAGTACCTTCCACCAGTGCCGGTCACAGTACGGCCAACTGGAAGACCGTGTGTTTGTTGACCTACTGTGTCTTGATCAGCACGCTGCTCATGCGAAACTTGCGTAGGAGTCACAGCTTTCCGGACACACTTACTACCATAACTTCCACTACCAGCCACCGCTCTCCTTTGGCGAGGCTCTCGATTGTCCCTGTTCAGCAACTTTAGCACTTCGATATTCCTTGCGAACTGATATACTCACCGATAGCGGAAGGAATGCCAGAGGTACCACCTAGCCACCCAGTTCTCTTCGTTCACGGATGTCTGGTATCTGCCCAGTGTGTAAAAGTACTTTGTGATAGGCGGAGCGTTGTTGACGACCTATGCAGTGGCGTACGAAGTCAGTATTGGTCTCGCACACAGGATAGGAACAGGGTCTCTCGAACCGTAAGGATCTCTCGATGCTTTGCAGTTTCCGATATCTCGTCCCACTTGTATGGCATTTGAATTTGTGTGTTAGACCTCGATTGATCCGTCAAGTTGTACGGATTGCTGCTTAAGCTGTCTCTCGCGACCTGGGCCTCTTGCTACGCGTACCCGCTATGTTAGCAAATCGATTCTTCGATACCATGAACTGTACTTACGAGAAGAAGTTTGTGAGCCTGCTCGTCGAGCCCGAGCCGAGCGAACAGCACCTGCTTGTCGGCGCTTTGAGCGAGGGGCTGTGAGTTCATCTTCAATGATCGATTACTACAAATTTGACAAATATGACAGTACAAACAAAACCGAAATGGCGCTCAGCGATGTGGAAATATTGTCGCCGGATCCCGATGCTTTAATAGTCTGAGGTGGATGGTCGAGGATGGGGGAAGGGTACGTGAAGTCATTCGTCATGTGACGGCTTTTGTTATCTTGAGCTGCCATCACTACAGAGACCAGACGCGTACGCCACATAGTTGAAGAGGCGGGGGCAAGGTGAGACTCCACCTCTGTGCTCGACCCATGAGCACTTGCTCGGACTGATGCGCGTTTCCACCAGAAGACCCTTGTCATGCAGCTGGCAACGCCCACCGAATCTTCTGGGTGGGATCTCCAAGACCTATCCAGTCGCCGATGTCTAACACTCAAGGGGTGGGTCACGTTGACCCCTCGCATTACTGCTCTTGCAGCAACGGCAAGTAGCTACCTCAAACACCACCAACCTGATTTGTCGGAGAAGAAGACACTTTCCGTATAGCGGCTGCACAACGACTCAATATCCACTTTGAATCTTACAGGGTTGCGCCTTAAGGTTTCCCTGGTGTAAGTCTCAGCGAATGAATGAGCATGAACGTCCATTGGCGCACATTGGGCCGCGAGATGGAAGAATATACAAACTATCATCCCAGGCACCTGGATGTCGGATATAAGCGCACTCAATGGGGATGGCATGACGACCGGCTACCAAAACGCTAGGTGTTGGGTATTGGTATTGGTCTGCTTTCAGCATACACGCTATTCATGCGGCTTACCAGTGGATATTAGCGACCAACGACACGGCATATGCGGCGTTCGTTTACAATCTCGGGCCAAGCTGGAACAAGCTGAAGATGAGGATCACACCTTCTAACCTCCACAGATCACACCAAAGTTCAGAGGCTACACAAGGGGTGTGTGCTTTTACGAAATTTGGGCTGAGAATCACTGGCGGTGATCAGTACTTTCTCAACGTGGAGCATTGAGGATCCGGTATCGCAGGACGAACCCAACACCAACGTTCCTCGGCAATCGTTTGAGTATTCATTGGAGCATCATGCCAAAGATGAACCACAATATCGAATGAGGATTCGATCGGCGTGTGGTCCCTGGCCAAGCTTCAAACGCTAAAATATCCATGTCCGCGCTTTGATTATACATCGGAGTCAAGAGCCTTTCAATCTATCAAGCGAGCCATGTAGGCATGCTTTCTAAAGTCAGGCTGACTACGACTGCCACATATATGGCCCTGCATTGTCGTGGCTGGCGCATGAGCGCGCCGTGCGGGGCGAAGCGTGAGCATTTACCGGAGGTTCGCGCCTTGAAAATACGGAGGGCCACGAGGGAACATCTCCCCATTCTTTTTGTGGTGTCCACCAGTGGCTTTGTTTTTGCCGCGACATCATCTGCGGGCGTGCCTCGCTGAAAGGCCTGAGAGTGACACAGCGTCCCACTCCTTTACATGTCTTTTACAAGTGCTGAATGGCAAAAAAGAAGCGCTGTCACGGAGACTCCGGCTCAGTATTGACCCAATATACGCGCAAGTAGGCATCGGATGGCACTTGTGACACAGGACCCACAACTTTCAGCCGCCCAGTAGACACTCCAAACGCCTAAGAGCTGCACTTATGCCAGGCCTGCTGTGTGATGATAATTACCGCACGTTCAGAAAAAGTGGTCTAGAGCAGAGAACGAACTACGAATTCTTCAAGTGGTCACAGTATACAAACTAGGCAAACGGTCGCATCACAAACCATTATCCACTTGAGCCGCGCTCGAGACATCAACATCTGCATGATTCGGCGAGCTGGATACTGAATTCGTCGGATGCACTACGACCAGTAACGAGGGCATCGACAAGTGCGAAGTTTCCACGCCCAAGCAAACACCGCATCTTGACAGTCATGCATGAGACTTCACAGGCGCTACATATCCCATAGCGCCTTACCATTATTTGTGGTGCGATGCCGTCCTTCCCAAGGTTCGCTCGGCTCATTAGCCCGTAGAATGCGGATCGGACTCTCTTCGGTTCCAATACCCAGTCTCTAGCGACCAAATACTACCACGGCTGGAATGATACAGCGGACTCATCAGCGTTTCGCACATACAATTGAGAAGCAGTCGCAGTACAGCTCACGCGCGTACCTCTCTCCAGGCATGGAAATGATTCGCACTTATTCTCAACAAATCGGCTCCTGAGTAGCACCAGTCTTAAGAAAGCCTGTTCAGGACCGAAGACTTTTGAGAACCAGGCGATGGGTACGAAAAGGGCAATTCGTAACGCCAATATTCTCGTATCGGCGATGTATACACGCTGTCGATACTTGGGCCCGAGATGCTACCATATGTGGGGGTGATGGGCATCGTGTCACCACACGCCTACTGCCTAGCTGTAACGAATTCGTAAGTGTCACAGTTCACCGACCCGTATAGTTGTACTACCTTGCATTTGCAGGTTGCATGGACCTCATGTCGCTCTCCTGCACGAGCGGCTGTTCCGGGCAATAAGAGCGAAACACTGGGATGATAACGAGCTAGCGACTCGAAGGGTAGTCCTCACTATCCACCTGCTTCACTCCATTGTCATTTCTGGTGCCATTCCATCTGACATGGGCCTCCACAGTCCTCGCACGGACGCTCCTCCGCTTACAGCCCAACTGCAAATCGCACCATTCCATCCTCACAAAGTTGAAGTGGCTATTTCGAAAGGGCCCTGCGCAACATTGCCGCGTGGGGTGGCTAACTAAGTGACAAAACGTGTGGTGCACTCTTGCCAGATTATGAATATTGAGGTGCCTGCTCCAAGAAAGAGTGGCCCAAGGTCGTGGCTGTCTCTTGCAAGAGGGAAGGAGACAGGCTCTTTCCGGTTAATTGCAAGCTCAAACTCTATCTTCTTGCACGTTCGTGGGTCAGCGTTTCCTTGCATCCAACACGTCAGATTATATTTGCTGGACTACGATCCCCATGGCGCTACCGCACGAAGCCCATTATGACTGCAGTGACGGGTATAGTTTCTCCTCCAACCCTAGAACGCGGTCCCACATACTAGCCCGTGCAGACTGGAGCCCTGCGGGTGCATCACCAACGCCATTGCAGTCGCAGAACGCCCTTCAGGAAACGTTTGCCTACTACAACGCCATTCTGAATGCGGACGCTTCCCCCGACGGCGGCGCGAATGATCTTTTGCGACATAATGAGAGTTCTACACGCAACACAGATGTGATTGGAGCACAGGAAGGTGAAGGTCAGCAATGTAGAGGCCGTGCTATTCCCTACCATCTCGCAGTACGCTTCGCGAACCGCTCCAATGGGGCGCCTTTGTCAACTATCATCGAGCAAGGCTCCTACTCTACGCTCAACTCAGGCGGATCTCTACTCAGTGCCAGCCACTTTCCGTCTAGCAATTCAGCTGGAATGCCCTCCCCTGGCGCCGTACACCGAGGCTCTCGGAGTCTGGATGGGAGTTATGTCGATCGAAGCCCAGAGAACACGCCACAGAAGCATGCAATGGCCCATGCGTCGGACGCATACCGAACGCTGTCGGACGACTATCAACATCACCAGATCATAGATACAACCACACCAATTACAACTGCACAAGATTTGCCGCAGTCTCCAAAAACGCAGATTAGCGAACCCGATCCGGGATACGGCGAGGTGAGGCCCAGGGATGTTCTCCGTGGACTGTTGCGAAATGTACGAGCGGCCTCGCGAACCCAGTCAAGGTCCTCCTCGTCAACCCAGACGCCCGTTGTCAGCAAGCGAGACAGCCGACCCGAGACGAATGACAGTAGCCCGCTCTGTCAAGTACCAGGCGACTACCACGGACCGAAGCAAGCGGCATGCCTAGCAGGCGACAATACGTCAAATGCGGTGCAAAGCTTGTTTTCAATCACGCCCCATACGCCAATTCTAAGTTCTCGACCCACAAATCGTAAGACACCCTTGACAAGTCACTCAGTTGCGGCTGGAGAACCCACCTGTCAGCCTTCGAAGCAGCCTTCTCTGCCACAGTTCAAGCAAGTCCATACTCCTGAGCCCATTCGTCGAACGTTGGCGACGCCGGACGCATGGCCTTCGCGTGACAGAGCTTCTTCTGTCCGTCTTGTGCCACCAGAACCACGCGATGTGGCGTGTGTCACGGTTACTGCGGGAGCCTCAACGTCCTCAGACCGATGTAACGACAGCAACTCAGCTCTGGACACGTTCTATGGCGTTTCTGTACCCTCAAACAGTGCCTCTTCGCTACACAAGCATGATTGTTCAAAGCAACCTAGTCAGAATGCAAGCTTTTGCAGCACTTTATCTACATCCTACTCGGGAACAGTGTTGGGGGTAGACCTCGACCTTCAATTCAAGACGCCTGGATCAGTGCGACACTCTAGCTCGCCAATGCCTGTGTAGTTTACACCGCAAATGGCAGAGCTTGAACGCCAGGCATCGGTTTCCGAGTCTCCGGACTCCATTTATGCGACCCCCATGAATCATACACGTCGCTCCATCACATCCTCTGCATTGGCGTCTTTGTTGCCCATAGCTGCGGCATCGGGCGTCGTACGCGCCAATTACAATACCCCCAAGATATCATTCTACTCGCCATCTGGTAATCTCATCCAGCCAGAGGGAAGTTCGTCTCCCGAGTTCAGCAGGTCGACTACTAGCTCGCCAACAAAGCCAGCTCTGTACTACAATGAATCAAAAAGACCGTCCGCCCAGAACACCTTGTCAGCAACCGCATGCTCACCGCCAGCGAGACCTACCCTTGTACCACTGACTACCCTCCCAGCGATCACTGCACCCCTTCCGTCGCACTTGATTCACCATCACAACTACCGGCATACAGAGAGATCCAAAATCGATCTCTGTGAGTCTATCATCGAACCTACCCCTCCCGTGAAAGGCTGCGGCGGAGTTGTCCGTCCGTGGAGCTCACCACCACCACATACCGGGATCATACATCCGCCCCACAAAACAACGACACCCAGGTCTCAACACAGATACAGGAGCACGCAATCGCTTATCCACGACCTCCGAAGCGATGCTAGCTTCTACAAATCCCGGTACATAGCCCTCGCTTGCAGCCCGAACCCGAGGCGAAGAGACAAGAGAAAAACGCTGCACAAGCGACCTGTCACCAAGGGACCTGCATCCGCACTGCGCCCCAAGCTCGACTCAACACGTGCGGTTGCCACCGAACAAAAGCACCGGGCGGCACCGCAGCAGAGATGTGTTCTGGGTCCCCGCGCCGGCCATGTGCTGCGTATTTGCTTCTGTCAGCCCTACGATGGCGCGGGCAAATCGACGCGCGTAGGCAGCATGTTCGCCGGGCACAAAAACAAAGACGATCTACACGTCGAGCTGGAGGGCAGAGCCAGACTTGTCGATCACACGATTGAGCACAGATCCAAGGCTCGCAGACCGCATGATTCGACCAGAGCACATCGAGGTGCGAGTGCGGGAGCTGGGGTATAAAAGTCGGTGAAGAGGAGCGATCTGTTCCAAGTCCAGCTCATGGGTTTTGGATAGAAGACAGGCCAAGTGCGCTTGACATGGTTTTGCTGTATTACTTTTTGTCTTGGTGCGGCGCGGGTTTGTTGTGCTTGCATTGCATTACTTGGAACTAGCATTGTATGTACATACAGAACAGCATGGATATCAAGCAGCGTTACGATTCGCGGGTAGCATAATTTATAGTGTTAGATGAGCCCATGAGACTGGTAAGTTTACCGGCATTACATGTCACTTGACGTCAAGATCGCGGTGATCCATCTTGCAGCCAGCGTTGTTGCATGCTCTAGCTCAACGTACATTTATCCGACCCCACCGCAACGCATCCGCGTTTCCCGAGCCAGAAACATGCAATTTCGACTATTCTCCGATGCGCGCCAACAAACCTTGATGCGAAGCCCCGCGCCACGGCAGGATCGGCCGATTCGTCAGCCTTGATCTTTTTGCGGCCTGCTTTTTTTTTGTGAGAGGTTTCCGGCGC
>Ga0265780_10009095_pt1 | contig 11964 bp, 10 predicted proteins | sample P1T30metagenome_FD_192432 | JGI IMG/M metagenome (GOLD analysis project Ga0265780, IMG submission 192432) | Plant litter microbial communities from East Loma Ridge, Irvine, California - P1 T30 | ecosystem: Environmental > Terrestrial > Plant litter > Unclassified | place: USA: California... | reverse complement strand
CCCGCACCGCGGCGTGCCGACCAAGCCGCTACGCATCATGATCATGGGGATCCCCAACGTCGGCAAGTCGACCCTGATGAACGCGCTGCTGAAAAAGCGCGTGGCCAAGGTCGGCGACGAGCCGGCCGTGACCAAGGTCCAGCAAAAGCTCTACCTCGGCAAGCACATCGTGCTGGTCGACACCCCCGGCATGCTGTGGCCGAAGATCGCCATGGCCAGCGATGGCCTGATGCTGGCCGCCAGCCATGCGGTGGGCTCGAATGCGCTGATCGAGGAGGAAGTGGCCGAGTACCTCGGTAACCTGCTGCTGGAGCGCTACCCGCAGCTGCTGACTGCCCGCTACGGTTTCAAGACCGAGGGCCTGGACGGCATCGCCGTGATCGAGCAGGTGGCGGCGCGCCGCGGTTTCCGCGTGCGCGGTGGCGACTTCGATTACGAGAAGGCGGCGCACGTGCTGCTGCACGATTACCGTACCGGGGCGCTGGGGCGCATCAGCCTCGAGACGCCGCAGTCGCGCGCCGCGGCATTGGCGCAGCACGCGGCCGAAGTAGCCGAAAAGGCGCGCATCGCCGAAGAAAAGGCAGCCCTGAAGGCGGAAGAGGCAATGCGCGGCAAGCGCGGCACGTGATGTTGCAAGCTGGGCGGTATTCCCGCCCAGCCTACCCGAAGCGGAAACTGGAGACGGTCAGGCTCCCGAAAAAATCATCCTCGTGGTACACGCACGTCGCAAGCTCTTCGGCGGCCGCCCCCGACGCCACCATCAGCGGCAGCAAATGCTCCTCGCGCGGATGCGCCACCCGCGCCATCGGCGCCTCGCTCCACCGTAACAAAGCCGCATTGCGCTCGCCCGGCGCCAACGCCATCGTCTCCTGCAACCACCCATCGAACGCGCGCGACGCGGTCGCGCCGCTTGGGCCGAACTGCCGCAAGTTGTGATACGACAGCCCGCTCCCGATAATCAGGACACCTTCATCGCGCAGCGGCGCCAGCGCCCGCCCGGCCTCGATGTGTGCCTGCGGATCGAGATCGCGCCGCAGCGACAGCTGCACCACCGGCATCGCCGCCTCCGGATACACCGGATACAGCATCGAGAAGGTCCCGTGATCGAACCCGCGCTCCGGGTCCAGCCCCGCCGGATGCCCGGCCGCCCTCAAGAGTTCCGCGACGCGCCGCGCCAGAGCCGGTTCGCCCGGCGCCGGATACGAGATCCGGTAGGTATGCGGCGGAAAGCCCCCGTAATCGTAGATCATCCCGGGCGCGCTGCCTGATGACACCATGAAGCCCGGCGTCTCCCAGTGGCTCGTCACCACCAGCACCGCGCGCACTCCCTCCAGGCGCATGGCCTGCAGCGACGCTTCCAGCCGGTCGTAGGCCGGACCGTATTGATCCTTCATCCACGGCCAGGGGCCGCCGCCGTGGGACACGAAATAGGTGGGCAAAGTCATGGGTGCTCCGGTCGATCGACAACGAAGCACCCATGGTAGCCGATTGGCCGGATCAGCGTGGGCGGGCCAGCTCCATCAGCCCGAACAGGCGCGCGCAGCGCATCCAGGCCAGCGCCAGCACGGCCAGTTGGGCCAGCACGAAGCCGCCAAGGAAGCTGCCCGCGCCGAGCGCCGGCACGTTGATGCGGGCCACCGCCAGCAGCCCGGCCAGTCCCAGCCCGACGACGGTCACGCCGAAGTAGAAGCCAAGGGTGGCCAGCGGCCGCCGCAGCAGCAGGCCCAAGCCCGCCGCCCAGGCCAGCACCGCCGAGCGGCGGCGCCGGTCCAGCGCCAGCATCGCACGGCCCGCGTCCAGGGTCGCATGCGCCAGCAGGAGCAGCACGCCACCCACGGCCAGTGCCCAGAGTTGGGCATTGCTGGCCGATGACTCCAGCACCGCGGTGGCGGCATGATCCTCGGCGGCGCCGGCGCCGATCCCGGCCAGGAAGGCGGCCACGCCGAGCGGCACGATGGCCCACAGCAGGGTGCGCAGCAGGCGTCCGTATTCGTGCATGCCGCCGGCGGCCAGGGCCGCGAAGCCCAGTGGCGCCGGGGCCCTGGCCGCCGTGATGGCGGCGCCGGTGAGCAGGGGCGAGAGCAGCAGGGTCAACACCAGGGCGACGATGCCGCCGCTGCCGAGCGCCGCGGCGTGCTGCGGGTGCAGGCTGGCCATGTCGGTGATCGCCAGCAGGTCGAGGCGCTGGGCCAGCACACCGGCATGCACGCTGTGATCGAACGCGGCGCCGAACATGCGCCAGACCGGCAGGCTGGCCACCAGCGCCGGCAGCAGCAGGGCGAGCAGCCACAGCAGCATCAGGCGCCATTGCAGCGCGCGGCGCAGGGCGACGCCCAGTCCGCGGCCGGCGGGAAGGGTGGAGAAGTGGACCGCCTGGGGCGTCTCGATGGTCGATTGCATGGTCGTCATACGGTGGCGATGAAGGAGAGGATGAGCTGGATGAAGGCCATCGCGTCGCTGGCCCAGCGGCGTGAGGCGCGGCTGTCCGCTTCGAGCGTGCGGCTGTCGTCGAGTTTGCTGACGTCGAGGTAGTGGCTGCGGCGCGGGTCGAGCACCGCCGACACGGCCTTGGCCGGCTTGACGAAGCTGAAGATGCGCCACTTCTCGTTCGCGTTCCACGCCACGGTCTCGCTGCTGCCGTCGGCGAAGTGCACCACCAGCGTCTGCGGCACGTTCGCGCCTTCGCGCCGCACCGTCACCTGGGTGCGGTAGGGGAAGGGCCCGCGGCCTTCCTTGGCATTCGGATTCGCCTTCTTCCAGTCGGCACGCGTCTTGGCGATGCGTTCGGCCAGCGCCTTTTCCGTGTCTTCCACCCGCTCGCCTTTTTCAAGACGGGTGCCGGCCAGCGGCAGCACTTCCTCGCTGGTGATCTCGCTGACGCGGTCGTCGACCCGCGCCGCCGTGTAGATCTGCTGGGCGAACACTTCCTCGACCACGGCGCGCTGGCCGCTGCCGTCGGCCAGCGCCTCGCGGAAGTCGGCCACGCTCGGATGGCGGAATTTCCAGCGCCGGTAGTATTCCGCAAAACCGCGCTCGATGGCTTCGCGCCCGATGCGTTCTTCCAGGTCGCGCATCACCAGTGCGGTGCGGTTGTAGACCGGGGCGATACCCTGCAGGCGGTTCCACGCGTTCTGGCCAGGCGCATCGGCCGGCTTGTCGCGCGGCGAGCCGACCCGCACGATGTCGAAGGCGTCGAAGGCGGGGTCGATGCCGATCCGTTTCAGGAAGGGCGGCATCGGGTGCGCCTGCTGGCGGCGCTCGCGCATCATGCGGTTGTCCCAGTACTCGTTCAGACCCTCGTCCAGCATCGGCTCCTCGAACTCGTTGCTGGCCAGGATGCCGTAGAAGTAGCCGTGGCCGAATTCGTGGATGGTCACGCCTTCGAGCAGGAACTCGTCGAGCGAGTTACGCTCCACCGTCGCGTGGCCGGAGGCGGTGAAGAAGGTCGGGTATTCCATCCCGCCCGCCTCGGTGGCGTTATAGGGCGGGATCACCACTGTCAGGGTGCGGTAGGGGTAGGGTCCCAGGGTGCGCGAGAACCAGGTGAGCGAATCCTTGGCCGCCTTCATGGCCGGCCTGGCGCTGGCCTGGTACTCGGGCGGGTAGAGCACCTGCACCGTGACCGTCGGGCTGCCCGGGCCGGTCCAGGTCTCGACCAGCGGCGCAGCGCTGCGCTTGTCCGCGGTCCAGGCGAAATCGTGGACGTCGTGCTGCACGTAGCGGTGCGTGAGCTGGCCGTTCTTCTCGACAGGCTTGCCCTGTAGTTCGCCGGTGGCGCCGACCGTAAAGCCCTTCGGGACCGTCAGACTGACATCGTAGCTGCCGAAGTCGGCGTAGAACTCGGACTCCATGTGGAATTCATGGGCGTTCCAGCGTGGCGCGGTGGCGCCGCGTTCGCCCGGCAGTTCCAGCACCGCGATCTTGGGGAACCACTGGGCCACCAGGTGGAAGCTGCCGAAATAGCCGGTGCGCGCGATCACGCGCGGCAGCTGGGTGCTGAAATCGATGTCGAGGGTGGTGCTGGCGCCCGGCGCCACCGCTTCGGGCAGGTCGAGGCGCGCGACCGTGTGGTCGGTGGCCGGGCCGCCGTCGGGCTGCACGAAGCGCCACGGCACGCTGGCCGCGCCCTGGCGCACGCTGCGCATGGCGATGTGGCCCCATTCGCCGTCTCCCGTGCCGACGCCGGTGCGGAAGCCTTCACCGCGGTGCCGCATCTCGGTGAAGAAGGTGCTGCCTTCGCCTTCGAAGGCGTTCATGTAGAGGTGGACGTAAACGCTTTTCACCGGCACTGCGCTGCGGTTGCGCCAGGTGAGCGCTTGCCGGCCCTGGATCAGGTGCTTGTCCGGATCGAGGGTGGCCTCGATGCGATAGCCGACCACCCGGTCCGATAAGGTGGCCTGATCGTCGCTGCGTACCCCGCCCCAGGCACTGGCGGCGCTGGGGATGGTGATGGCAGCGGCGTCGGGCGCGGCCAGCGCGATGCCGTCGAGCCAGGGTGGGGCGGCGGCGGGCGGCGGTGTGTCGGCCTGGGCCAGCCAGGCGCCGGCGGCGCCGGCCGCGAGCACGGCGGCGGCGAGCGCCGCGCGCAAGGTGCGGCGTGCTTGGAAATGCATCGGGACTCCCTGTGTTGTTGTTTGTAAACGAATATACCCAGCATGGTGAAAAAACGCCATGCAGAAGCGATAGAAGGCAGGAATCGGCGACAGGGCGCTGAAAAACGCCAAAAACCTTGTCAGGTTATAATCCGCCCCGTTCTGGTGCACGCGCAGGCGATCGTCTGCGCAGTTAAACGGGAAACACGAGGCAAAGGCGCACCGCGCCGGCGTCAAGATGTGCTGCCCCCGCAACGGTCAACAAGCTTCCCCCGCGCTTTGCGGTCCGGCTTGCAAGCCCGGATACCGGCCAGGACAGGGGGAAGCGCGCACGTGCCCAAGGCACCCGCGACTTCCGTTGACTCCGGCGTGCGGGGACGCAGGCCGGTGCCTCTTATCGAGAACATCCACATGAATTTTGCTGCCTTCCCAAGCAGCGCGCCGGCTCTGAAGCCGCTCGCGCTGGCCTGCGCTTTTTCCCTGTCCACCTTCGCCGCCAACGCGCTGGCCCAGGATGCCGTCCCCGACGTCGTCGTCACCGGCGCGCGCTTCCCGGCGCAGGCCACGCTCGCGCCGATCGGCGCCACCGTGATCACGGCCGATGAGATCCGCCGCGCCGGCGTGTCCGACGTGAACGCCGCGATCCGTAAAATTGGCGGCGTGTTCGGCCGCCAGAGCCTGGATGGTTCGCCCGACTTCGCGCTGGACCTGCGCGGCTTCGGCTCCAACAGCAGCCAGAACATGGTGGTGCTGGTCGACGGCGTGCGCCTGAACGAGAACGAACTGGCCGGCCCGGTGCTGTCCTCGATTCCCGTGGACACCGTCGAGCGCATCGAGATCCAGCGCGGCGGCAGCAGCGTGCTGTATGGCGAAGGCGCTACCGGCGGCGTGATCAACATCATCACCAAGCGTGGCGGCACCCCGGGTTACCACGGCTCCGTGGTGCTCGAAGGCGGCCGCTTCGACCAGTTCGACGGCCGTGCCTCCGTGCGTCATACCGAAGGCCCGCTGTCGTTCGACCTGGCCGGCGCACGCCAGGGCACCGACAACTACCGCGACAACAACGAGTTCCGCCAGACTACCTTCAGCGGCGGCTTCCAGTGGGCCAAGGACGACCTGCGCGCCGGCCTGCGCGTGGAAAGCGCGCGCCAGGACATGCGCTTCCCGGGCTCGCTGACCTATGCACAATTTGCCGCCAACCCGCGCCAGACCCTGACCCCGAACGATTTCGGCAAGCTCGATAGCGACCGCGTCACGGCCTTCGCCGAACGCCGCATCGGCAACACCGAATTCGCGGCCGAACTGGCGCATCGCGAGCGTCACGTCGAGTCGACCTACGACTTCGGCGGCTTCCTGTCGAAGTCGACCTACGACACCCGCCATACCCAGTTCTCGCCGCGCATGCGCCACAGCAGCAACATGAGCGCTGGCCTGAACGAATTCGTCGCCGGCGTCGACCTGAGCCGCTGGGACCGCGTGACGAGCCTCGGTTCGGATGCGAGCCAGAGCGCCGAAGCCTACTACCTGCGCGACGAGATGCGCTTCAATGGCGCCGCCAATGCGCGCCTGGCCGTCGGCGCCCGCCACGAGCGCTTCACCAAGAAGGAAGCCAATGCCTCGCAGGCGGTACCGGAGGGCACGCAGTCGGTGAACGCCTGGAGCGTCGAAGGCGCTTTTGATGCGGCCACCAACGTCACCGTGCACGCCAAGGCCGGCCGCAGCTACCGCCTGCCGAACGCCGACGAAAACGGCTACCGCTCGAGCGTCGGCCTGCTGGACGTGCAGACCTCGCGCGACCTCGAACTGGGCGTCACTGCCGGTACCGACGCACGCCGCATCGCCGCGCGCGTGTTCCGCCATCGCCTGACCAACGAGATCTTCTACGATCCGACCCTGGGCGGCGGCTGGGGCGCCAACACCAACCTGGATCCGACCAAGCGCCAGGGCGTGGAACTCGAGGGCCAGCTGGCGCTCGGTTACGACCTGCGCCTGACCGGCCAATGGCAGCGCGTGGAAGCCGAGTTCACCGGCGGCCCGAACGCGGGCCGCGAGATGGTGCTGGTGCCGAAGAACGTCGTGACCGCGCGCCTGGCCTGGCTGGCCGCCGGCCCGCACAGCGCCGACATCGGCGCCCAGTGGGTCGACCGCCAGCGCTACGGCAGCGACTTCGGCAACACCTGCAGCACGCAGATCCCGTCCTTCACCACGATCGACGCGCGCTACGCCTACCGCACCGGCCCGTGGGAAGCCGCGATCAGCGGCCTGAACCTGGCCGACCGCCAGTACTACAGCAACGCCTTCGGCTGCCGTTCGGGCATCTACCCGAGCGATGGCCGCCAGCTGAAGCTGTCGCTGCGCTACGACTTCTGATGGTGCGCGGCCTGGCTGCCCTGCTGGCGTCGATCACGGTAGCGGCGACTGCCGCGCCCGTGACGGTGGTCGACGACGCCGGCCGCAAGGTCACGGTGGCGCAGCCGGCGCAGCGCGTCATTTCGATGGCGCCGCACGCCACCGAGCTGCTGTTCGCAGCCGGGGGCGGCGCGCGCGTCGTCGGGGTCATGAACTACAGCGATTACCCGGCGGCGGCGAAAGCCATCCCGCTGGTGGGCAGCAACAGCCAGATCGACATGGAGCGGGTGCTGGCATTGACCCCGGACCTGATCGTGGTCTGGCATACCGGGAACACGGCGCGCCAGATCGCCCAGATCGAGAGCCTGGGCGTGCCGGTGTTTCATAGCGAGCCGCGCAAGCTGGTGCAGGTGGCGGAGAATATCGAGCGCTTGGGGCAGTTGCTGGGGACCGGACCGGTGGCGCAGTCGGCCGCGACGGCCTACCGCACGAAGCTGTCCGGCCTGGAGACGCGCTATGGCAAGCGGGAGCAGGTATCGGTGTTCTACCAGATCTGGGACCAGCCGCTCTACACCCTCAACGACGCGCAGATTGCCAGCGACGCGATCCGCGTCTGCGGTGGCCGCAACGTGTTCGGTGCCATGAAGGTGGTGGCGCCGGAGGTTGGGGTGGAGGCGGTGATCGCGGCCGATCCGGAGACGATCATGGCGGGGAAACGGCATGATCCGGCGAATCCGGGCGTGAAGATGTGGGCGACGTATCGGAGCATGACGGCTGTTAAGCGTGGCAACCTGCTCACGGTTGATGGTGAATTGCTCACGCGGCCGGGGCCGCGGGCAGTGGAAGGGGCCGCCCTGTTGTGCGAGGCTCTGGATGCTGTGCGGCAGCGTCGGCCGAAGTGATTTCGTTTTAAGAAATTGGGTTCCGGCCTGCGCCGGAACGACGTTTTATGGCCGCTGGCCTAAAGACCGTCGTTCCAGCGAAGGCCGGAACCCAAGTTCGTCGACCAGCCCGTATCCCGAAGTTAATTCCGTAAGCAAATGCAATATTCGCCCCTTCTCTCGGAAGGAGTGCCGAAAAAGTGGTAATCTGCCCGCGTTTGCTCAATCTACTCAGGAAGGATACCCATGCGTTCTCTGCGTTTTGCCCTTATCGCCGCCGCCCTGGCCGCCAGCACCGCGTTCGCCTCGCCGACCGCCCCGGTCAACGGCGCCGACTACACCACGCTGGCGCAGCCGCAGCCGGTGCAGGCGACGGGCAAGAAGGTCGAGGTCATCGAATTCTTCGCTTACCACTGCCCGGCCTGCAATATGCTCGAACCGAGCCTGAACCAGTGGGTCAAGCGCCAGGGTGACAATATTGTCATGCGCCGCATCCACCTGCCGTTCCAGGGCCCGGCCGATCCGGAAGCGCACCTGTTCCTGACGCTGGAAGCGATGGGCAAGCTCGAGGAATACCACAGCCGCGTGTTCAATGCCGTGCACGTGCAGCGCCAGCGCCTGATGAAGGATGACGCGATCATCGAGTGGGCCGCGAAGAATGGCCTGGACCGCGCCAAGTTCATGGAAACCTGGAACTCCTTCGGCGTCACCAGCAAGCTGCGCCGCCTGCAGACGCTGTCGTCGAACTACAAGGTGAGCGGCACCCCGACCATCATCATCGACGGCAAGTACGTCGTGTCGCCGAGCCAGGTGGGCGAAGCCAACAAGATCCAGGGCATCGAGCCGACCATGCAGGCGACCATGCAGGTCATGGATGCACTCGTCAAGAAGGCGGCTGCGACGAAATGAGCAAGGACGTCGAACGCGAAGTCCTCAAGATGTATGAAGGGTCCCGACCCAACGAGGACGACCTGTTTGAAATCAGCCACGTGAATCACTTCGCGTGGGGGCTGGCGATCTTCTTCGCCGGCCTCGCGATCTGGCTCGCCATCTGCCTCGTGAATGCCGAGAACCAGCGCTACGCCCTGATGACCAACAAGTGCCCCGATCCGCTGTTCAAGGGCGGCATCGACAAGGCCTGTCTCGTGACCGTGCGCTCGCGCGACCACTGGTGGGAACACCTGTGGTACGGCTTCACGCACGTGCGCACCACGCCCGAGCACAAAGGGCGTTAATTCCTACTGACGCTGGCCCTGCGGGGTCAGCGCCTTCCTCTCTTCCCGCGACAGCACCTGTACCGGCTTGACCGGCTCTCCGTGCGTGCCGAAAAACGGATTCGCGCGCCACGCGCCGCTCAGGCGCGCCTTGGCGAGCAACGTCACGATCCGGGCCAGCGGCCAGACCGACGCCATCCCGCCTGATGCGACCGGCGTCGCCGCCGACGCGGTGTTGGCGCGCAGGCGCACTGCGCCCAGTTCACGTTCGAGCGTCGCATCGTCGGCATCCAGGCAGGCCCGCACCAGCCCGACGTAGGCCATGTGCTGGTCGCGCGGCGTGTTGCCGATCGGAGTGCGGCAGCAGCTTGCATACCAGCGGTAGATGCCCTTGGGACCGAGCGACATGCAGGCCAAATGTTCGAGACCGGAATCGAAGCGGACCGCGGCCGGCAGGGTCGCTTCGACCTCGGTGCCGCCCGCCGCATCCAGCACGCCGGCGCCCAGGAAGTGTCCGTAGGCCTGGCAATCCTTGCAATAGCAGAGCGCGCGCGCGGAGATGCGGCGGGTGTCGACCTGGCCGCGCAGTTGACCGCAGCGGCAACGCAGGTTCAGCGTCATGGTTGTTCTCCTTTGTTGGCCAAGGCGCTGCCGCTTGGCGCGATCCGGCTCGGCGGCAGGATGATGGTGTTGCGGCCGGCGCCCGGGCGGTCTTCGCCGGTGGCGGTATTGCGCATCACGTAGAATTCCTTGCGGCTGTCGTAGGCAATGTACTCGCCGCGCGCTTCTTCCGGCAAGCGGCCGCTCGCGGTGCGCCGGATGCTGGCCCCGGCGAACAGCGTGACGGTGGCGGCGCGTTCGTCATACTCGACGCGGTCGGCCTCGCCCTCGATCCAGCGCTCGCCCGGGCCGTCGGCCTTCTGGCGGAAGCGCACCTTGTTGCCGGCATCCGCCGTCAGCCTGGCGAACTGGTAACCCTCGGGCGAGCGTTCCACGCGTCCACGATCGGCTTCGATGCGCAGGGTGCCGCGCGTAATCACGACGCCGCCGGTCGCGGTGACGGCGCCGGTGACGCCATCAGCTTCGCAACTGCGGCAATCGATCTGCGTCGGCTTGTAGGCGTCGGCCTTTTCGGCCCTGGCCTGCGGCGCCATGCCGAGCAGCAGGAGCAGGGGAATGAACAGCTTCATGCGGGTTCTCCTCGAAATGCACATCATGCGGGCAAGGTGATCACGAAACGCGCCCCGCCCAGCGCCGACTCGTCCACGCGCACGCTGCCGCCATGCAGGGCCACGGCCTTGCGCGTGATCGACAGGCCGAGGCCGAAGCCGCCGGTGGCGCGGTCGCGCGAGCGGTCGAGCCGGTAGAAGGGCTCGAACACCTTGTCGCGTTCATCAAGCGGGATGCCGGGGCCGTCGTCCTCGACCGCGATCTCGACCTGGGCGTCCGACCGCTTGGCCGACAGCAGGATGCGGCCGGCGGCGTATTTCTGGGCGTTGCGCAGCAGGTTGCCGACGGCGCGCGCCAGCAGGCGGCGGTCGACGGCGAGTTCGCCGAGATCGTCGCCGAAGGTGCAGTCGAGCGCGTGCGGGGAGGGCGGCAGCGTGGCGGTGGATTCGCGCAGCAGCGGCGCCAGTTCGGTGGGCGCCGTCTGCAGGTTGCGCGCGCTGTCGAGTTTGCTCATGTCGAGCAGCTCGTTGACCAGCGCGTTCAGCTCGCGCAGGTCGCCTTCCATGGCGTGGATGCGCTTGCTCAGGTCCGGATCTTGCGCGCGCGCGTCGAGCAGTTCGAGCCCGAATTCCAGGCGCGCGATGGGCGTGCGCAGCTCGTGCGAAACCGAGTGCAGCAGGCTTTTCTGGGCCTCCAGCAGGTCTTCGATGCGGTCGGCCATGTGGTTGATGCGCTCGGCCAGCGGGTAGGCCGCGTCGGACGGTTTCATGCGCGCACGCGCCGACAGCTTGCCGCTGCCGAATTCGTCGGCCACGCGCGACAGCGCCTGCAGGCCCTGCCAGTGCGCGCGCGACCACAGCGCGATCGGCACCAGCAGCGCCACCGCCACGATCACGTAGCGCAGCGCTTCCATCTTGAGGGCCTGGTCGATGTCGATCGGCAGGTTCTGCGCATGCAACACCTCGTCCTGGCTGCCGATGTAGCGCTCGCCCCCGAGGTCGACGCGGCGCCAGAAGCTGCGGCTGGCCGGATCCAGCACGATCTGGCCCCGCTCCAGGGCGTCGATGCGGCTGCCGCCCAGCGCGGCTCTGGCATCGCTCAGGGGCACCAGGTCGTAGCGCACGTTCGACACCACCCGCACATTGTTCAGCCGCGTGAGCCACTCGTCGCTCGGCGCCTGGTCGACGTACTGTTCCAGCAGGAAGATCTGGGCCGCGGCCTGGCGCCGCGCGATGTCCTCGAGCGGGTCGCCGAACAGGCGGCTGAACGCGAAATAGATCACGAAGGTTGCCCCGGTGATCGACAGCATGACCAGCACGAAGAAACGGAAGAAAATCCGGTTCACATGCCCATCCTGCATAACGCGCGTTTAGCTGCTTCGCAAACCATTATCTCTCCTTGGCGGCATTGTATAGGAGCAATGGTCGAATGTTTACTTCTTGTCGTTGCAGTGACTGACCGCCAGCCTTACAAATTGATGACAATTCCTCGACAGTTCGAGGTGGAATCAAAAGCTGCCGCGCCCTACCATGCATCTTCATCAGGTTTTATCTGTTTTCCGTTTGCCCGCCTGATATGCGAGTGTCGGCGGGTTTTTTTATTTCTGGTGGAGTTCTTCCATAAACTCGATCCTGGACGTAACAATTGCTGAGTCGCCGCTGTGTACGACGTAAAATGTCGCGACGCCGAACTCCGATTGTAATGACATGAACAAGCTTTTCGCCCTGGTCCTGGCCGTCACGGGCAGCGCAGCAAGCG
>Ga0265780_10009094_pt1 | contig 11966 bp, 9 predicted proteins | sample P1T30metagenome_FD_192432 | JGI IMG/M metagenome (GOLD analysis project Ga0265780, IMG submission 192432) | Plant litter microbial communities from East Loma Ridge, Irvine, California - P1 T30 | ecosystem: Environmental > Terrestrial > Plant litter > Unclassified | place: USA: California... | reverse complement strand
CCAGGAATGTCAGCAAGCACAGCAGTGCGGCGATCAGGAAAATCTGCTGGGTGGCGAGCATGGCGTGGCGTCGCACGACGGCGACGGGGTGAACTGGGGAAGTCCACATTATGAACGTGGTCATTGCCATATGGCAAAGACTAGAAACCAAAGGTGGCAAAATTGCCACAGCCGTCGTTGGAATCACGGCACCGGTGGGAAACTTGCAACATCGCCACATATTCGCATCGGGTACGTTATGATCGTGACGCGCCGCCTTGCTGCCGCGCTCCTCATAATCACTCACGGAATTGACGATGACGCCCCTGCCCCGCCGCATCACCCTTGCCCTCCTTGTATCAAGCTTTGTTGCTTCACTGCCTGGCGCCCATGCTGCCGGCCAGCCGCCCGCCATCACCGCCGACATGGTCCAGAACGGGACCGACATCCCGGCCAAATGGCAAGCGCGCACTGCCGACGCGGACTACACGCGCCAGGAAGTGATGATCCCGATGCGCGATGGCGTCAAGCTGCACACCGTCATCCTGATTCCCCACGGCGCCAAAGGCTTGCCGATGCTGCTCGAGCGCACGCCGTACAACGCGGGCGAATTCTCGAAAGCCGCGGTGCCGCGCCTGCGCGAAGCGGTCAGCACGGCCAACCGCGAATGGGTCGACGACCAGTACATCATCGTGCACCAGGATATCCGCGGCAAATACGGCTCGCAGGGCAAATATGTGATGACGCGCCCGCCAATCGGCGCGCTCAATCCAACTAAAACCGACGACACCACCGACGCGTACGACACCATCGACTGGCTCGTGAAAAACGTCAAGCAGAGCAACCAGAAGGTCGGCATGATCGGCTCGTCCTACGACGGCTGGACCGTGACGATGGCATTGCTGGGCCCGCACCCGGCGCTGAAGGTTGCGGCGCCGGAAAGTCCGATGATCGACGGCTGGATGGGCGACGACTGGTTCCACTACGGCGCCTTCCGCCAGGTCAACCTCGATTATTTCACCGGCCAGACCAGCAAGACCGGCAAGGGCGAAAACGTGCAGCGCGGCGGCGCGGACGATTACCAGAATTTCCTCGACGTCGGCTCCGCCGGCGAGTGGGCGAAGCGCAACGGCTTCGAGCAACTGGGTTTCTGGAACCGCCTGTCCGCACACCCGGCGTACGACGCGTTCTGGCAAGGCCAGGCGCTCGACCGTTTCGTTGCCGCCAAACCGGCGAATGTCCCAACCATGTGGCTGCAGGGACTGTGGGACCAGGAAGACATGTACGGCGCTGTCGTCACGTGGGAGAAACTCAATGCCAAGGGCCTGTCGAACAACCACCTGGTGATGGGTCCCTGGGCGCACAGCCAGGTCAATGGCCGTGCCGACACCCTCGGCCCGATGAAATGGAAAGGCGACACCGCCGCCGATTTCCGCCGCGACGTCCTGATCCCGTTCTTCGACACGTACCTGAAGGACCGCCCGGCCGCCACGCCGCTGCCGCCGGTAATGATCTACAACCCGGCTGAAAACCACTGGGACAGCTTTGCCAAGTGGCCAGGCACGTCGACGCTGGCACCCCTGTACCTGCAGGCGAACAACGGCCTGGCGTTCAACGCCGCCACGGCAGGCGAAGACAGCTACGTCTCCGATCCGGCCAAGCCGGTGCCATTCCTGGCGCCGCCGATCCAGTTCAGCGACCATGGCCGCTGGGTCAGCTGGCTGCTGCAGGACCAGCGTTTTGTATCGACCCGCACCGACGTGCTGTCGTACCAGACGCCGGTGCTGACGAACGCGGTCAAGGTCGAAGGCGCGCCGCTGGCCGACATCTTCGCCAAGACCAGCGGCAGCGACATGGACGTGGTCGTGAAAGTCATCGACGTCTATCCACCCACCGTGCCGGAGCAGCCGGAAATGAGCGGCTACCAGCTGGCAGTTTCCATGGACATCTTCCGCGGCCGCTACCGCGAGAGTTTTGAGAAGCCAACGGCGATTCCCGCCGGCCAGGTCCAGGAATACAAATTCCGCCTGCCGACGATGAACTACGTGTTCAAGCCGGGCCACCGCATCATGGTGCAGATCCAGTCGAGCCTGTTCCCGCTGTATGACCGCAACCCGCAGACGTTCGTGCCGAACATCTTCTTCGCGAAGCCGGCCGATTACCAGAAGGCGACCGTGTCGGTGATGCACGGCGCAGGTGGGGCCAGTTCGGTGCTGTTGCCGGTGGTGCCGGCGAGTACGGCGATGGCTGTGGCGAAGTAAGCTGCCAGCGTTACACCGTCACGCCCGTCCGCGCGGGTGTGGCGGTCTCGCGCATCGTCACTGCCGCCAGCGTCTGCCTTATCCCCTCCTCGTACGACGTCTTGACCACCGGCCCGATCAGCCCCTGCAGCGCTGCATCGTCCATGATCACCGGCTCGGTCTGCAGGTAATGCATCTCCACCATCTCGCGCATCATCGGCATGAACAGCCCGAGCACGCGCAGCATCGTCTTGCCGACCACCCGCCGCTCGACCTTGCGGCCGGCCTGCCGTTCCATCTCAGCGACCATGTTTTCCTGCGTCGTCACGCCCGCGCCAGCCAGGTGCCAGATCCGGCCGAATGCCGCAGGAGTCGCAGCCAGGCGCGCCACCACCGGCCCCACGTCCGGCACGAACACGAATTCGTGCGGCGTCGTGATCGGCCCGATCAGGTCGGCCGTGCCGCCGTTGATCGCCGCGGTGGCCGCGCCGTGCAGGAAGCTCGACGTAACGCCCGGTCCGTAAAAATCCGGCAGGCGCAGCACGGTGGCGTTGATGCGGCCTTCGCGGTGGGCCTGCATCAGGATGTCCTCCTGCGCGAGGCGCATGCGGCCCTTGAACGTGTGCGGCTGGCGCGGCTGGCTTTCACTGACGGGATGAGCGCCAACGCGGCCATACGGATACACGGTGCCGATCAGGATCACGTTTTTCACACCGGCCGCAATCGCCCCGTCCAGCGTCTTCTTCATCAGTTGCGGATGCAGTTCGAACTGCCAGTAATTCACGCCGACGAGGTACACCAGCGTGTCGACCCCGGTGGCCGCGGCCTGCACCGATGCTGGCACGTCCGGGTTCCACGCCACGATCTCCGCCAGCGGATCGGCGCCGAAGCTGTCGTGCAGCCGGGCCGCGTCGCGGCCGACTACCCGATAAGGCTGTCCGGCATGGGAGAGCGCCAGCGCGAGACTTTGGCCGATGGCGCCAGCGGCGCCGAACAATGCGATTTTCGACATGATGATTTCCTTTGGTGGGTGAGTAGGAGTGAGACCAGTGTGCCCCGTTGCCACCTAAAGATAAATTAGTTAATATTGGCTGGTCGCTATACATAAATGCATACCCGAGAAATCAGCATGCCGCGTGAACCCAATTGGGAGTGGTACCGCACTTTCCTCAGCGTGATCGAGACCGGCTCGCTGTCGGGCGCGGCCCGCGCCCTGGGCCTGACCCAGCCCACCGCTGGCCGCCACATCGACAGCCTGGAAGCCGCGCTGGCGTTAAAACTGTTCACGCGCTCGTTCGACGGCTACGCGCCCACCGAGGCGGCGCTGGCCGTGCAGCCGTACGCCGCCAGCGTGGCCGCCAGCGCTGCGGCGCTGCTGCGCGTGGCCAGCAGCCAGGGCGACGGCGTACGCGGCGCGGTACGCATCACTGCCAGCGACGTCATTGGCGTCGAAGTCCTGCCGCCCGTCATCGCGGAACTGCGCGCGGCGCACCCTGGCCTCGTCATCGAGCTGGTGCTGTCGAACGCGCTGGGCGACCTGCTGCGGCGCGACGCCGACATCGCCGTGCGCATGGTGCAGCCGACCCAGGGCAGCCTGGTGGCGCGCCAGGTCGGCGTCATCGACATCGGCCTCTTCGCGCACCGCCACTACCTCGACGCGCACGGCATCCCGGAGACCATGGCGGCATTGTCAAACCACGCGCTGATCGGCTACGACCAGCAGTCGGCCATGGTGCGAAAATGGCTGGAACACTACCCGGCCTTTGCACGCGACCAACTCGCCTTGCGCGCTGACAGCGACCTGGCGCACCTGGCCGCCATCCGCAGCGGTATCGGCATTGGCTGGTGCCAGGCGGGCCTGGCCGCACGCGACCCGAACCTGGTGCGCGTGCTGGCGAAGGATTGCGCCCTGCCCCTGCCGACGTGGATCGCGATGCACGAAGACCTGCGCGCCAGTCCCCGCTGCGCTGTCACCTTTGCCGCACTGGTCGCGGGGCTGGCCAGCTATACAGGTTGACCCGCAGTGAACCGTGCGCCCGGGTACGGCTGCGTTCCCGTACCATTTATGCATCGACGATAACCAGGAGCACGCCATGCCAACCGGAGCCAACGCCAAGCGCGAAGCCGAGTACCGCAAGATCGAACGCAAATTCAAGAAAGAAGGCCGTTACAAAGGCCGCGAGGAGGAAGTCGCCGCACGCATCGTCAACAAGCAGCGCACGGCAAAAGGCGAAACCAAGGAAGCGCATAGCCATACGCCGCCACGCCGGTCGGCATCGCGCCGCAAGACACGCACCAGCCGGGCCGCGCCAAAGAAAAAGTAAGTCTTCGAATAGCTCATTTCCCGAGGCAAACGAAGCGCGCGGGACCGGGCCGGTGCGGTACGCTGGAAGCGCCACCATAACGCCCGGAGCCCGTATGTCCGACCCGCACACCATTGCCACGCTGCGCGCCGCCGCCCATCCCATCACTGGCGGCGCGCGCGATTACGATCCCCTGCTCGACCTGGTCGGCGACGCCCGCTTCGTGCTGCTGGGCGAAGCCACCCACGGCACGCACGAGTTCTATGCCGAACGCGCGCGCATCACCCGCCGCCTGATCGAAGAAAAAGGTTTTCACGCAGTGGCAGTGGAGGCCGACTGGCCGGATGCGTACCGCGTCAACCGCTACGTGCGCGGGCGGGGCGATGACCCCGACGCCAATGCCGCCCTGTCCGGTTTTCAGCGCTTTCCCAACTGGATGTGGCGCAATACCGATGTGGCGGCGTTTGTCGAATGGCTGCGCGGCCACAACGCACAAGCCGGCGCCAACCGCCAGGTCGGCTGCTATGGCCTCGACCTGTACAGCATGTTCACGTCGATCGAGGAAGTGCTGCGCTACCTCGACGGCGTCGACCCGGCCGCGGCGCAGCAGGCGCGCGACCGTTACGCCTGCTTCGACAGGTATGCCGAAGACAGCGAACATTACGGCTACACCGCGCGGCTGGACCTGTCGGCGTCGTGCGAGGAAGGCGTCATCGCGCAGCTGCAGGAGTTGCAGCAGCGCGCCTCCAGTTACATGCACGGCGATGGCGACGACGAAGCCTTCTTCTACGCGCAGCAGAACGCGCGCCTCGTAAAAAACGCCGAGCAATACTACCGCACGATGTTCCACGGCCGCGTGTCGTCATGGAACCTGCGTGACGCCCACATGGCGGAAACGCTGGATGCGCTGGCGGTCCACCTGTCGCGCGATGGCGCGCCGGCCAAGATCGTCGTGTGGGAACACAACTCGCACATCGGCGACGCGCGCGCCACCGAGATGGGCAAAATGGGCGAATGGACCGTGGGCGAACTGGCGCGCAAGCGCTACGACGGCAACACCCGGCTGATCGGCTTTTCCACGTACCAGGGTTTTGTCACGGCCGCCTCCGGATGGGATGCGCCAGCCCAGCACAAGCGGGTACGGCCTGGCATGCGGGGCAGTTACGAGGAGCTGCTGCACAATACCGGCATGGCGCGCTTCTTCCTGCCGCTGCGCGAGGAAGGCGCCGTGCGCGACGCGATGCTGGCAGACCGGCTGGAGCGCGCCATCGGCGTCATCTACCAGCCACATACGGAGCGCAACAGCCATTATTTTGCGGCGCGCATGGCCAGCCAGTTTGACGCTGTCATTCATATTGACCACACCACCGCCGTGCGTCCGCTCGATAACGGTGGCGGCTGGCACGCCGAGGAGCCGCCGGAAACGTATCCATCCGGACTCTGACGGACACACTGCGCGGGGCATGCTACTGTATGGACGAGAGGGAAAATCCCCGTCCAAGGAGACCGTCATGCAACCCGTGCAAACCGTGCAAACCGCGCCATCGCTGCCGAGCTACGTCCATGGCGCCCACGATACGCCCCTGATCGGCGCCACCATCGGCGCCTACCTCGACACCATCGCCGCGCGCCACGGCGCCAACGATGCACTTGTCGTGCCGCACCAGGGCGTGCGCTGGACTTACGCCGAATTCAATGACCGCGTGACCCGGCTGGCTGCCGGCCTGGTGCGTCTCGGCTTGCTGCCGGGTGACCGGGTCGGCATCTGGTCGCCCAACTGCGCCGAGTGGGTGCTGACGCAGTTCGCCACCGCGCGCGCCGGCCTGATCATGGTAAACATCAACCCGGCCTACCGCCGCGCCGAACTCGAGTACGCGCTCGACAAGGTCGGCTGCACCGCGCTGATCCTGGCGCCCAGTTTCAAGTCGAGCGACTATCTGGGGATGATCAACGATGTGGTGCCGGAGTTGCACACCGCCCGCGCCGGCCAGATTGCATCAACGCGCCTGCCGGCACTCAGGCACGTGATCCGGCTGGGCGTCGATCAAACGCCCGGCATGTGGAATTTCGACACCGTCATCGACCAGGCCGACGACGCGGATATCGCCCAGCTGGAGGTGAATACCCGCGACCTGCAATTCGACGACCCGGTGAATATCCAGTTCACGTCCGGCACCACTGGCGCGCCAAAAGGCGCTACGCTGACCCATCACAACATCCTCAACAATGGCTTTTTCATCGGCGAGGCAATGCGCCTGTCGGCCAGCGACCGCCTGTGCATCCCGGTGCCGCTGTACCACTGCTTCGGCATGGTGCTGGGCAACCTGGCGTGCGTCACGCACGGCGCCACGATGGTGTATCCGGGCGAGGGCTTCGATCCGGTGGCGGTCCTGCGCACGGTCCAGGAAGAGCGCTGCACCGGCCTGCATGGCGTGCCGACAATGTTCATCGCCATCCTCGACCATCCCGAGTTCTCCCGGTACGACCTTTCCACGCTGCGCACCGGCATCATGGCTGGCTCGCCCTGCCCGAGCGAAGTCATGAACCGCGTGATGGAACGCATGCACATGCAGGAAGTGACGATCGCCTACGGCATGACCGAGACGTCGCCGGTGAGCTTCCAGAGCGCGGCGGATGACCCAATCAACCTGCGCGTGGCCACGATCGGACGCGTCCATCCGCACCTGGAAGTGAAGATCGTCGACGGCAACGGCCGCATCGTGCCGCGCGGCGAAAAGGGCGAACTGCTCACGCGCGGCTATTCAGTGATGCTGGGGTATTGGGGCGATGAGGTCAAAACCCGCGACGTCATCGACCCGGCGCGCTGGATGCACACCGGCGACCTGGCCACCATCGACGATGCGGGCTTTGCCACCATCGTCGGCCGCTCGAAAGACATGGTGATCCGCGGCGGCGAAAACATCTATCCGCGCGAAGTCGAGGAATTCCTGTATCGCCACCCTAAGGTGCTCGACGTGCAATGCGTCGGCGTGCCGGATTCGAAATACGGCGAGGAACTGTGCGCGTGCATCGTGTTACGGCCCGGCAGTGAAGCCACCGACGCCGAGATCCGCGCGTTCTGCGACGGCCAGATCGCGCACTATAAGATCCCCCGTTACGTGCGCTTCGTGGCGCAATTTCCCATGACGGTCACCGGCAAAGTGCAGAAATATTTGCTGCGCGAACAGATCGCTCGCGAGCTCGGCATGGCCGGCTGACCGGGCGCAAAGGCGCGCCAACGACATGGTTGGCGCGACTGTCGTTGCGTTACCCTCGGCATCCGCCGGTGACAAATGAACGTCACTCACCGTTTGACAACCGAGACCAAACGATTACAATGACTACATCAATCGACAAGAAAGCAGCGCGCCGAACGGCGGATTTCCGCACCTGGTTCGATGGCTTGCGAAGCGGCGTCACGAAGGCCATCGTCGCGGCGCGCATCGAACGCGTGCAAATGGGTTTGTAAGGGGACGTCAAACCGGTCGGCGAAGGGATATCGGAATTGCGGATCGACTATGGTCCCGGCCTGCGGGTGTATTTCACCGAAGCGCTGGACAACACGATCGTGCTGCTGCTTGTTGGCGGCGATAAATCGCACCAGGACAGCGACATCCGCGCGGCGAAGCATCCTGGCCGACCTGAAACAGCAGCGCACCGCCTCGAACAAGGCAACCATTGAAAAGGAATAGTGTCATGAACGCACCCGATACCGCATTCCATCTCGACAGCACCGGCGACCTCGATGGCCTCGATGATTTCGACGTTACCCAAAGCCTCACCAGCGACGAAGCCATCGCCGCCTACATCAACGACGTCATCTCCAGCGGTGATCAACCGTTGATCAATGAAGCGATCAGAAACGTCCTGAAAGTCAAAGGCGTGGCCGCCACCGCGGAAGTGGCCGGCCTGACGCGCGAAGGCACCTACAAGGCCTTGCGTGCGTCGAGCAAGGCGCGTTTCGAAACCCTGGCCGCGCTGCTCGACGCGCTGGGCCTGGAAATCCGGGTCCAGCCAAAGAAGCCTGCCCAGTTAGTCTGAACGCGTTCAGGGCGATCACAGGCGCTGGCGATAGACCGCCGGTGTCGTCCCGAATGTGCGCCGGAACAGGCTGATGTATACGCTGGGCGTCGAGTAGCCCAGTTCGAGAGCGATGGCCGTTACGGGGACGTCGTCAGCCAGCATTTCCAGCGACCGCATCAGGCGCGACCGCTGGCGCCATGCGGTGAATGTAAAACCTGTCTCGTCAACAAACCGGCGGCTGAGCGTGCGTGAACCGATCGCTGCCCACGCTGCCCAGGCCTCCAGGTCGCGTGTGTCGGCCGGATCGGCAATCAGCGCAGCGCCAATACGCTGTAATCGCACATCTTTTGGCAACGGCAGGCCAAACGGCTCCACCGGCATGCTGCGGATCTCATCGAGGATGACAGCGGCCACCCGTCCGCAGGACGCGTCGAGCGGTCCCGAAGGCCACGCGGCCGCCCGCAGCACCGCTTCGCGCAGCAAGCCTGAAATGCGCAGCGTACAAGGCCGTGTCGGCAAATCCGCGCAAGCCGACCCGGCGACGTACGCGCTCCATCCGCTGAACGGACCATGCGAACGCATGGAGTGCACTGCATGCGGCGGCGTCCAGACCGCGTGGATGGAAGGCACGATCCAAATGCCAGTATCCAGCCCCACCGACAACAACCCTCCCACCGACGCAAAGAGCTGCCCCCGCGCGTGGCTGTGCGGAGGCGTGACCCGCGCGGTTTCACCGCCCCCGGTAATGGCCCACACGATTGGCCCATCGTCGGAGTTCATCACCTGCTCATCGAGCGTTTTCTCCATATTGGCGGCTTTGCGTTATTCATTGGCCCGGCTAGTGTACAGCCGCCACGCTTACCAGGCCTAGGATGGCGTCATCCTTCCCCACGGAGCTTGCCCAATGAAACCTCACACTCCTATCGACCTGGACGCACTGTATGCACCGCCCGCCGAGCGCATCCAGAAAGCCGTGCTCGACCACCTTGTCGATTTTCACGCCGACTACCTGAAAGCCGCCACGTTCTTTTGCCTTGCCAGCGCAGGCCCCAGCGGCCTGGACGCCTCGCCGCGCGGCGGCGCCCCAGGCTTTGTCCGCATGCTCGACGCCCATACGGTGGCATTTGCCGACTGGCCCGGCAATAACCGCATCGAGTCCATGCGCAACCTGCAAACCGACGACCGCGTCGGGATGCTGTTCCTGTTCCCCGGCATGGAAATCTTCATGCGCATCAATGGCCGCGCCCGCGTTGTCACCGATACCGTCCTGCTGGCCGAACTGCAGGAAGGCGGGAAAACGCCAAAGACCGCTACCGTGGTCACGGTCGAGGAGGTACTGCTCCATTGCGGCAAGGCAATCAACCGTGCCGGCCTGTGGCACGCGGATGCGCAATTGGCACGCGGCGCGCTGCCGACAGTCGGTGCGATGATGGCTGCGCTCGCCAAAATGACCGATGCAGGTGCACACACCAGCGCGGAACAGGTCGAGCAGGTCAATACGCACTATGCGCACGGAGTGCGAACCGACCTGTATTGAAGGCTACCCAGCGTGCATCCTGTGCCGCGAATTCTGCAATCCATCGCGTGATCCTCTCCGACGCCATTCGTGCCCCTGTAACGTGGCCACAGTGCAATCCGAACACATCTGTTCGGTAGCCCATGGATAACCGGGAGCCTCACCATGAATTTGTCCTGCCTCGTCGCCGCAGCGTTGCTGCCGGCCCTTGTCCACGCGGCTCCAGCGCAGTCAGCCGCGCAACCGGCTGAACCGCTGAAACGCTTTCCACACGTCTCCGGCGAACAGGTCGTCTTCGTCGCCCGCGGCGACCTGTGGCGCGCGCCACTGGCCGGCGGCGCCGCCACGCGCCTGACCACCACCGCGATGCGCCCGGTCATGCCGCGCTTTTCGCCAGACAGCAAATCGATTGCCTTCAGCGCCAAGGTGAACGGCCACCAGGATGTCTACATCATGCCCGCGGCGGGCGGCGCACCGCGGCGCCTGACCTGGCATGCCAATGGCGGACGCGACCAGGACGACATGGTGATGGCCTGGACGCCGGACTCGCAAGCTGTCGTGTTCGGCTCGACCATCGGCGCTGCGAACAGCAAGGACTACCGCCTGTTCACCGTGCCAGTGGCGGGCGGCCTGCCCGCGCCGCTGCCGATGGAGCACGCCGGCCTGATGAGCTTTGCGCAGGACGCGCAACACATCGTCTACGTCGGCTCGATGAACGAATTCGACAACCGCAAGCGCTATGACGGCGGCCAGGCGGAAGAACTCTACAGCTACAACCTGGCGACGCAAGCGTCCACGCAGCTCACGCACTGGAAAGGGCTGGACACCGCGCCGATGTGGTCGAACGGTAAAATTTATTTTGTCTCGGACCGCGACCAGCATCGCCGCGCCAACCTGTGGGTCATGGACCCCGCCAGCGGCAAGGCGCGCCAGCTCACCTTCTTTACCGACTATGACGTCGACTTTCCATCGCTCGGCAGCGGCCAGCTGGCATTCCAGCAAGGCGGCAAGCTCTACGCGCTGGACGTGGCCACGGAGCAGCTGCGCACCGTGACCGTGGCACTGCCGCCCGCGCCGCCGGCCGATACCGTCGACGCCGCCGCATTCATGCGCGTGGAGGACACCAATAACGCCGCTGCGTTCGCGCTGGCGCCAGATGGCAGCGCCGCGGCCTTTTCCGCCCGCGGCGACCTGTTCCAGGTTTCCACTGCGGCCACCAGCGGCGCCGAACGCATCAACCTCACCGCGACCAGCGGCGCCGACGAAGAGCATCCGGCTTTTTCGCCTGACGGCAAAACCATCGCCTACATCACCGACGCGAACGGCGAACAGCAAGTGGCGCTGCGCCCGGCGCACGGCGGCGTGGAGCGCATCGTCACCCATTTCAGGAGCGGCTACCTGTATGCGCCGGTCTGGGCGCCTGACGGCAAATCGGTGGCGGTGGGCGACGCCGGCAAAAAACTGTGGGTGGTCACGCTGGCAAGCGGAGCAACGCACGAAGTGGCGCACGACATCCATCACCGCATCGACGACGCCGCGTTTTCCCCGGACAGCCGCTACCTCGCCTTCAGCATCCAGGGCGAGAACCAGCAGCGCGGCATCCACGTGTTCGACCTCGCGGAGCACCACGATCACGTCGCCAGCTCGCCCATGAACAACGACAGCCACCCGGTCTTCTCCAGCGACGGCAATTACCTGTACTTCATCTCGGCGCGGCACGAATTTCCGGTCGCGTCCAGCAGCGAGGAAGCCTTCGCCACCGTCAATGCGCAGGGCATTTACGTGACCACGTTGTCGGCGCGCGCCCAGCCGGCGCCGGCGGCGTTCAAAGCCGGCCGCGTGCCACCGGCCCAAGCAGAGCTGTCCATCGACTTCGACGGCCTGATGGCGCGCACGGTGCCCGTG
>Ga0265780_10009093_pt1 | contig 11966 bp, 7 predicted proteins | sample P1T30metagenome_FD_192432 | JGI IMG/M metagenome (GOLD analysis project Ga0265780, IMG submission 192432) | Plant litter microbial communities from East Loma Ridge, Irvine, California - P1 T30 | ecosystem: Environmental > Terrestrial > Plant litter > Unclassified | place: USA: California... | reverse complement strand
CAATACAAAAGTATGCATCTATCCCAGGGGCTTTTTTTTCTTCATGCATGTTGGTCTGATGTCTCAGATTTGCGAATGCGACGGTGTCGGCTCGAAGGGCTCGAGAGTCGGACAGCTCACGTCTACAGGAGGAGGGTCTTACGGTGCCAGATTTCAGATTGCTTGTCGTGTGTGAGGTCGGGTGGGTGTAGGCCTCGATTCGTGGGCTTAGGCGGTGGCCGCGTTAGTGCGCGTTTCAGATCAACCTTAAGTTCGGCGGGCGGGCGCATGGTGGGCTGTTTGCCGGGTACAACCACAAGGTGCGATTTGGCCAGCTGGCCTGGATTTGCTGATGCGGCTGAGGATGCCGACGTCACCCAAACACCTGAGTCGCTCGAGGACACGGCCAGTAAAGTCGGCGACAGCCAAGTGTTGGTGGTGAAGTGGGGCCAGCGTGGGTGCAGTGCATCGAGTGCTCCTTCCCCAAAGTCCCAGGCCGCGGCCACCAGGGTCCACTCTCTAATTCACCATCCACGTCGCTATCCCGCTCCTAATTCCACATGCACCCCAACAAGCACGCTGCCGCCCTCGCCTCCGAGCTTGTTTGCTGACACGCCGACGATACTGCTTTTTAATCTCTATTCTGTACCTGACCACAACTAGACGTTACGCTGCATCGACTGCAGCTGCCTTTCAGAAAAACACTATTCCCCAACCCCCAATAGCCTGCACAGCCCGCCCTTTGTGAACATGGACGACAAGCCCGAGAGGCCTACGAGCTCGCACAGCTCCGAGAAGGAGGGGGTACGCACCACGTTCCTATACCAGCGCGCCAGAGGAGGGTGTTTGCCGTGCAAGATTGCTAACTGGCATGCGGCGGTGTAGGACAGCTTTGAAGACGCACCCGAAATCAGCCCTCGCCCAGATTCACGGTCCGAACACTCTCAGGCGGAGCGCCCACAGTCACGGTCACGGTCGCTGCTGCAGCGAGAGTCTTCGTCGTCGACCGTCCAGGAAGCCAGGCCGACCTCGCCGCCGCCTGCAGTACCTGCAGTGCCCAAGGAGGGCAAGGACGGCAATGACGACACTGACGAATCCGACAGCGAGCCTGAAGTCATCGAGACACCCGCTGAAAAGGCCACGGAGAAGCACAGCGAGGATGCACCGACAGCAAACTCCCCCCTGCTCACAGCGCATCGCGTGTCGGTGACATCAGACATGACTGATGTATCGCTGGAAGGTGGTAAGTACCACCACCTGGTTTTGAGCAACCACGGAGTCATGAACATTCAGACGCCACGCGCCAGCCCTCATAAACTTGCTTGCTTTGGAACTGACATGATGTAGAAGGCACAAAGACGCCGGGCTCGGTGCCGAAACTCCCACCACGGGCCTCCCAAGACTCGACGGGCTCACTGCAAGGCCTCTCCGGCCGAATGTCACCTGTTAAATTCCCTCCGCCTCCTGCCCCGCCGGCTACGCTGGAGAAACCTGCGCCAGCACCGACCAGAAAACTCACAGGGCCGTTCGCATGGCTATCGAGAAACAGCTCTAGCAAGAAGCCCGAATCCGCCCCGCCTACCTCAACAGCAGAGAAACGACATACAGGAGCTTCGATCGCGACTATTGGGAGCAATCCCGAGCTTACTTTGAGCAGAATCGATGACGAGGGTGAAATGCGTACAAATAACCGATCGAGCCAGGGTAGCCTTCGCGACCGTTTCAAGTTTTTGCGCATGAGAGAGGAGGCCGGCATAACAATGGGCGACGAGACAAATTCAGATGGCAGTCCATCAACCGCACCACCAATCCTCCACGCGCGCTCCAGTAGTCGCATTGGTAGCCCCACTGGCTTGTCCGACGACGAACCAGGCAGCCCGCCCGCGCTTCAGAAACAACCCACCATCAACCCCAAGCTGGCTCCTGGAACGGCGTCTGGATTCGCCGCTGGTCCGGCGGGAGATGCGGCTGAGCCTGTGGATTGGGATCTGTGGCAGTCGGTAGTCAACGAGGGCCCAGCAGCTATTGCACGCACCAGTTCTGAGGAGCTCAATCGCGCCATCGCAAATGGCATCCCGCAAGTCATCCGTGGTGTCATATGGCAAGTCTTGGCCCAAAGCAAAAACGAAGAACTCGAGATCATGTACAGGGAGCTTGTAGCTCGGGGGACTGACAAGGAGCAAATGAGCGTGAAGCCGGCCAATCTTAGCAACGGCCAAACGAGTGGAAACGGAAAAGAATCGGTCGCCTCGTCCTCTTCTTCTGTTCACTCCGACTACTCGAGCCCAGCCACCACCACCACCAGCACAAATGCACCATTACCCTCGCCTTCCGTCACATCAGACTCGTCTGAGGACCCAGCCAAGGCACAAGCACGAATCGCCGCGGAAAGGAAGCAAAGCGTAGCAGCCATTTCCAAACTAGAAAAAGTCATCAAACGCGATCTGGGTGCGCGAACCAGCTATTCCAAGTACGTCATGGCAGCGGGTCTACAAGACGGCCTCTTTGGCATCTGTAAAGCTTACGCTCTGTACGATGATGCCGTTGGCTACGCCCAAGGCATGAACTTTATTGCTATGCCGTTACTGTTCAACATGCCAGAGGAGGAAGCTTTCAGTCTCTTTGTAACGCTCATGAACAAGTACCACCTGCGCGACTTGTTTGTTCACGACATGGCGGGACTTCACCTGCATCTCTACCAGTTTGAACGTCTTCTGGAGGATTTTGAACCAGCTCTCTACTGCCATCTGCGCCGCAGGGAGGTTAAACCTCAATTGTATGCGACACAGTGGTTCCTCACACTATTCGCATACCGTTTCCCGCTACAGCTGGTTCTACGCATCTACGACTTGATCCTGAGCGAAGGACTTGAATCTGCGATTTTGAAGTTCGGCATTGTACTTATGCAGAAGAATGCGGAAGCGCTGCTTGGTATGAAAGACATGTCGACGCTCACAACCTTCCTCAAGGAGCGGTTGTTTGATGTATACATTGACAAAGCTCCCTCGGCGAACTCGATCCTTGAGAATGGCTTCTTTGGTTCCACGGCCGGCGTCGACAAGGAAGTTTACCGCGCCGACGTGCTCGTAAGGGATGCAACCTCTGTCAAGGTTACACCAGAGATGCTCAAGCAGTATACCGCCGAGTGGAAGGAACAGCAACGGATAGAGAAAGACCGTGAGACTGAGCTACATGGACTCAAAGACAAGGTCACCTCTTTGGAACATAAGGTCCGGTCGTTAGAACACCGCACCGAGCAGTCGGATATGGAGCATGTCCAGGTCGCCTCTGAGCTGATCAAGACCAAGGTCGAGAACGAGAACTTTGCCGAGGAAAACGAGATTCTGAGGACCAAGGTTGAAGAGCTGCAAAAGATTGTTGACACACAGCCTGCAGAGGTCGAGGCAAGACTGAAGAATGAGATGGAGACCGTCATGCAGAAGAACATTGTGGTGCATAATGAGAATCGTAACTTGGAAGAGTCCATGGCCGAGATGGAGAAGGAGTTGGTGGCGGTCAAGATGCAATGGGCCACAGTAAGTCCATGACTAGCTCGTGTCCGAGCATAGCTAATGAAGGCATCAGATCAACGAAGAACACGAAGCGCTCAAGCAAAAGTGGAACAACATCTCGCAGATGATGAAGTAAGCCCAGATTAGGGCCTCATGTCTGCATGCAAGGCGCCTGGGTTGACCTGCACATAGCACGCAGGCGCCGCCACCCGTTGGGGATCAGATCTATTCTGTCGCGTCGATCGCCCTTTGATTCGTTTCTAATGTCTATATACACATTTGTCTCGTCCAGAGCGTGTCCTGGACGAGGCGTTGGTCGTTGATTGTTGGTCGCCTTGCTTCGGCAGTCTTGAATTTCGGGTGATTCGCACCTTGCGTCACTGTTATGCCTGCGCGGTAAGGCGGACAGTGTATGACTACTTCAGTCTGAGTAGGACCAGAGTTTGGATAGCTTGCATGACCAGGAGCCGGGTGTTATGGATTGTTACGCAGGATGCGATGCATACGTCTATCTCTATAGACTGGAGGGGATTTCATCAATGGTAGCATAGCATAAAGTCTTTATAGATATTACAGCAGTCAGACAACAAGCTGTTTGCAGCCTCGACTCGACTCGACTCGACTACATTCATTTCTTATACCAGGGTGCCAAGCTGCAAAGTGTGATGATGAGAGAAGGGGCCAGCCACCTGTAAAGTGTACCTAGTGCGGTTCCAGGGCTCGGCTAGAACGGCGCTAGGAGACCTAGCGTGCTAAGGCTGCCTCGACTCCTCTTTCTTTCTTCGCCGCGACAAACATCTCCACCCAACTGACAATCACCGCGCAATCAGCCAACTGCGGATTTTTTTCCCTTCTCACTCCCGTCCCTCATCTATATCGAATCGTCGCCGCTGGTCTGCTGGTCACACGCGCAATTCACGATGGCCGCCCCTCCTGATCTCAACGCGATTCTCGCGGCTCTTGGTGCGTCTTTTTAGAACCTCACTGTCGCTACAAGCCAAGCACCGTACTGACTGCTTTGCTAGCTGCTGGTCGTCCCTCAACTACCCCGTCTGCAACGCCCCAGCAGCCCCCACAGGCGCAGCATGCCCCTCCGCAAGGCTTGCCAGCTGGCTATCCTGGCGCAATGCCAACTGCCACTCCTCCTGCAATGCCTGGCTATAACTTTCCCCCTCCTACACACTCTGGTAGCCTTGACCTGAGCGCCATCAAGCCCGTGAGCTCCGGCTCGGTGAGCATCCAGGATGCGCTGGCAAAGGCGCGCGGTTTTGCCGCCCAGAAGGGCCTTGCACATGAAGCGCGTCCAGGTATTCCTGAACCTTGGTCTGGTTATGGTGTCCCAGCGCAAACTTACACGGCTGCAGCTTATCAAGAAGATCCGCGACTAAGCGGACGACAGTCGTACCGACGCTCTCGGTCGCGCTCGCGCTCGCCGGTGCGCCGAGAAGCAGCACGTGAAAGCTACAACCCATACCGCGATGAGCGCCGTGATGAGCGCCGAGGCGGTTATGGGCGTGAACGTGATCGCTCCCCTCCTAGGCGTGACACCTTCTCTCCCTCGCAGCAGTACGGGCAGGCGCGTTCGCCTCCTGCTAATGACAACTCTGAGGTGATTCTCATTGACTCTTCTTTGGTTGGCTTGGTCATTGGACGTCAAGGTGAGAGTCTACGCCGCATTGAACAAGAATCCCAGACACGTATTCAATTCATCAACGGCCCCGAGTCCGGACCTCAACGCGAGTGCCGTATAACCGGTAGTCCTGGTGCTCGTATCAGTGCTAAGCGCGAAATCAACCGTATCATCGAAGAGAATGGTGGCAACCCTGCTCGTGAGACGGGCCGTAATGCACGGCCTGCTGCAAAGACGGTTGGCCAGCAACAGCCTGCGCTTAGAGAGGGTGAACAATCGTCCCAGATTATGGTGCCTGATCGTACTGTTGGTCTGATCATCGGCCGTGGTGGTGAAACTATCCGTGATCTGCAAGAGCGCAGTGGCTGCCACGTCAACATTGTTGGTGAAAACAAGAGCGTGAACGGTCTGCGTCCTGTGAACCTCATTGGAAGTCCCACTGCTGCTGCCCATGCCAAGGAGCTCATCATGGAGATTGTCGACAGTGACACTAAACAAATGGAAGGCTCAGGTGGCCAACAGCCACAGCCGCAGCAACAATTCACCAACAGACGTGAAAACTTCGACCCCTACGGCGGAGGCGCAGCTGGCGGCGCAGCTGCAGGCAAGATCAACGACAGCATTCACGTTCCTTCTGATGCCGTTGGCATGATCATTGGCAAAGGTAACAAGAATGGGAAGAAGTTTTTTTTCTTTATTCATCATACTAACGAACGACAGGCGGTGAAACTATCAAATCGATGCAGTCCGAGACAGGGTGTAAAATCAATGTTTCGCAAGCCTCTGGTGCTGATATCGAGCGCGAGATTGGCCTTGTCGGAACTCGCCAAGCCATTGATGATGCCAAACGTGCTATCTGGGAGAAGGTTGATCAAGTGGTAAGTGCCTCTGTGTTGAATTTGTTTGCCGTTGATTGATTGCTAACACTGCAAAGCGGGAGAAGAACAACTCGCGACGACGTGACAATGGAAATCAAGACAATGGCTACTCACAACAGCAACAGACACCGTCGTACGGACAAAGCGCTCCGCCAGCACAGCCTCCACAGGCGGCTGCTCCTGCTGCTGCCGGCGGCGCTGCTGCTGACCCATATGCTGTTTATGGCGGCTACCAGAACTATCTGGCAATGTGGTATGCTTCCATTGCTCAGCAACAACAAGGCGGTCAAGGTGCTCAAGGACCCCCAGGCGCATAATCGCCACGTAGTCGCTGTGACCGATGCATGTGTTGCTGAACCTCGCCGAATGCTGCCTGTTTGCATGATCAAGACTTGGATTTTGCTGGCCCTGGCATGACAATACCCGATTTTCCTGGATTCCCTCCGACCTTGTTGACTTGCGCATAGTCGGCGCGCCATGACTTGCAGATGACTCATTTGCACACCATGCACTTCCAACCTCTGGTCGTCTTCTCGAACACTGCCTGCGATTACATGGCCTTAAATCTTCTCACCACGCATCATCATTATGGTTGTCGCCTGCTTTGCGTGTTCGTCGTTCGATCTATGCCTGCTTCATGGATGACTGCTGCAAATCCTCAAGAATACGGAACTCGCGAATAGCTGTGCGCCCACATTATACCTTCTGCGTCCTGATCGACGATGCACTATTTGGACCATTCAGGCATATCGCGGCACTCACCGTCTGCCACTTGATCGTGTGTATCATGATTTCATACCTGGAACGGCCATCATCCATATGGACAGTGTTTTTTTGAATCCTTCTTCGGTTTTTCATTACTAAAAGCGTTTCTTGTCTTCATGCTCCTAATCTGCGCATGTAGACCTGGGTTCAGTCGTCCTCTGCGAACTGAGGCTTGCGACTTTGTCGGCAGGCTCCGATATGCCACCGTTCGGCATTAGAATGATTTGGGTATAATCAGGATCGTGTGAGCACGAACGATGGTGTATTGTATTGCTTGTTTTGTATAGTACATTAGAGAACATCTCTTTCTGGTTCCAGGAAAAAAAATCGATTCTCTCTCATGCATGTGCTTGCTCTTTATCCCCAAGATCTGGCTACTAACAACCGACTTTGCCATGATGGCTGGAAACTGGCGCAGGAATCGGCCGCTCACGTGCGTATCCTACGCTAATGAAAGCGCGGCGGCGGTGTGGGGCAGTCATGGAGGGGCAAACCGCGAACTACGGCCATCGGCGAGCTCCTGCACGCCGAGCTTCTGCACCAGGACCGCGTAACTGCGCGTTCCGAAGATAAGACACAAACACATCGCCGCTGATTCGTTGGAATCGGCTTACTCTTGACTAGAGCTACCTAAGTGATCTATGTAACAGGCGGGCTCCATGCCGCGGTACACACACGCTTGTCATATCTAGTTTGACCCATTCCCCACCAGCAGGCTTCTAGACAGACCCCGGGACAGCTCTTTGAAGGGCAAGCTTGTCGTTGCTTTTTGGTTTGTGACATTATCCACACAAGTCCCCTCTTTCTTCTTTCCCTATCTTCCTCGTTTCTTACGGTGACGTTTGTTTGTCTTCCCCTTCCAACGAAACGGTAGAGGAGTCTGTGTGGCAAACATGGCGCCCGGTCTTGTCTCCCCTCAACCTGCCGTGTCAAATGAGGCAACCAAGTCGCTCCATGAAGTGACGGCCGAGTACGATGATACGTTGAGGTTCTACCTGAATGGTACAAAGGTGGTGCTAGATAGTGCGGACCCCGAGGTCACGCTACTGGAGTATTTGAGGGGGATTGGATTGACTGGGACGAAGTTGGGGTGTGCAGAGGGTGGGTGTGGTGCTTGTACGGTGGTATGTATGCTCTCTTATTCTTCTATAGAAGAGCTGTCCGTAATCAGAGACGCTGGACATGACGACTGACTGCTTGCTAGGTGGTGTCACAATTCAACCCAACCACCAAGAAGATATACCATGCTTCCGTAAACGCATGCCTTGCACCGCTTGTCAGCGTAGACGGCAAACACGTCATAACCGTCGAAGGAATCGGCAATGTAAAGCGGCCACATCCAGCACAAGAGCGCATAGCAAAGGGCAATGGTAGCCAGTGTGGCTTCTGTACACCTGGCATTGTCATGTCCCTGTATGCTCTGCTTCGCAACAACGTTGGACCGAGCGAACTTGAGGTTGAGGAGGCCTTTGATGGCAACCTTTGCAGATGTACAGGATACAGGCCCATATTGGATGCAGCGCAGAGCTTCAGTGTAAAGACGGGCTGTGGCAAGGCAAAGGCCAACGGTGGCGGTGGATGCTGCATGGAGAAAGACGGTGCGAATGGAGGAGGCTGCTGCAAGAGCGGAACAGACGGAGAAGACCAGCCTATCAAGAGGTTCACACCACCCGGATTCATCGAATATAAGCCGGATACGGAGTTGATATTCCCCCCACAACTACGAAAACACGATTTCAAGCCGCTGGCATTCGGCAATAAGAAGAAGAGGTGGTTCAGACCAACGACTTTGCAACAGCTACTCGAGATCAAGGACGCGTATCCCTCAGCGAAGCTCATCGGTGGCTCAACGGAGACACAAATTGAGATCAAGTTCAAGGGTATGAACTACAACGCCTCAGTTTTCGTGGGAGATATTGCAGAGCTACGGCAGTTTAAGCTGCATGACAATCACCTTGAGGTTGGCGGTAACGTTGTTCTTACTGATCTCGAGGAAATTTGTAAAGATGCTCTCGAGCACTATGGACCTGTACGGGGCCAGCCGTTTGCAACCATCCTGAAGCAGATTCGATATTTTGCCGGGCGACAGATCAGGAACGTAGGAACGCCAGCAGGTAATCTGGCGACAGCGAGTCCCATCTCTGATCTGAACCCGGTTTTTGTAGCGACGAATGCAACGCTCGTAGCGAAGAGCCTCAAGGAGACGACGGAAATTCCGATGGCGACGTTTTTCAAGGGATATAGGCAGACTGCACTGCCACCAGATGCGATTATCGCCGGTTTGAAGATCCCAGTTGCGAAAGAGAAGGGCGAATATATCCGTGCCTATAAACAGGCGAAGAGGAAGGATGACGATATTGCAATTGTGAATGCTGCGTTGAGGATTTCATTGGACGATCAACATACTGTCGAGAGCGTGGACTTGGTATACGGTGGCATGGCACCTACGACGATACACGCACGGAAAGCAATGGATTTTCTCCAGGGAAAGAAGCTCACAGATCTAAAAACGCTGGAAGGTGTCATGGATAAGCTCGAGGAAGACTTTGACTTGCGGTTCGGCGTGCCGGGCGGTATGGCGACGTACCGAAAGACTCTTGCTCTCGGTTTTTTCTACAAGTTCTACCATGAAGTCCTGGCTGAACTGCATGCTGAGGAAGTTGAGATTGACACCCAAGCTATTGGTGAGATTGAAAGAAATATCAGCAAGGGCGAGAAGGATAAGAAGGCTGCTGAAGCTTATATCCAGAACGAGGTGGGACAATCCAAGAATCATGTTGCAGCTATGAAGCAATGTACGGGCGAAGCACAGTACACGGACGACATCCCGCTGCAGCGTAATGAACTCTATGGATGCTTGGTGCTTTCAACCAAGGCACACGCAAAGCTACTCAAGGTAGACGCAGAGCCTGCGTTGGAACTACCCGGCGTTGCTGCGTACGTTGACCACAATGATCTGGCATCACCAGAAGCCAACTGGTGGGGTGCGCCGGCTTGCGATGAAACCTTCTTCGCCATCGATGAAGTCTTCACAGCCGGTCAGCCTATCGGTATGATCCTGGCGGATACGGCGAAGCATGCAGAGCAAGCTGCACGGGCTGTCAAGATTGAGTATGAAGACCTTCCAGCAATCTTCACCATTGAAGAGGCAATCCAGCAGGAAAGCTACTTCAACCACTTTCGTCATATTAAAAAAGGTGACACGGAGAAAGCTTTCGCCGAGGCTGATCACGTCTTTACTGGAGTTGCGCGAATGGGTGGCCAAGAGCACTTCTATCTGGAGACACAGGCCTGTCTGGCGGTTCCAAAGCCTGAGGACGGCGAGATGGAAATCTTCAGCAGCACACAGAATCCAGCAGAGACACAGGCGTATGTTTCCAAGGTGGTTGGTGTTGCCGCGAACAAGATTGTCACTCGCGTGAAGCGTATGGGTGGCGGTTTCGGTGGTAAAGAGACCCGCTCTGTTCAACTCGCTGGTATTGTGGCCTGCGCAGCGAACAAGGTCCGTCGCCCCGTGCGTTGCATGCTGAACCGAGACGAGGATATCATGACGTCTGGACAACGACACCCCTTCCTTGCCCGCTGGAAAGTCGCTGTCAACAAGGACGGTAAGCTGCAAGCTCTGGATGCGGACGTCTTCTGCAATGGTGGTTGGAGTCAAGATCTTTCTGGTGCGGTTGTCGAGCGGTCCCTTTCACACATCGACAATGTCTACTCGATACCTAATATCCACGTACGTGGCCGCGTAGCAAAGACTAACACAGTGTCCAACACGGCCTTCCGCGGATTTGGTGGGCCACAGGGCATGTTCATCGCCGAGACGTACATGGAAGAAATTGCCGACCATCTTAAGATTCCAGTTGAGAAACTGAGGGAAATCAACATGTACTCGCCCGAGACAAACATGATAACACATTTTAACCAGGAGATCAAGGACTGGTATGTACCCCTAATGTACAAACAGGTGCAAGAAGAGTCTCTCTACGCACAGCGCCGGCAAGAGATTGAAGAATGGAACAAGACGCACAAGTGGAACAAGCGCGGTCTTGCTATCATCCCCACCAAGTTCGGTATTTCTTTTACGGCACTCTTCTTAAATCAGGCTGGTGCACTCGTGCACATATACCATGATGGCAGCATTCTCGTTGCACACGGTGGGACAGAAATGGGTCAGGGACTGCACACCAAGATGACGCAGATAGCAGCTGAGACGCTTGGTGTACCGCTCGCGGATGTATTCATCAGCGAGACGGCGACGAACACGGTTGCGAACAGCTCTTCGACCGCAGCCTCCGCCTCCTCAGATTTGAACGGATACGCCATTCACAACGCATGTCTGCAGCTGAACGAACGCCTTGCGCCCTTCAAGGAAAAACTCGGCCCCAACGCGACTATGAAAGAACTCGCCCATGCCGCTTACTTTGACCGTGTCAACCTGTCCGCCCAAGGCTTCTACAAAACACCTGACATTGGCTATGTGTGGGGCGCCAACACTGGCCAAATGTTCTTCTACTTCACACAAGGTGTTGCCGCGGCCGAAGTCGAAATTGATACACTGACTGGTGACTGGACTTGCCGTCGCGCCGATATCAAAATGGATGTCGGCCGTTCCATCAACCCGGCCATCGATTATGGCCAGATTGAGGGTGCGTTTGTTCAGGGCCAGGGCTTGTTCACTACGGAAGAGAGTCTTTGGCTTAGGGGAACGGGTGGTGTGGCTACAAAGGGGCCGGGCAACTACAAGATTCCTGGCTTCAGAGATATACCGCAGGTGTTCAACCTTAGTCTACTCAAGGACGTGCAATGGGAGAACCTGAGGACCATTCAGAGGAGTAGGGGTGTTGGTAAGTTTTGTTCTTTCTTCTGTTGCTATGTACGCCTTGACTAACATCATTGCAGGTGAACCACCCCTCTTCATGGGCTCAGCTGTCTTCTTCGCTATTCGGGATGCACTCAAGTCTGCTCGCGCGCAATTTGGGGAGACTGAGGTGTTGCACTTGGTCAGTCCGGCGACGCCAGAGCGTATAAGGATCAGCTGTGCGGATCCTATATTGAAGCGTGCGTGGGTGGAGCCCAAAGAAGGGGAGAAGAGTTTCTTTGTTAGTATTTGAGGTTAGGATGCAGAACAAAGAGGTTATTTTGGGGGGGGGTTGTCCAAAAGTATCTCATAGAGGGAGAGGGCAGATACGCATTTAAAATTTT
>Ga0265780_10009092_pt1 | contig 11966 bp, 11 predicted proteins | sample P1T30metagenome_FD_192432 | JGI IMG/M metagenome (GOLD analysis project Ga0265780, IMG submission 192432) | Plant litter microbial communities from East Loma Ridge, Irvine, California - P1 T30 | ecosystem: Environmental > Terrestrial > Plant litter > Unclassified | place: USA: California... | reverse complement strand
AACTGAGTCCTACCATCACTAGGAAGACAACTCGCTCAGCTTCCAACATTTCTGGTAATTCATTCGAGGCGCCGTCCGCGTCCGAAATTTACGCATCTTACGAGCACCCGTTGTTCATGGTCTTTGGTCTGTCACCCGAGTTCTTTGACGGCCTCAAAAAGCACCATGGAAAACTTCCCAAAGAACGCAAATCTATCGTTGGCGCACTTCCAGAGCGCTCACCAACCCCAGAAGAAGCATCTGAGTCTGAAGATGAGAGCGCCGAAGAGAGCGAGGTTGAAGTGCCTGTTGCGCCTCCGCCAGCGCCAAGAGGTCGTGGACGCGGTGGTCGAGGCTCACGTGGCGGACGCGGACGAGGCGGTCGCGGCAGAGGCAGTCGAGGAGGACGCGGTCGCGGCGGTACCTCAAGAGGAACTTCATCTGCGCCATCAAAAGCATCTCGCAATGCTGCCGCCATGTTTCCACTTACAGAAGATGATGATGATCAGCCATCCAATCAGAGCACACCCAACGGCAACGCCAAGCCATCCATGCGACTTCTCAACAACAACCGTCTGCATAGTTCTGATGATGAGAACGAAGAAGCGATCGAAGACGACGAGAGCGAGGCCGAGTATGATCGCATAGACGTTGTACAGAAACCTTCCAGAACACCCCAAGGTTCTGCGCCACCCGGTCAAGACTCACTCGAAGGCGGTTCACATACATCAGCACCGACACGCGAGTCAAGACCAGAGCCCACGTCTAGGAGATCTACCAAGCTTGCTGTACCCAAGATCGCGCTGCCAGAGTCAGCCTCACAGACACCGCGAGATTCTGCATCGACGCCCGCTGAGTCCGCAGTCCCGAGACTGCTAGAGCCTGAGGAGGATATGCTCTCCGAGTCAGATCTTCCTGATCCCTTCATCGAAGACGCGCCTTCTCCGATCGAAGCCGAGTGCGAAGATAGAGCAGACTATCTCCTGCAGAAGCGCTTTAAGCCGATGACTGACGTACAAGCTGCTATCGCCGCCTTGACGAAGTTTCCAGCAGCGCAACGGAGTACTGAAAATCTATACGCTCTGACGCAGAACACGCAACAGATCCTCAAAGCTTGGCAGGACGAGTATCTCGTGTTGGACGCAAGGGTATGTTACTGTCATCCTTCCATATGTACCGACTAACAGTTCTAGACTGCACCTCATATGCATCCAGCAAAGAAGGCTTGCAACGGTGGACGTATCCCGCTGGCTCCGGAAGTCTTCGAGGACATGAAAGAGGCCGACCTCTATGGCTATATCTACGACCCAAAGAAGCCACCTGGTTGTCAGGATCCTTTCCTACAGCGGCCAGGCGCGGACAAGGGTGGCAAGAGAGAATTACGCACGCGTCGCACACGGGACCAGCTTGAGTCGGCAGCTCCTAGTGAAGAGGAAGACGAAGAAGACGGCGAAGGTCGACCCTCCAAGCGGCAACGACGAGCCACCCGCAAATTTGACGGTACTGACACAGGAACTGGTGCCAACACCCCCAAGAAGCACAACGGTTGGGGCGGCGCGCGCAAGAAAGGTGTTAGTCGATTCACGAAGCCAACCTCGGAGACGCCAGAGCCAGAAGGACGCGGCGTAAAGCGAGCCCGGACAACGGCTAGTAACTTGCTCCATCAACGCATCCAAGAAATGAGAGAGGAATCAGTTGTCGGTAGTTCCGGGGACGAGGACTCATCAACCATGGACGTAGACGAGTATTCAGATGCTAACCCCAAGCGTGGACGTCCAGCCGGTAGTAAGAATGTAGCTCGCCGCAGTGACTTCGGAGTAAAGAAAGGCCCACGAAAGAAGACCAGCGAATCAGGAACCCCAGTTCCCTCGGCACATGGCCCGAACGCTCCACCACCAGCACTGAACTCAATGAGTGAAGGTCAAGGTCAGTTTACTATTGATGCCCAGCCGTTCCCGGAAGGCATACCCATCATGGCACCGAACTCTGCTGAGACGGTTTTTCAAGGCACACTACAGTATTCTGCGCCCAACACAGAGGTACCACTTGTGCATCCGAGCGAATCCAGTACTCCTGACGCGTACATGCTCACTGCCCCCCTTAGTCAGTACACAACAAACAACAGCTACGCGGACGACTCATCCCCAGCGTCAGGCTCGCGACGGAAACCGCGCGTAAAATCCGAGAAGCGCAGTCAGTCCATGACCATGTGGTGGGCCGAACGCAAGGCAAAGAAGCGCGAGGAGGAAGCGCAGGCCGGAATTACCCCAACACCCGATCCGCGCGAAAAATCCGCGACGCAGAAGGGTGCCCGGCAGTCTGAAGGCTCGGCAACTGGCGCTACACCGCAATCGCAGCCTTCGCATTCCCAGCAAGCATCTCCGATACACCATCCACAACACGCTCCTCAACACAGTCCCCATCATCCTCCACCAGAGGCATACCTGCAGTATACCCAAGGCCCGCCGCAACACTACATGTACCTCAGCGGACCGCCTCCACCACAACACATGATGATGCAGTACTCGCCACTTGCGGCCCTTCCCACTGGTTCTTTCCCTAGCCCATATCCCCATCACGCGCCACACGCCCACAGCGGAATTCCCCTTACCCAACCCCCGAGCACAGCAGGCGGACCGTTTGGAGGTCCCCGCCAACTCGCCCCAGCACCCATGAACATGCCCACATACCCCAGCCCGTACGGTCCCCAGAGCCCAGCCGGAGGCAGACCCAAGAGCAGTGGCCAGTCACTGCCTAGGAGTGCTGCTACTACCGGCCAAAACGGACAGCAAGTACTGGCACCCGCCCCATCTCAGCAACAACACCAGCAGCAGCAAGGACAGCATTTCAGCCCCTACGCACCGATGAATGTCGGAGGTGCTGCCGGTCGTGAGATGCCGTTCAAAGTCATGGTTCCCGGTCCAGCCCCAGAGAGGAGAGGAAGTCGTTAGAAGCGATTGTCGCCTCGTAATGAAGATGGAGGCGAGGATAGCGATGACAGTATATACGTGCTTGATTGATTGATTGATTGTTTTTTATGCGATAGAGAGCTGCGCTGGGCTGAGATGGGCGGGTTTGATTGGTTTACTGAACGATGCGAATTAGAACGGCTGTTAGGAAGCCTGTGTATTATAGTAATACTACTGAAAAATTGCATTTGCCCGGCTCTCATGCCGGGTATATTGTCATCAACTTGATGTACTATGTTCCCCCGTATTGCCGACGACATGTTGCATTCACTCTTATCTTATAAGGTTTTGATATTGGTAGAGAGCTATACCAGGCCAGGACACCTTTCCGATGATACCACTAGCCTATGTTTTCATCTTAATGCACCATGTTTGAGAGGACGTGTGGGCCACGAGTGTACAAAATATGTCGCTGGCGTGGGCTACTATCAAATCTATAACTTTATATGAACAGCTTACTTGACTTCCAAGCCAACAGCAGCGCTGTTCATCCGACTAATCGCACTCGCCCTCCAAGTATCTTCTTCCAGACTGATGCCGCTTTTCCTGAAGAGCATGTTCCTAGCGCTCTCTTTTGTGTACACAGGCCAGGTTGTGCTAGAGTCTAGAGCATAATGCGCGTTCGGCGAGAGCTCGTTAACAAAGCTCACCCACATCCTGCACATGCGCTTACTGAGTCTCAAAAAATCCTCCCGTTCTTCTGTTGAGTTGGAAGCAAGAAAGTTGACCTCGTGTCCAACACCATCGACATTGCCAAACACAAACGGAATCTCTGTGTAGTGCGCGGCACCTAGAGTATCGGCCGAAACACCGCTCCCTACTGTGTCGAATCGGTAGCTGTAAGCAGGAACGCCATATTCAGCCCACATCTCTGTGGCGAAGCGTCTTGCAGTAATGAAGATATGATCGCCTATGAATAAGGTAGTTATTCCGTAGAGACTGCCGTTCTCCAGGCGGGATGATGGCAACACAGTACCGAGGGAATCCTGTAGATCTGCGGGCGATATTCGCTCGAGGTATTCAGCAGCGATACTATCCACCGTCGTATTGGCTATGCCAGGGCCCAACCATCCCGCAACGACTGCCCGGAACTGGGTGGGGTCACTTATCCCTTTCAAACCCTGACTTGTGGTAAAAGATGTACCCTCATTCGTATTCGCACCAGCAAGTATAGGCACCCGTACAAATCTGCCCTGGTTCAGAGCCATGCGCGAGTTTCCATTGAAGAATTGGCCGTCCGGAACTGGGATCAATGATTGATTTTGGAAAGCGACTTTGAGCGCCTCGACGGGTACACTCCTCAGGCACTCGAGCGTGTCCTCCTCGAGCATACAACCAGTCTGCCTGAGCAAGTTGTCGTAGAGGACGTCCTGCTCCTGCACCGACATTCCCCTCGCATCAACCGCCGGTCCACCACTTTGTACAATCGCGGCGCGGAAAAGACCCTCATCTTTCCCTCCATACGCAGCAAGGTGATGTCCAATTGACATCGCACCCGCCGACTCTCCTTGGATCGTAACCTTTTCCGCATCTCCACCAAACGCAGCGATATTATCCTTCACCCACCAAAGCGCCAGGCGCTGGTCGTGCAAACCCAGATTCGCTACTTTAGACTCCAGTACCGCACTGCCGGGCAGGAAACCGAAACCAGATAGCCGGTAGTTAATCGTGACGCCGATGATGGGTGCGCCGACTGTGACTGATTCTCGCACGAGGAAAGACATGTTGTAGCGTTGATCCCCAGCACTGCCTTCCTGGAAACCACCTCCATGTATGAAGAGTAGGACGGGGAGTTTAGCGCCTTTGTTGAGACCAGCGGGTCGGACGACATTGAGCGTTAGGCAATCTTCGCTTTCGGGGTAGGATGGCGTGGTCTGCGAGAAGACAGGTAGGTTTATGGAAGTGGAAATGCATCCTGGTCCGTAGTTGTTTGCATCGAACTGTCCTAAGGGATGGGCAAGAGGCGCAGGGCGGCGGTAGCGCAGGGGTCCGGTTGGGGGTTGGGCATAGGGGATGCCGAGGAAGAAGTCTTGGTTGTAGTCTGGGTTGTGTATTCCAGTGAGGGTTCCGTTGGGTGTTTTGACTGTCGGATAGAGGGTAGAGGCACTTGTAATGTTTGTTAGAAGATACAGGAGCAATGTTTTGACGTTGATGTTCAGCATGTCTGGGAAGTAGTAGATGGGAAATAGAAAGATCTGCCTGCTGTGAAAGCACCTACTGAAAGGATTTCTCGAACTACTTATGTACCTACCTAGCTACACATAACAGCATTGAACGGCATCCAAGTTGAGCATCCAAAGACGTTTCTCGCGTACTCCCTTGATAGAAGGTAGTCGGCCCGAAGCGAGCTCGGAACGGATGGCCATGACTATCCGGTCGGGCACCTCGAGCGAGAAGTGGATCACGCTCTTGATAGTAGGCCTTGGAAGTCGTGCTATACGCTCTCTAAAACCTGGGCACGGTCGACTTGTGGGCGGCCAAGGCTCAACGACGTCGCGACGTTGTTGTGTAGCGGTGTCTCTTGGAGCCGCACTGGGCGGTGAATATCTTGCTTACGCCATGCTCGAATCTGTTCCAATCATCTATCGTTAGGAATGAAGACAGTCGGCCGAGGCCAAGGTTGCTGGCGATAATCCTTTCCGAAGGCGGGCCGGTCGCTCAAAACGCTGCACTAGGCGTCGTAAGAGTAGAATGTACGTAATTAGGTTCGCATGCTAATATCGCGAGATTCGTTGGCGGAGCCTGTAATGCTGACTGTTTGTCGCGTTGGGAAAATGAAGTATCTGAGGACACGTGATGATGCGGCTCGAAGCATGCAGGGGTCGGCTCGCTTATCTGGCATCGATCTGAACTCTCCATGTTCTAGGGACCATCTGCGTCATCGATCGGTGCTAAAGGGACGCGAACGCGTCTGGTATAGCACGGCAATGGCTTCATTAAATCTTGTTTCAGGAGATTATCCTCATCTCGCTCATTCTGCGGTCCCACGAAACGCGTATGCTGCTCACGCGTCCGAGGCTCCTGTTATCCGTCAAGCCCTTTCTACGCATACACCCATCCTTCCCCCCGAGGAGCCTAGCTACGATGCCACCGAAACGTAAAGCGAGCATACCTGCAAATGCGGCATCCGCGAAGAACTACACCGACGTGTCCGGCGACGCTCCCAACAAGCGCTCGCGCATCGCGAAACCTCTTCCGAAAGCTACGACGAGCGATGCGCCTCCCGTAGACTCGATAGCGAAGAACACTGAGAATGGAGCGCCTGGAGAGGCTGTGAAGAAGGAGGGAGAAGGCTTCGACCATTCGAGACCAGAAGAGAGAGCCGGCATAGTCGATCGACGATACTATCCTGCTGAGATGAGTAACGAGCGATGCGCCTTGTACAACCAGAATGAGGTACCGCGCCCGATCGAGATTTTGAACAAGACGTTGGAGGATACAAAGGACGAACGAAAGGCTATCAGAGAAGGGAAGAAAGCGCAACATGGCGACGCGGTGGTACACTGGTTCAAGAGGGACCTGCGGATAGGAGATAATACTGGCTTGTCGCAAGCAGCAGAATTGGCGGAGAAGAAGGGAGTGGGCCTAATAGGCGTTTGGTTCATGAGCCCGCAAGACTGGGAAGCTCATCTGGTCAGCCCGCCAAAATGTCATTTCGAATTGCGCTCCGTGGAGACACTCAAGAAGGAACTCGAAGAACTGAACATCCCCCTCTACATCGAAACGATCCCCGAACGAAAGAACGTGACAAAGCGGTTGGCGGAGTTGGCAGAAGAATGGAATGCGAAGAACGTCTTCTGCAACTTGGAATACGAACCCGACGAGCTTCGGCGGGAGGAGCGCTTGGTACGCATAATGCTGGACAAGGGTATCAACTTCGAGCCGCATCACGACGACTGCGTGGTACCGCCGGGTAGTCTCAAGACAGGAGGTGGAAAGCAATATGCGATGTACAGCCCTTGGTTCCGATCATGGGTGGCACATCTGCATGAGCATCCACATCTTCTGAACGAGCGCCGTGCGCCTGAGCGAAACCCTCCAGCCTTCCGCAAGAAATTCACTCAGCTCTTCGACACGAAAATCCCCGATCTACCAGAGTGCAAAGCGTTGACGGCAGAAGAGAAGGAACGGTTCCAGCAACTGTGGCCCGCGGGTGAGGCCGCTGCTATGGATCGCCTCGATCGCTTCTTGGAAGAAAAGGTGGTAAAATATAAGGACACGCGCAACTTTCCCGCGATGAACAGCACCGGACGCGTGAGCGTGCATCACGCTGCTGGTACGCTGGCCGCACGAACCAGTATTCGTATGGCTCGAGACGTCAACAGCGCGAAGAGGCTCGATGGAGGAAAGGATGGCGTCAAAGGCTGGATGGGAGAAGTCGCATGGCGGGACTTTTATCGGCATGTGCTTGTACACTGGCCCTACGTTTGGTATGCTTGGCGAATACCCTCTATTCCATGAACATACTAACACAACCCCAGCATGAACAAGCCCTTCAAATTCGAATACACAAACATCGAATGGGAATACAACGACGCGCACTTCCAAGCCTGGACGCAAGGCCAGACCGGCTACCCCATCGTCGACGCCGCAATGCGCTGCCTCAACCACACAGGCTACATGCACAACCGCCTGCGCATGATAACTGCCTCCTTCCTCGCAAAACACCTCCTCCTCGACTGGCGCCTTGGCGAACAATACTTCCTCACGCACCTCATCGACGGCGACTTCGCGTCCAACAACGGCGGCTGGGGCTTCAGTGCATCGACAGGTGTAGACCCACAACCGTACTTTAGGATCTTCAACCCGTGGACGCAGTCGGAGCGGTTCGATGAGCAGGGCGAGTTTATCAAGCTGTGGCTACCGGAGCTGGCAGAGGTGGAGGGGGCGGCTATACATAATCCGTATGCGGCGGGTGGAAAGGCCGCGCAGATTGCGAAGGCGAAGGGCTACCCCGAGCCGGTTGTTGAGCACAAGTTTGCGAGGGAGAGGTGCTTGGCTAGGTATAAGGCTGGTATTGGGAGGAACACTGCGTGAAGAGTTGTTCATGAGATGTTGAGGCATGTCTGGCTGAAACTCAGTTGTAGCATTTGTTTGGGCACAGTGCATTCATCTCTAATTGACATAGTTGTATCTTCCGCAATCTATACGAATTGTACGCAAGGAAACGCTCTCGAATGAGGAGTTTCGCACCCCAAAAACTCCAGATGACATTTTCATTGCAATCCGTTGCTCGAGGCCAGTGAAATCGCCCTCTTTGTGGCAGGGATCTGCAATGTGGGGCTAATGCGCGACAGTCGACCCGAGCAATTCGTCCATATCGCTTTTATCGCGTTTCCCAGCTCCCTTCTCGCGACAACGCAAGAACAGTAAATACGGCGCTTGTCGATTGGAACTGGCTTCATTATCCAATCCCTACACAGTTCATTACGTTACCGCCGCATCAGCAATAATCGGCTTTTCTGCAGGATCTGACGTGAAAGCTTCCTCCGTCCACCTCAGGAGTTGACCTCCAGGAACCGCGACCCGCTATGGAGAAACGGAAATGTAACAACTTCGTCAAGCCCAAACCAATAAAACCCGAAAATAGACCCTGACCGCTCCTTGACAATGGTCACACTGTCCCAATGCCGTATGGAGAGTTCCACAAAGAGACGGATGAAAGGATCACGTCGATAAGGGCGGACTATCTCATACTAAACGCCATCTTGACAAGACACGAGGGCGTTATACGAAAGAGATGGGCGAAGAAGACGCGTACTCAGCGTAAAGCTATTCTTGAAAGCTCATGGCATACGCAAATGCCGCACCAGCATCGCCCGGACCTTCGCGACTACTACAGAGTCGAAAGACGAGGTTTCAACGAGACTTCCACGTCTACGATCAGAGAAGATGTATACAAATGGCCATATATCAATACGGAGGACCTCGTGACTCCAACGCATGTTTTACAACTTCTGAACTCTCGCGGACGGTTTACACCCAACAATTTTGCCGAGACGGACTGGCAAAGCTCAGAACTCGGTCGCAACATCAACGTTATCAAGGTGCGTCCGATATATAACGACCCAAATGACGAAGGCCAACACAAAGCTCTATTGGAAGACGAATCCAACGGCAAGGAACCCGAAGATGGGGAAATCTCACGCAGTCCGGAAAATGAGATGGTACGCGAATGGAAAGATAAATACAAACCCAGCGAATGGAGTTACTATCTGATGATGCATCCTACTGATCTAGAAGAATACGGGCATCCGGTCAAGCTTCCGGTCGCTCTGGAGTCTCAAAAAGAGGTGAGGCGCGCGAGCGGGGCTCTTATCATCCTACAGATACAGCAGCCTCTGATGGCCTTCCTCGTCAAAATCTGCCTTGAGCTACTTCCCGACGTAGAAATCAGTCTGGAGAGGATCACGGCCTTCTTCCAAGCCTCCGAGGACCTCGAGCCCCTTGCGACCTTCTACCAAGCCCCCAAACAGCCCGAGCCCCCCGAAATAAGGACGACAAAAGAAGATGGATGGGACTCGGCTTTCGCACTAGCCCAAAAAATCCCATACTCCGTCCCACACTGGACCGACTTTGATACAATCATGTCCTCTATAGCGGCTAGGATACACGAGTGGAAGGACCATGCCTGGGCTATGCGCGATGATCCATCCTATTTCACTAATGCTGTTGGCGAGTTCTGTAAGTGGGATGCGCCGTGAGGAGCATCGGTTGAATCACGCTGACTCGATGCATGTAGATGAACACAGCCCTGTACATCTTTTGGACAAGAAGGGAAGGAAAAGCCCCCAACTTACTGATCCAGCCCTTCAAAAACACCTTTGGCACGTTAAGATATACGTGATCATAATGGATCAATACAGATATCTTACCATGTGGCATGCTGCACAGCTTGCTCTACACACGGTTATTCAGATGCTGTTGGAACGGGTGAAGAACCAAGAAGAGCTTGATGCATGGGTGGAGGCTGTCGCGTCGTTGAAGGATTTACTTGATATGCGCCTTATCAAAACCCTAGCTCCACGGTTGCCTCATTACCTCGTTGGCTCACCACCGGTGCGCGGCATGTTCGTATGTGACCATACAGTTCCAGAGGAAGTACCCCTCCTTGAAGACCCGAGCTCTGTTGGCAAAGACTATTTGATTTGGCTGTGTTCCTTGCTCTGGTCTAGGGAAGGTCTTGGGGTTCCTCATATTGTAGTCAGGGAAATGGCTCGAGTCATACAACAGGACAAGGACCAGAAGTACAGAATTACACCCTTGGTCGCACAGGTCAGTTATTACCCATGTAAGAAGTGCGTATGAGATAGCCAATGACCTCGTACACGTTGGTAGCTCGTGTCAGACCTAGCTATTTGTTTTGAACTACGAGCTCGCCTGCGCCTGTTGTGCCCATAAGCTTTCAAACCTGATGAGCAGTACTGTACCATTGGGGCCGACCGCGACCATCCCGAGATATTCATGGAGAATACTGTGAGAAAACTAATCGAGATCTTGGACCCGGAATGCGGTCCAGAATACCATGCCAAACGCCGACATGATCTTCTCCGTCTTGGCGAACTCGGGCATCCAAAGACAATGCCATACCCTGTCGGCAAGCGAAGAACCAAAGAGAACGTAGAGATTATGCAGGCTACTGAACGACGGCTCGATGAGCTTTGGGGCAAGTTCGATGCTTACGTGCGGAAGTATTTGAATAAAAACCAACGCGATTGTCTGGAATACCTAGCGCCGTCAAGAGGACAAATATAACGGACGCCAGACTGGATAGAACCGACGAAACCTTCAAACAAGAAAGATGCTACTCCGCAGGAATACATTACGCCTCTCATACCGGAACAGCAGCCCGACCCTGTAGACCTTCCAATTCGGAGTGAGAAGCGCAAGACTAGGGGGATTGCGAATGATCCTTCCACTGAGCCTGTCGAAGCCGCAGCAGACTTGCAGCCAGTCGCTTCTGAGGGAACAAACATTCCACCTATACCGCGATTCACCGTTGGGAAAAAGACAGCACACATTCTCGACTATATTCTTCCAGCCGTCTGCAAGCTCGCATCCCGGTGAAGTCCCATGGACTGAATTCCTCTCAGCTATGAACACGATTGGCTTCTCACCCGAGAAGGTGTATGGCTCTGTATGGTGCTTCACACCGAGAGAGGGAGGTGTCATCAAGCCAAAGCAGCCAATCAATTTCCACGAGCCGCATCCCGAGGGAAAATTGAGATTTGAGGTAGCAAGGAACTACGGGAGGAGATTGACAAGGAACTATGGTATCAATGGTAGCAGCTTCATTGTCGCGTAACTGTGTGTGTGCGGACTGCTACAAGACAATGTGAGGAGGTGACAGCATGGGTTCAAGGTAGCCTGGTGTCTGCTAGTGTAGCTTCAGTGCGATTTTCTGGAGACAATAGATCCGTTTGGGGTATACAGGTAGTACAATAGGAGCTGTGTATTCGCGGTGAACGAGGATTTGTGGGATACAAGGTGACAGTGAGGGTGGACGGTGGTGGAGGGCTATCTCGTCGCGCCGCCAGACCGTCTTCAAAACGACAACACCCACACAAACCATACTACACAATCTACAAAGTCTACATAATGTCTTCCTCAATTCCGCACGTCGCTGCCGCCGCAATCCACTACGAGGGCGAAACAAGCCCAATCCGCGCGGCCAACGAGATCGAAGTTGACCTGGTGGAGAGGCGCCAACAAGTACGTTCCCCAATCCCTCTTCTTTCTCAAATGTCCAGAAGCACAATAACTAATTCACGTCCCAGCTCAAACGCGCCTGGAGGGTCGTCCTGGCTCCCCGCGCCGACGGCACCATCGGCGGGCGCCGCCGCGACAGCCGCCGCCTCGCACTGCACATGGTGCAGAAGTTCACCAAAGAAGTCGCCGAGCTCGAATATGAGCTCTACAAGTCCCGTTGCTTCGAGTGGTGGGTGGAGGACGTGGCGGCGAGGGCGGGGAGCTGGTTTGGGGAGGGTGCGTGGGGGGATGAGGGTGGGGAGAGGGATC
>Ga0265780_10009089_pt1 | contig 11969 bp, 9 predicted proteins | sample P1T30metagenome_FD_192432 | JGI IMG/M metagenome (GOLD analysis project Ga0265780, IMG submission 192432) | Plant litter microbial communities from East Loma Ridge, Irvine, California - P1 T30 | ecosystem: Environmental > Terrestrial > Plant litter > Unclassified | place: USA: California... | reverse complement strand
GTCAGTTCCGGATCGAGTTCCTTGAGCATCGTCCCGAGCGTGGCGCTCATGACACCGGCACCGATCAGGACAACGTCAACCGGCTTGTCATTGGATGGAGCGGGCGCTTTCGAGCACGAAGCAACGACGAAGCAAGAAAGGACGACTAATAGCGAGTTGCGCATACGAGTATCACCTGAAAAAATGTGTGCGATGGCCTGGCATGCAACATCTGATTTAAAAATTCGACGGCTCGGTAGTGGCGCATTCCGGAAGTAACCGGCGGCGCCATTAGAGAACGGGTTGTCGGGATCTGTCGCGGCAATCCACCGCAACAAGCCTCGGCAAACGACGCAATAGCAACGGCGATGCATTGCTGCGACCGGGTCTCGATCGTGGCGGCATCGCGGGTTGGCAAACAAGGATATAACGCGTTGACAGGAGAGTCAGGCGGGCCAGTCAATATCCCTGGCGTCCATCGAAACTGGGGGTAACTCTTGTATAGGAGTTGGGTAAGTATAGCCCAAACAAAGTAGCCTTGCTTGGGGCGGGCCCTCTTAAAAGGCCGTCTCAGTATTCAAGCGGTAGCGTTCTGCGTACTACTACTGAGGCGGTGGCGCGACGTTTGTGCGGTGGGTTTGTTGAGGTGTGCGATGCGGGGTTCAGCGGGTTTGGGACAAGGAATGATAGATACTTTCTGTCCATCCCCACTGCTATAATTTCAGTATGCAAATGCAAAGAATGACGCGTCACTTTGCCGCCTGGGTCGCATGCATTGCGATGCTGTTTGCTGCATTGGCGCCGTCGATGTCCCAGGCAATGGCTGTCATGCCGGGCAGTACCTGGACTGAAATTTGCGGCATGGGTGGCACCCGATTCGTCAAAGTCACTTCAGCGGCGGGCGACGTTTCCGATCCCACGCCATCCGATGTTGCGCATGTCGACCATTGTCCGCTTTGTGCGACGCACGCCGACTCGTTCGCCCTGCCACCGACTGCGGGATATTTCGTCCCGCTGATCGATACCGGGGAAACCCATCCCTTTCTGTTCTTCCAATCGCCGCAGCCGCTGGCCATCTGGCATCTCGCGCAAGCACGCGCGCCTCCTCTGCGTTCATGATCCTCTGCAGCAGTTCGACGTGAAGCCATGCGCAAGCATGTGCTGTGTGTCGCCTGCCTGAATGTTGCCGGTCATGCGTTCAGGTCCACACGAGAGAGAGATTTCCATGAAAAAATCACGCTGCACATCCACCATGCACGCCACGGCCAGCATGTTCTTGCTGGGACTGACAATCGTCGCTGGTACGCCTGCCGTTGCGCAAGTGCAAACAAGGCCTGCGGCGGCCGAGCCGCAGGACAACGAGATGACGACGCGCACGCCAATCGTGACTGTATGGGGCCACGCGTTGCCCGATGGCCAGCGCGCCGGCACGCTCGCGCTTGGGACGAGTGGTTCGTCGATGGACGTGCCGTTTTCCGTCGACAGCGTCGATGGCGAGCGCGTACGCGAGCAGGCGGGCACCACGCTGCAAGATGCATTACGTAATATTCCAGGAGCACAGGCCGATTCGGGTTTCAACGGGTCGCATACGCAGTTTTTCATCTTGCGCGGTGCGGTTGCCGATAGCGGTACGGGCTCGAACCGCATCTTGCGTGACGGCGTGCGCATGTCGAACTACCCGTATGTGCCAGGCTTCATCGACAGCGTGGATGTGCTGCGCGGCCCGGGCTCGGCAGTGGGCGTGCGCAGCGAACCTGGCGGCACAGTCAATCTCGTGACACGCCAGCCAACGATGGCCAATGCCGGCGCCGTGCTGGTAGCGGCGGGAGAGCATGCCGCGCGCGAGTACACCGCCGACCTGAACCGCATCCTGTCGGCGGAAGATGCCCTGGCGGCGCGCATCATCGTGACGCGCTCGGATGCGAGCCAGTGGCGCCATGTCCCCGACCGCCTGGATGCGGTCAAGCTGGGCATCGCACAGGGCGACGGGCGCCGTTATCGCTTGCGCGCCGGTGTCGAGGCCATCAACCAGACCTATCGCCCAGACTACGGCATACCCGCAGTCGATTGGCGCCCGGTGGCCATTCCTCGCGACCGTCAGTTCGGCGAACCATTCGGCGATTCGACAACGAAGAATCGGATCATCGATCTGCACGGCGACTTCGCAATCACCGACGATACCGGGGTTGCCGTCGATGTGACCCATCTGGCAGCGCACTCGACGTCGATCAAGAATCTGTTGAACGGCGCGCCATTGGCGGGGCAGCCAGCCGGCACCTACGCCAGGGTGTTAGCCTGGGAGCCTGACACCGAACGACGGATCGACAGCATTGCCATGTCGCTGACCAGCAAGCAAGAACTCGCCGGCATCACCCACAAGCTGTTCTTCGGGCTGGACAGATACAAGGAGACGCTCGACCAGCCTGCCTTGACTGTCCCGCCAGCGACCAGCCCGCCGATCAATGTCTACCTACCCGTATTCGGCCGCGTAACTGCGCCGCCAGCAGGCGTGGTGTTACCGCGTTCGCGCACGAGCGAAGATCTGACCTCGCTTGCTGCCTCTGCGCAAGACCAGATCGATCTTGCGGCCTGGTCACTCGTCGCGGGCCTGCGCTACACGGACCAGCAGTTCATGTATGGCGCCGTAGGCACGCTGCCAGTGGACGAGTCCCGCTGGTCGCCGAAACTGGGTGTGCTGTATCGCGTCTTGTACGCCAATATCGCGTCCGGCATGTCGCCAAACCAGGTGTCGTCGTCATCGAACCGGTCGCTGCCTTCGCGCGTTTCCAGGCAAACGGAAGTGGGCTGGAAATCGCTGTGGCTGGAAGGAATTTTGATGGGGGATATCGCCCTGTATCGTCTGCAGCAGACCAATATGATTTCGGCCGATCAGAGCACGCCGGCAAATAACTTCGACTTCACCGTCGACGGCTCCGCCCGTTCGCAAGGCATCGAGGCATCGCTGACCGGATCAGTCGCCGCGAACCTGGACGTTGCGGCAACCTATGCGTACACGGACGCTGCCTATCGGCAGAATGCCGTGTATGGCGGCAAACGCGTGCCCAACGTGGCGCGCCATGCGATGACCTTGTGGGGCCAATACCGCTGGAACGACGCCTGGAAAACCGGCGCGGGCCTTTACCTGCAAGGGGCGCGCTTTGCCGATGAGGCAAACGGCACGACGCTGCCGGGCTACGGCCGCTTCGACGCCACACACACCTGGGCCAGAAAGCTCGGGCAAGGTCAGTCGATCGAGGTGCAACTGGCGCTACGTAATGCGTTCGACCAGCATTATTTTGTGTCGAGCCACTTGCATGTATCGCGCTGGATCATGCCGGGCGAGGGGCGCAACGTCAGGCTGACCGGTACTTACCGGTTCTGACCGGGATAGCCCGCATTGAATCCGGTGGATGCGGGCGCATATAGGATGTTTGCTATGGGATGCGATATCGATGACGACGACCACCAGTTTGCATGCCGAATCGCCACCGCAGGTCCTGATCATTGACGGCGCCAACATCCGGGACATCGCTTCATTGTATGACGAGATCAACCGCGTTTTTATGGTGGGCGAGGTCTGGCAGCTTGGCGCCAGCCTGGATGGACTGGATGACATGCTCTACGGTGGTTATGGGGTCCTGCGCGGCAAGTCGCCAGCGATCGTCGTCTGGCAGCAGATGGACAGCAGTCGTAGCGCCCTTGGCGTCGAGGCGACCCGTGCTTACTATCTCGCAAAGCTGGAGCATCCGCAGGTGTTCAAACCTGGCCCGATTCACGCGGCATTGGCGCGCCTTGAGCAGGATGGGCCGACTTACTTTGATCTGGTGATGCAGGTGTTTGCTGATCATCCGAACATCACATTGCGCGCGGCCAATCGATTATGCTTTCCCTACCCTTGCCACGACAGGCCCTAGTCTAGTCAACAATTGCCGGGCAGGCGGATGGACGTATGCAGCTGGACCTCATTGCTAGATGCTTCTCTGTAGACATTCCGGAATGTTAATTTCACTTTCAGATCGTTTTTAATTCACTATTAGCTGATCATTTGGCACTTCTAACCGTTTTCCAGACTTGCCGTCAGGAAGATACAACACGGTCATATTTCCTATTCCTTTCGATAAAATTAGTATCCCATCAAACTTCACATATTGCATTGCTAATGGTTGTGTTTCGGATCTTTTTACTGCAGGAACAAGTGAAGCATACGGCTCCTTAACGAAAATTGTCGCGCTTTCTATTCGAATATTGGCTTGCCGCATAGCACCGTCGAGAAGTTGACCAGTAACGCCACCAAGAAATATAGGCATAATCATAATTAGTCCTAAGCTAAGCATCTGCGCTTTGCGTAATTTCTTTATTTTAACTCGAGTCAAATCTCCATACTCCTCGATTTTAAAAGGAGAATTTTCAGAGAGCTCCAAATTTCTTATCTTATCTCCAGCGGAAATGAAACTAGAATAAAAGAAATACATAGCAATTGACAGAATCGGCAAATTCCAATATGCACTAGAATCATGCCGGCCTAGTACCAAAATAAAAATTACAGCAAAGATAGCGAATATAAAGTACTCTAAACTGAATTTAGCGAAATCATATACTTGTAATGGGGGACGTATTTTTCGAAATTTATATAACCAAATATATAACTTTGTCAGCAGTTTACTTACTGGTGACATTGCTACGCCAAGAGAGACTAGGCTCGCTACAAACAGCACATAAATTATTCCAAAGCAAACAGCCGTTAGCATAAAAAGCAAACTGTCGCCTATTGTCAAGCCCTGTGGAAAATGACCTATCCTCAAAAAGTATCCAAGTACGCAAATACCTCCGGTCAATATTCCAATCTTAGAAAAAAACGTCATGGCTTTTAAAAGCGCTTCTGCACTGTTTCCAATTTGCTCAAAATTAAATTTTGACATAAGTTAAGCTTAGCCCTATTTACAAATCATCTAACGACTGCAATAAATTAAAAAATAGGCTATACCCAAACTATTTTTCCTCTTTTGACCCAAAAGTGTGATCTACAACCATTTTTGAGCCAGATTGATGGATATAAAGTAGGGCGCTTTTTTGAATCTACAGTAATTATCCAGTGTGGGTCTGTGTCCGTTATCAATAATAGTTCTATTTTTCGATGACATCCACAAGGGCATATAAAGCCAACGCTCCAATCTTCTTTACCGTCACGCACAATAACGAAATTACGCTCCGGTAACTTAATGGGGAGAAACTCTCCTTTTGCTACTTCAACATAGCGCGTATTCCATAAATCGTTAAAAAAATTCTTCAGACCTAATAGCAGCACTCTTAGCATTTTATGTTCTCAGTAATTAAGGGCCCTTGCTATTGAGCGCTGGCAGTCCGATTAACGGCTCCTGGGCTCCACGCGCCAATAGTGGATTTATGTTTTTGGTAAACGCAGTCTCGGGTATATATTCTTCTTCACCAGCTGCAAAACTAAGCTGCCTCCGCGAATACTTTTTGTTCGAATCATGCCTGAACGGATACATGCGAGAGATGAATTCCAGCATCATGTCGGCCGCCGCTCGCATGTTGAGTGAAATTACCGAAGGGGCCTCTTCAAGCGTACCCTTGATGTACCCATCCTGAACTTCTTGGTCATATTGCTTGGGTGCTGTACGTTTTAGAAATTCTGCACGCAAGCTAGCTTGTGTATATACGCCTCTGTCGGCTAGAGTAGGTCCACCAGGTCGCACGTAATCGATCCGTGCACACACATCAAGGATAGCGATGTCGTCGTCATTCCGGCGAGTAGGAATGCATACGCCCACGTCAAACAGAGGAATCAGAAAGGCTGATGCAATTGAATCAGCGATCTGTCTTCCTTCTTTTGAATCCACGCAACAGAAAATGACATCGGCTTGGCTAACCTGTAGCACTGCCCCCCTGTCAAAGATAGTTGTCGGAACAGGCACTGCTACATCCGGCCCACGATGAGTGGTTACAGCACGCACAAGCACGTCGACTTTTAGTTCGCCGAGGTCAGCAATACTTGAATTAAGGATTCGGTTCAGATTTTTTTCTTCCACCTTATCGTAATCCACCACGATTAAACGGCCAAAACCTAGCCGTGATGCCTGCTCCATGCAGATCGACCCGGTACCCGATGCGCCAATCACTGCTGCGGTTAAGCGATGCAATTCGCGTCGCGATTCGGCTCCAAATGCCATGGGACGTTTGTGAAAGGTTTGGTCCGCCCACCAAAGACGCATGTTCTCAGCTGCCAAAGCCACAAGTTCAAGCTTTTGCGGCTTCATATCATCTCGATACACTCTGGCTAACATTTCACCTTGTGGGAGCATGATTGCCGAACCGTGAAGCCGGCCAAGAGCCTGAAAGATGCAAGGTATCGTCAACTGGTCGCTGCGATCATCCTGCACTGAGAATTCGAAATACCCACCGGGGTGGGAATGCAAGAGAAGCAAAGACAGATCATATTCTCTTGCCATGTCGATGGCTTCTTCAATCGCCTTTCCTGGCCATCGTAAGAAGTCAACCTCGCGAATGCAATTCTCATGCGGCACAAGCAACAAATCTCGCACCATAAGTCGGAGACGGGGCCCGACACTTCGAGAGCAAAGCAAAATCGCTGCTGCCTCCAGGCCATCTCCAGGGAAGAGGTGCCGAAGCAGTTGCTGATGATGCTCGTCGGTTAGCGCTAGCGTCGATGCAGGTGACATTAGAGAACCTCTTTAATCAAAGCGGATTCGACCAGAGCAATATGCGTCATCACATTATCAACACCAGGGCGCCATACTGAGCGGCCGCCACGGTGACGCGACCAACGCTGATACTGATTACCTTGGATTGTTTCGCAAGCTTCCGTGGCTGCAATTGAGACGCCAGTCAATAAGACGCCAGCTGGGAACAAGTAAAACATATCGAGCTGGGCCATCGGATAAGTGGGCGGAACCTCAATCGCCAAGTTGACAAGACTTTGTGTATATCCAGCAGGGAGCTTGTACTCTGGCAGCAAGATCCACTGGCGCGCAGTATCGATGATGGCTTGCCAGTCAGGATAGGCACCATCCAAAAAGGCCTCATCGGCCGGCAGCAGGCAAAACTGACGTATCGTCGAAGTTCCCGACTCGCCATTGTCAACGTCCTTTGGCGTCAGGCGAACTTTCTCGATACCAGGCTGGGTCAGATCAATGTCATTATCAAGACTCAGCTCACGCTTATCGTGGCCCTCAACGATGAGGTAGATATGCCAGTCTTGTTCAGTGCTCACACCAGCTAGCTCTAAGGCTTTGCGCACCTTAATTACCGGTGTGTCCACACTCAGAGCCACGCCCTGTACATTCAACTTCCAAGTCGGAGCACGCGTGACCAGATTTTCAACACCACGATGAGATAGATTGAGTTCGTCATTCTCACGCAATAAAACTTCACCACGCTCCGGGTCAACCACGAAAATACCTTTCTCGGAAACAGCGGCAAGCGTGCGGATGACAGAGCCGGAAATAAGCGATGCCGGCCAATCGTAGCGAACGCCATCAATGAGAAAGCGTGAAGAACCCTCACTTTCAGCCACAATGAAACGGTTAACACCGTCTCGGATATTCACCGTCTCGGTTGGACGAACATCCTCTAAACCATGCGGAAGCCATTGGAGCACAGTGATCTGGGGCACCGGAGCGAATCCTGCCGCTTCCGCGATTTGCATGCCGGTTGGTTTGTCGTCGTCGATACGAACGGAACGCAACGCCAGGTCCAGACCGCAGACCAGGATATCGCAGGTAACATCTTTGGAGGTATAAGTTGGCATAATTTTCTGCTTCAATGAAGCCGTTTAACATCTAAGGCACCATTGCCTGATGAGTTAGCTTCATGATGCCTCAAAATTCTGCTTAAAGCAAGCTGTTTAACGAGATTATTTTATTGCTTGGTACTTGAACTCTATTCCGCCTGTATCGGCGACGTCCTCAAGTCGAACAATGTACCCCTGTGCTACCAAATTCTTCAACCTAGTACTTGCATTTTGAACGGAGAGACTCAGATCCTCAGCCGTCTGTGACGCTAGAACTGAGCGATTGGTTAGGACATACTGAACCAATACTTTTGCAGCCGAATTTAGCTCTGGGCCAATGATCTCAAACTGGTCATCTTTCCATATGATCAACGGCTGCTCTTTCGCCTGCGCAGCATAGTTCCAGTTGTCGATGAGATCTCTATCACTGATATCGGTAAGAAAAAACCCTTTCTGGCCTCTAAATTGCTTAGCTACAGCAATCACGCTTTCTCTCGGAAAAGATGCATCAGTAGCGTCGATCCCTGTCAACGATATGCCAAAGATGTTGTGAGAAGGATGAGCTTCGACGAAACTAACTAGCTTGCGAAAGACTTCCTTCCCTTCGACGTTTCCGAAGGGGTGCGAGTCGCTAGTGAAGTCACGAAGATATATCGTTATTGAATTCTGTTTCATTTTTTTAATTTAACCAGATTTTGGCACATCGTCAAGTAGAAAATCAAAGCATATGTGAGTACCTAAGATCTTTGTCAGACCTAAACTATGAGAGAACTTTATTTTTCCATTCACATAGTTCATTCTTAGTTCAAAGGTTTCTTGACGTACAGATATTTTTGCACTGAACTGCCTAGCGATACCGGCCGAACGCTTCAACCCTAAACCCCGAGCATCATCATCAGATTTGCTGAAACCTCCTTTTAAAAATACTTCAGTCAACAGAGCTACCCGTGGGTCCAGCTTGGAGCTATTTATTTTCTTTAGTAACTCAGGATATTTTTTTTCTAATATAGGCATTAATGTTCCGACAATTCCAACGCCACTGTCTGAAATAACTGTCTGAATATGTGGCTTCTTACCTGCGTAAGCTTGAAGGGCAGCAAACCCTGGTTCGGTCAATCCTGAGTGCTCATAAACATTTCCAAATAATTCAGATAATATTGTGAAAGCAGCTTGAGAATAACTCTTTCCAGCACATACCTCGAAACTCTCTTTTAAATTTTTTGGAATTTTTCTATCAGGTGAAATAGGATCAATTGAGCGCAGTTCTACAATACTGTTATTATTCCCCGCATAGGTCGCGGCCCTAGATTTCGTAGGACGATACGGTTTTATTTCAATATCTTTTTCTAACTGATCAAAAAGCCCAATTCGGCTGAAATAGCCAATGCTTTTTTTGCAATTACTAAAATCAATAGTAACTTTCTTTTTTAACGCACGCAGTTGATTGCAAATAGCTAGGATTCGCGCCAGCGCTTCCAACAAAATATTGCAGTCCTTTGCAATTACAAACGTAACTGCTGAATGACTCCCATCTAAAACATTCTTGTTAAGTAAAGATTCTTCGAAAATATCAGCAGACATCCAAAAACATTCTATGAATTCAACCTTCAACTCGTTATCAGAAATAAGTGACCACTGATAAGCTACATTTTGTACAAAAATACCTTTATTGTGGTGCAAAATTTTACTAACTGCAGATCTGTCTAAGCACAACTTTTCGGCAATACTTTTAGCCTTTAGTTCTGGGCAAGTACCAAGCAGAAGTTGAATTTTTTTTAACATTTATTCATTTGTCCTGCGATCATGTAATTTCCGGTATTTTATCCGATGTTTTGCTTGTTAGTTTGAATTATTGATTAAGGGTATAAAACGTCAGAAGTGACGTTTTTTCGTGACAATTCGATAGAATTTACGGCTAATTTTTATTAAATCTCAAGTCTACTGTTTGAGCGTTGGATTCGGCGTGACAGCGAGTATCTCAGGGGATATACGCCAATCAACTTGTATAAGCGGCGAGTATGCAGCTTGAGTATGCATTTGTTTAATTTTGTTGTACAAAATTCGACCGCGAAAATTACTTGCATTTCCATACGTAAGTTCTCGCCAATTCATACCACTACAAGCCATTTGTTGGATCAATCGAGTCTTCCAAGCTGGTAACTGATAGCCTAGTCGTTGATTACCTAACCATTCTGAGAATTTAACGGCAGCGCTAGATGTAATGAATGAGCAAAGTTTTTTTCTTTAGCAACATCCAAGATGTTGAATCGAAAATTCCCCGAATCCATGAAGATACAAGGCGCAAGCGGCCTAAGTTCAGATATTCGCGGATTAGTAAAATTACCAAATAAACGACAGTGGACCTCAGAATACAGAAGTTCGAAAATAGCACTTCCACTGAATGCCCTCGGATTACCCTTATCCTCTCTTCAGGAAAATTCCGGGTATCCCCTCTTTTGTCATTCCTTGCAAACATACCGGAAAATGGCCCGGAAATAGGCCGAAGTATGGCGTGAGCAGTGGCTGCAACGTCCCCCCGAAATGCATCGGTTGGCGTTGTTATTAAACGTTAGTGGCTGTCTGAAGCAGAATCAAACCACATAACTATTTTCAACCCCGGCATCATGGGTATCGCTTGTCTCAGACTTTAATTACATTCTTTTAACTATAATTAAAATGGAACTGTGGTACTCAAACCGGTAGTCGCCTTATTCCACCGTCACCGACTTCGCCAGATTACGCGGCTTGTCCACATCCGTCCCACGCGCCAGCGCCGTGTGATACGCCAGCAACTGCAGCGCCGCCACGTGCAGGATCGGTGACAGCAAACCATAGTGCTCAGGCAGACGAATCACGTGCAGGCCATCGCCCGACGTGATGCGCGAATCGACGTCGGCGAACACGTACAGCTGACCGCCACGCGCGCGCACTTCCTGCATGTTCGACTTCAGCTTTTCCAGCAGTGCATCGTTCGGGGCGATCGTGACGACGGGCATCTCTTCGGTCACCAGCGCCAGCGGGCCGTGCTTGAGTTCGCCGGCCGGATACGCTTCGGCGTGGATGTACGAGATTTCCTTGAGCTTCAGCGCGCCTTCCAGCGCGATCGGGTAGTGGATGCCACGGCCCAGGAAGAGGGCGTTTTCCTTGCGGGCGAAGTCGTCAGCCCAGGCGATGATCTGCGGTTCGAGTGCCAGTACGGCAGCCAGCGCGACCGGCAGGTGACGCATCTGCTTGAGGTGCTCGGCTTCTTCGGCATCGGTTAGGCGACCGTTGACCTGGGCCAGCGTCAGCGTCAGCAGGAACAGGGCGGCCAGTTGCGTCGTGAAGGCCTTGGTCGAGGCCACGCCGACTTCGACACCGGCGCGGGTGATGTAGGCCAGCTTGCATTCGCGCACCATCGCGCTCGTCGAGACGTTGCAGATGGTCAGCGTGTGTTCCATGCCCAGGCTGCGCGCGTGCTTCAGCGCGGCAAGGGTGTCGGCCGTTTCGCCGCTCTGGGTGATGGTCACGACCAGCGTGTCCGGATGCGGCACGCTGTCGCGGTAGCGGTATTCGCTGGCGATCTCGACGCTCACGGGCACCTTGGCCACCGATTCGATCCAGTACTTGGCGGTCAGGCCTGCGTAGTAGCTGGTGCCGCAGGCCAGGATCAGCACGCGGTCGATTTTCTTGAACACCGCGAAGGCGCCGTCGCCGAACAGTTCCGGCATGATGCCGGTGACGCCTTCGAGCGTGTCGCCGATCACGCGTGGCTGCTCGAAGATTTCTTTCTGCATGTAGTGGCGGTATGGGCCGAGTTCGGCCGCGCCTGTGTGGGCGTGGACGGTCTTGACCTCGCGCTCGACCGGGCGGCCGTCGACGTCGACGATCCAGTAGCGTGCCAGTTGCAGGTCGACCACGTCGCCTTCTTCCAGGTAGATGATCTGGTCGGTCGTGCCGGCCAGCGCCATCGCGTCGGAGGCGACGAAGTTCTCGTCCTTGCCCACGCCGACGATCAGTGGCGAACCCTGGCGCGCCGCGATCACGCGGTGCGGTTCTTCGCGGCAGAACACGGCGATCGCGTAGGCGCCGTGCAGGCGCTTGACGGCTTGTTGCACGGTCTCGAACAGGTCGCCGTTGTACATGTGGTCGACCAGGTGAGCGATGACCTCGGTGTCGGTCTGGCTCATGAAGACGTAGCCCAGGGCGGTCAGCTCGGCGCGCAGTTCGTCGTGATTTT
>Ga0265780_10009087_pt1 | contig 11973 bp, 11 predicted proteins | sample P1T30metagenome_FD_192432 | JGI IMG/M metagenome (GOLD analysis project Ga0265780, IMG submission 192432) | Plant litter microbial communities from East Loma Ridge, Irvine, California - P1 T30 | ecosystem: Environmental > Terrestrial > Plant litter > Unclassified | place: USA: California... | reverse complement strand
CGAAATAGACTGGACATGTGGTCAACAAGTCTCTGAGCCTACAGCAGGTTAAAGAAGAATTGATGAAGATCCGAGGTCACTTAGTGGATATGCCACTGAATTTCTTGATTGTACGTTGCTCGCTCTCTCGACGACCTTTCACTGATGAGACAGGAGGAGAAAGGGTTGACGGAAGCGGTAAGTCACTCCTTACCTAGAGTAGGATCATTCAGAGCTGACCCGTTCAGAATTGGCTCGCTGTGAATCAGTACACTTTGGCCCTTTATGTTTGAGCAAGCGGTTCGTGAGCGGTGAGCCGCAGCATCCTGGATCTACTCGAATCGAGGTGGCTCTGGTTGTAAGAATACTATTCATGGCTTTGGCTATATCACCGATAATACAATATGCAGTTCCGTCCCAATCTAGCTATCTACCACCGAGGACCCCTGCTTCATCCCTGCTATCACTCCCAATCCTGATGTTCATGCGACATCCCCGCTTGTGTCTCTGACGCGACCGGCGTACTCATACCACTACTAGACAGCGTCGGATTCTCATCAGGTCCACATCCACAATCGTATACCTCGTCCAGCAGCAAACAATCGAAATCAGCCTTGCCTAGGCGGGCGTTGATCAGATTGTGGACATGGCATAACCACATTGAAGCTGATTTTCGGGATGATGTCTGCCTATCAGCTTTGTTGTGATTTGCATGAGTAAGCTGACCTGGGGAGGATACTTCCTCAGTAGAGCCTGGAACTCCTGGGCACATTCACCACAGGGATATAAGCGGGCGAAGAGGTGGAAATATGATTTCAGCGCTTCCCGATCTGATGGGGTGGGTGTCTATCTGTCAACATTGCTTCATGTTCGTATATGACAGGATATACCTCTGGATAGCGCAGTGTTGTTAAGTGAAGGACTTTCCATGCCGCTCTTCCTAACTCTGCTCTGTTCGTCAGCTTGCATCGAGCTGTCACCATGCCTGACTGACTTGGCAGTTGCATTCTCCAATTTTGGCATGATAACTCCTCCCTCTAGAGTATCTTTCGAGATTCCAATGGGCTCAATCTCCGTAGAATCATCATTGATTTCACTTGGCGGAGTGATCAACTTCTCCTTCACGTCCGTAGGTTCCGCAACAATAACATCCTGCCCTTCCCAATCCCTTATTTCCTCATGCTCAACTTTCTCAATCTCAGGTGGGGGCGGTAATGGATCCCTCCAGTGTGAACTATCTATTCCTCCTTTCTCCAGATATCCCTGAGTCGTCTGAAGTATCGTTTCGCGATGAGGATAGAGTAGGTACAGTGTCGGGACGGTGATGAGTAACGTCGAAAATATCAAGAGTCTTGCTAAGCGTGGAATACCCATTGCTCTACTTGATGATATCGACAGAGGGTCACCGCTAGATCCGATTAGATTCGGGAGCAGATCGTTACGTTGGAATGATCCGAAAAACAAAGGGAGATGTGTGAAAGATGATACGAGAGATCGGTGGCGCCGGAATGGCTGGTGGCTTCTCCGAAAATCCCTTCTACGCTGTTACCAATTATTCTGAGAGCGGGAGACCCATCTCGGCGTCAGATACCCTCTACCACCGGCTGCCATTGCGAGCTTGTCTTACTGTAGGGGAAAGGCTACGGCTGGAATGGATTATGCATACGCCTCATTGGATATAGGGTGTCGACTGCTTTTACTTTTGAGGTTTGTACGTGTTGGAATCAGGAACGAGTGACCCTTTTGTCCTCCTGATCAGGGTAGTGTATACCAGCTTATGTCTTCCTTTTCTTCTTATCATAACATACCCATATACATCTTATATAGTCCAGTGACAATCTGGCATAGATTGAGAATCATCACACCTCAGCCGGGAACCACCATCCAAGGAGTGTCAAATCTACGAATACCCCCGAGCCATCTCACAACTTCTATAGAGTAACTACGCGACGCGTATCGAATTCAAATATCATCTCGAATCAGGACTAACCGAACTCTACAACAACCCTGTGTCAATTTACATTCAAACAACTACAGGATTGACACTACTTGGCAACAATAAGCATGGCGGTCAAAGGCTCTACTGCACCCGCTATCACCTCGCCACTTTTGGCTTGGCCCGCCAAGCCGACTCCGAGAAGCACACCGCTAGTTACGCCTGCTACGGGAACATTTGAGTCTTTCGACCTTCCTTCACGGATGTCGAGCGATACTTTCGGACCCTCTGAACCTAAGGATCGATGGAGTGGAGGAAAGGGCAAGGAGAAGGCGGATATGGCAGAAGACTACATTGAGGTGGAGAGGAATTATCGACCGCCGCAAAAACCACTGTCACCCCGTCAATTGGGACGAATAGCCCAGTCGTTCGGTATCGAAGTGCCCTCATTACCTACGCCGCCATTACCAAGTGGTTCACCTCCACCGAGATCCGCGTCGTCTTTATCATCCAGGCAACCCACTCGACCCTCACCTTACCTCTTGACTGTCATACCGCCAATGTCCCTTCAACCGCCTTCAGCCTCAACGTCCACATCAGGCGCCGAATCAGCGAGAAGGTGGAGGAGAGGAAGGCTCATACCGCTCCAACCGACAATTGGATCGATGCTACTAGCTATAGCCAGGGAGTATGGTCTACCATCGACAACAGGGATTCATCTATACATTGCCAGTACTCGACGTGCGTCTTCGTCTTCAATGTCGGACATTTCGGATGAACCTGGTCCAAGAATCTCACAGTCGACATGGTCATCGCTCTTTGCTTCCCAAGCTGCAAATGCGTCCATTTCTCGGTCCGACACGCCGGATGGCTCACCACGCCGAACGGGTCAATTGTTCAACCGCGACCCCCATGCCTCGAGCCCATTATCACCATGGAGCGAAATGCTACCACATCCTCGAGCACCTTTTGGTACATCATCAAATCGATCAACACCCGCAAAGACAGATTTCGCAGATCAGCCCATGCCCTTGACCCCATCCTCACTTCACTCTCGAGCCGTCTCTCCATCACCAGTAATCGCTACTATCGAATTCGATATAGATCCAGATGAAGCAACATGGTACCACGATTTCGAACTATCAGGTCGTCGACGAAAATTATCGACCGCTTCAGAAGGTGGTGGAGTGAGGGAATTGAGGCTAGTGACAAAGTATAATGATTCGAGACCACGTTTCCTGCGCGATATGGACAATACGGCGTCGGACCAGTCGTGCTCGACAATAGAGGACGGATCTTCGATGGTTAAGACTGCAGACGAGTCGCATGGGTCGGAAGACTTTACGGAAGCGTCGTCTTCTCCTGATCGAGGTGAGGACGACTTACTGGCGCCATTCGAATTGAGAAAGGATATCAGGGATGACCTGGATAAGAGGGGTTCTGCTTTGGTCATGAAGGAACAGCTAGATGATCTGGAAAGGAGTAAGTCTCAACGCTTGCTGGCATTGTCATGAGCTGATCAACAGTGATGCGACAACTCTCGCCCAAAGAGATCCGCTTGACTTCGCCTCGAGAACTGACACCCCGCATGGCTGCAAAGGTAGTCAACCTCCAATTTCCACCAGCACTTCCGCCTCGGTCAAACAATCGTCCAGCCAAATCACCACTTGTCAATTCCTTCACCGACCCTGATCTAGACTCTGCGGCCAGAGCCCAAGATATCCCTATGCCCTCACGTGCAGCATGGCCAGCAGTCCCATATGCCAAACACTCGGAATCGCCTGGATCACCTCAACTTGACGAATACTTCAAACCACCTACTCGTCCATCTGTCGATAGTCCAGGGTCCCGCAAGAGCTCATTCTCGGAGGAAACCAGGAAACGGATGGAAGCGGAACGGGAATCGCTGTCGCGACCAGTAGCGACAGAGTGGAAACCCCGTAGACCTGCTCGGCCACCTTCGCCAAACATCTCGAAACAGGTCCATGAACGTACACCAAGTTATACTCTTTCGCCTGAATTAGTGTCGAGCCTCAAATCACCACCTATCGGAGGGCCTGTATCGCCCGAGATGGAGGAAAGAAAGATCAAGCCACGATCCAATTCGATCAGTCTCAAAGGTCTGCGTGCACAGATGAGTAAAGCTGGAAATCGTGCGTCCAAGAAGGATGAGGCTGAACCAATGCCTGATCGATCTCGCGATAAGTCCGAAGAGAGGGAGACGTATGGACTCTTCAAGCAGCCTCTCGATAGTACATCCTCATTCCCGGGGCTCGACAGTCGTCCATCAATGTCGATATCTGAATTTGGTAGTGTCGACCCGACCGAAGTCGAGTCCGCCCAAGCTACAGCCTCTCTACCTGCGAAGCAATCGGGTATGCGACGACTCTTCGGCGGTTCTCTACCTTTCAAGAACCGATCATCATCCGATAATCATACCCATACCCTTGCCCAAAGCACATCACGTACAAGTCTCAAATCCCGCCGGAATCCAAGTCATGATGGAGCAAATCTAACAATCTCCCCTCCAATTCCAGAATCATTCCAGAAATACGAAAACGCATTCTCAAACCCTCGAAAAGGCAGTCAAGGAGAAGTCGGACAAATGCCCATGTCTCCGCCAAGGCGACAACCGGTCCAACCGGGCTCACCTGGTTCTCCGATGAATCTGAAGCGTAAACCTGTACCTGGGGGAGATATGGAGTTGATGAGGGATCAGAATGCTTCAGAGGTCGCGGCGGGCCTCACTGGTTCAGTCAGTTTTGGGAGTGTTGCGAGTTTCGTCTTGGAGGAAGCACCAAAGAGGCGGACAAGGGGACAGGGAGAGTATCGATAGTGTATCTTGTCTACCATTCAGAGATGTCCAGTGTCGACTCAGTGTCAGTCGCTGTTGGAATATCAAGTATAATAGTCATGCACTTTTGGCAGTCATTGCTTTCACGCTTGATCTGGCTGAGGTGCCTGATGCGAGACTTCAAGTGTTTGTGGGAGTGCACGTATCATGCATACAGAGATGTGGTGGAACACAAGTCTTTCCCCATCCGCGTTGCTAGTTATATATAGCCCTACTCACTCACCACTTGTAATCCCGCTTCTCCTCACACGACGACCACCGCCTCATCCTTCTCCTTCTTCCACTGCCCTGTTCTTCCTCCTTCCGCTTCCCTCCTCTGCATCCCTCCCCCTCCCCTTCCCTTCCGCTCCTCCTGCCCCTAGGTGTCATGTGAATGTCGATCAATGACAGAGTGAGACCGAATCAATGACCAGATCCGTCGAATGTTGAAAAAGTTGAAAGGTCGAACGCGTCACCTGGGTACAGGCAAGTGACAGAATCTCAAGGGTCTATGTCCAGACCTATGAAAGGATTGGAGAGAGTATAGATGATTGGAAAGTTCCGGCTCGCACTGAGCCAGAAAAAGTTGTGTAGTCGTCAATTGCATTATTGCGTACAGGCATGAAGGAATGATATTCGAACCAAATTCGCAATTGAGATTGTGATTCGATAGACACACGGACATACTTTTACACGTTTGATTGCTGTTTTGACAGTTTGTTGTGTGTGAGACTGATATTGAGAAGGAGAAGCCGTTATACAGATAAAAATGGAACGTTGAACCGTAGACCGAGACCGTAAAGACATTATTCGCAGAGAAGCTCGATCTAAAATTCGTCGAGTTCGGGTTTGGACAATGTCCGCGCATGTGGGGAATGGTGTGAGATTGGGCCGGCATACGTGACGCCCTTTGATTCTGAGTTTGGTGCAGATTGTGATTGCTGAACCTGAGGATGTGAGTTGAGGACATTGTCGAATACTTTGTTGATACGTGGGAAACCTCCTTGAATGACAGGAAGTGGGGTGGTAGATAGGCTTTCTCGAAGGTTGGATTTGGATGGGGTTTGGGGAGCACGATTTACGTTGAAGCCAATATGGTAGGACCCATCCTGATCAAAAGCGGATGGGGCGAGAGGTGGAGCCGATTTTGGCGGCTGTGGGAGGGAACGAACGGGAAGACCATCAGTTGATGCCCGACGATCATGTTTGGGTCGAGATGGATTGAGAGTAGAGGACTGGAATGCGCTAGGTGCCTTTCTAGCCTTGCGCTCGGATCCTCGAGACGTTTTGCGCACCTCCGGACTCCTGGAGTGTAGCTCCTGCTGCCACTGAAGTGTTAGCATAGTCTCTGATGGAAAAGACCAATGAATTCACATTAGGCGTTTCCGCAGCAACCTTTCCGGGTGAATCCCAAGCTTCACTCCTCCGCTCTCCGATCGACTCCCCAGCTTCGCTCTCGGCAGCCCAGGGCATTTGGTAGTCTTGATGAGGTAAGCTTCGGCTCAAGATTGCCAAATCGTAAGGATTGGAATTGATGTCGAAATGGGCAAGATCGCTATCGTCGAGCTTGCGTGCTGATCTTCTCAACTTGTGTGTAGCGAGTGTAGAAGCAAGACCAGAAGCTTCGGGTACTGCCTGCGTATTTGAGCCCTTGCCTTTGCGATTGGGAGTGCCTGCACTCCGACTCGCTGTTCCGGCAATTGGGTCGGTTACTTCGAAACCCTTTTCGACAGTATGCACTTTCTTCGGCCCCCTCTTTCTCGGGGTCCTACGATCGGGATGACTGGCCTCGCTAGCCATTACCTCGACCCCGTCATCCACCACCGCTTTCCGTCCTCCACGCCGGCCCTTCTTACTCTCAGCAATATCCGCCCGTGATATTGATAAGATGCCTCCTTTCTTGGGCAGATCAGATCCAGGAATACCTAGCAGATCCATCAGCTCCTCGTCGGAGACTGCGTCTCGATCCTCTTCATCGTCAGGTTGTAGAGCGGGAACCGGCTCTCGCTGATCCGGGCGCTCGGAACCTTTGTTGTGTTTACGTGGCTTGCGCGGCGTAGGAGTGGGTGTAGGTGACTCCATATGAGTGGATGGGCGGGGCTTTGGTTCGTGTGACCTCGTTCGACTGCCGCTATGTATACCGGACTTTGAGCTTGATTGTTGGCTCTCGAGCTGGTGATTACTTGGCCGAGGCGTTTGTGATATCTGTGTACGGGATGATGATGATTTGTTATTGAGCCGTATACTCATGCTATATGCATCAGCCTTGCTCCATCGTCGGCTGGTTCTCCTACTCACTCCGATATTCAATGACACTTATAGAGAAGAAGAAGGATACCGTAGTAGACCTTAGTAGCTATTGATCACAAAGGATATATCGGATCAAGGGGTAAACGGTTTGGAGGACAATAAGTCGTCGGTGTTTGCTTTGTTGGTATGAATATGGGCTTGCGAAGATGACGACAGGTGTGTGCTTGAATGGAGTAGCAGCGAGTACAGGATACTGTCTAGTATATATATGAGACCGGATACCTACAGACCACGGGAGGGTATAGGGGGAGGATTGAGTCGGGTAATAGATGTCAACAATGGCTTCCCGCTAGAAACATTGACATTAGTAAATCATCCTAATGGAATAGTAAACACTATTAAGAATTAGATTAGATTCCGCTAATAGACTCATGCTACCCTCGCGCTAGAATTCTTCCCGCTCTCTTGAAACACCTCCTCCACCTCTACAATATGGGTAACATGAGTGACCTATAGCCAACATCCCAATCTACCCCACTCAGTCCATCAGCTACAAGATGCTTCGCTATCAGACCTTCAAGTCGGTTTCAAGACTTGGAAATGCACGTCATCGATCCTCTGCAGCTCTTGCCGAAAATTTCCAACAAGACACGATCGAAGAAGATGCCTGGGGCACAGAGTATGGCGCAGGACCATCACGGCTTCCCTATCAACCGAGAGAATCGGCCAATCGGGACATCGAGACCGATTCCGAAGCCCGTCATTTCGCGCCCGCCTCCTCCGTCTCGTCTACTACACGCTTACGTCGCAATCTAGCGGCATTGCAGCATGGTGACTACAACTTCGATACTTTCACACGCAAAGCTCTTACGGCTACTCTTAATGACAAGAATGTGAAGAAGAAGCACCGGCCGTCACCACAGCCACTTTCCACCTACTCTCGCTTGGAGCTTCATACAGTCATTCACCACCTACTACGCTCACGACAACCAATTTTAGCAGCTGCTGTCATATCGCATGTAGCTTCGGTGGGAGTCGCAAGTAGACCAAGACGGCGTAGGATCTTTGCATCCCGGACTCTCGAAATTCTTTTCAGCGAGATCAAGCAGGAACCCTTTGCTCGAGAAAGCCGGTCTAGATCGAAGTGGAAACGACTCACTCAAATCAAGACGAATTTCACCTCCAACCAGCAACCTGTCGTCACCACCAGTCATACCTTAACGCCCGAATCTCAGACCCTCCTGAATTTGCTAGACTCGCTCCAAGACATCCGACAGCGACGACCTAATGGCATGTACGAAATACTGATACGGCAATGTGTAGGCGAAGGACGGCCTGATGTGGCGGCAAAGATATTTGTTGGATTAGTGGAGGAATGGGTTACCGAGGGAAGGGTAGCTGAAGGAGCGGATATCGAGGACTTTTGCGAAGGAGGTGGCCCAAGTGAGAAACTAGAGCTCCAGCTGGTTTCGGATCAAATGGCGGCATGGTGGAAGGGAGTGAGAACATGGGCTTGGCCTGGAGAAGTACTATCCCCTCATGGACGACTGGATCTCTGGCATCCCAAGAATCTGTCTTTGGGAGAAAAGATGAAAGGCTTCCCGATGCCTGTTCCCACTTCACCTCCGACGATGGTACCTGCACCAGACAACAGGCTTTTGCTCGACATCATCGACTCGTTACGATTAGACCCGGCGAAATCGACGGATATGGAGCACACGACCTCGATGCGTGCCTTAGCTTATTTGGCGAATACAGTTCTATCTCGTACACTGCCGATCTCGTCTCTACGAAGTTTGTTCCACGCCATGTCAGCCACGGTTCATCGTCCAGCCGTATATCCCGAAGGCGTTGATCCGGAAAAGATAATCCAGTCGGATCGGTGGGCTTACGAATCGTTCACGCAGATCCACCTCGCTCTGCAGTCCCTCCTGTCTGCCCCACCCATGTCGGCCAGCTCGATCAAATACGCTCAGTCCGTCGAACGCGCTCAGGCAAGCAATCCAGGAGTTCCACCCCACCCTCCACCAGCTCAAAGTGGCTACATGCTTCCTCCTCTCAGTTGGACTTCCTGTATCGTCTTGTTGCGTTATGGAATGTCGAGGCTCAAGATGCCAAGGCTTGCAGGAAGTCTTGTCGCCTACATGAAACAGGTGTTTGGCGCCGGTCACACGGCACCTGCAGCTCACAACATCATGCTGGAATCTGCAACACGTATGCGGGATGACTCGATGGCGCAGATCGTGGCCAGACCTCTTTTTGGTGATGCGATTTCCGAACAGCTTTCTCGAGGCAACAACATAATCGAGCCGTCGACTTCAACCACGGAACCACCAACCCCTGATGGGGAGCATCTAGCTCTGAGACATCCGGAGTCTCGTTTGCATCCTATCGCCGATGAACGGTCCTTGACGACCCTGATCACACACCTCAATGCTACTTCGCAATACCCGCTTCTCGAGACGCTCATATACAAGCTCATCCCATACTTGTCGCTCGACACCAAAACGCACGCGAGACTTCATACGACCCCACCGCCTACACCGCAAGCTCTGCCATTATCGCTTTACCCAGTCATTCTGTCAGGATTGCGCAAAGCTGGCAAAACGGGTCTCGCCCAGAGGGTTTTTAGTCTTGCTAAATTGGCCGAGAACGAGTTGGTCGAGTCTACGACTGCTCGACACGGTCCAAATCCTGATGCCGGATTTCCTCGTCTTTCGATTGAAGCATACACCCACATGATCGAGATTTACGCGAACGAAGTACGAGCAGCACGTCCGGGCAAAGAATGGGTCAAAGGTTGGAAACATCTAGATGGAGAGGGGGTTCACCGTCGGGATACCGCAGCCGCCAATATGGCCTGGCGGACATACAACGACGCTCGAAATCGATGGCGAAATGCCCCAAACGAGCTCGACCACACCCGATGCGCACCCAACCTCGATTTCTTCCTAGCCATCACTCGAGCTTGTGAACAGCGATGGCAGCTCAAGCAACCTGGATCTCTGGACCGTCGACTGCTTGGAGAGCTGCAGCTTGTTTCGAAAGACATGGCGGAGTTTAGGATCCCTCTCCTCGAGCGTGTATACAAGAAACTCGACTTGGAACAGACCGTCCAGTTGTACGAGGAGGACACGCGGCGGACTGAGGACGACCCAGCGATCGCCCTGGCCGAGATGTGGCTCAAAGGCGAGAACACGGAGACCGAAACGAGACGTGCACCTGCGGAGTAGTCGATACATAAACATGTCTGCTGTATATACCTTGTTGCATCGATATTGCATTACTTCTTCTCATTCGAGCCCTCGTTGTATAGACCCTCTGTACGGATATATTCCTCGATCTCCTCGCTGACCAGTCCTCTTAGGCTCCCAGAGCCTTTGATAGCCTCCCTGACACTAGTACTGCTTATGTCCTGGCGTCCCTCCTTGAAGCTCCCTCTCAGCCTGACCCTACCCTGGGCTACCCAATCCTGCACTTCTGGTCCCTCCAGTACACCTTCTTCCACTCCTCTTGATGTTTCATCTTCCCCTCGTCGCGCAGAGACCAGGTAGCAGGTCTTGAAGAATGGGTCCATCGTCTCTCTCATCCCTTTCGGGTAGTACCGCGGTACAAAGCATCGTATCAGAGTATCGGTACCGATCAGGAAACTCATTTGAACGTCATCGATCCCCTTCTCCCTCTTCAACCATTCCTGAACTATCTCGGCCTTTCCAGCAAATGTCGGTTCGTTCAACAATCCAATACCGACGCCTTGACCAGTATTGCGCTCCACTCGCTCCGCTAGAAAAGTCATCATCTCGAATCGTTGCAACAGGGATGCGTCGGTAGCTTTAAGTGTTTTATCGACATTCCGTAGTGAAAATAGTAGTAGTCGAGTGGTGTACGGATTCGTAGTATCAGGAACCGTTGGTGTCGAAGGTGGGTGCGTTGGAAAGGAGGATGATGCAATTGCTTCGTGAGCTAGATGAGGGGGATTGAAAGAAGAATCGAGTACGGCAATGTGCGGTAATGAGCTGGAATTCTCGCTGTCCGAATGGGGCCAGCTGGGAGGGGCGTACAAGAGCGTGAAGGGTGCTGAGCTCGATGTGGCTTGATCGAGCCTTTGCTTGAGTTCGTCGCGAGCTATGCGGACCATCTTGCGCATATGAAATGGTCTCAGCCTAGGGGAGTGTAGAAAGTCATCTGTGAAAGCACGATTCGGGAGGGAGTCGCGTCTGGGTTTTTTGTTATTGCACCGAAACGCAACCTGCTGGGTAGACGAAGCATAGTATTACATATTTACTGGATCTAAGTATAACACATGAGCTGCGAATTATGGATAGGGGTTGATCTCAATGTAAAATATTTGAGAGTGGTGGTATGGGATTTGGGATCGATCCCGGTTCATCAGACATTGTTGGTCTGCTCAGTGATGGAAACGAGGTGTCTGAATTCCTCTTCTCCGGCGGCCTTGCATAGACCCTGGAACTTGCCCCCTTCCTCATTGATGAGCTGGAGAGAAGTCCCTTGCTGCACGATACGCCCTTGATCCATAACCAGAATCTTGGTGCATGGCATGATAGTCTGGCGTCAGCGACTGAAATGTCTCATGGCCCAAGCCTACTCACTCGAAGTCGGTGGGCAATAATGAGAACGGTGACACCCTCAAATTGATCATGAACGACTCGAGAGATTTCGGCGTCAGTAGCTGAATCGATACTTGCTGTAGCTTCGTCCAAGATGAGCAGCTTGTGCTTGTCAAGTAAGGCTCGGGCCATTACGACAAGCTGCTTTTGACCAGCTGACAAGCTGAGAAAGTCAGTCAGGAGCCCGTGATATTATCTCATGACTCACTTCTGACCGCCAATCTCGATCTCGTGGTCCAAGTCCAAGAAGATATTCACGTTGCTCGATTCGCCTTGAATCGTGTCCTGTGATTTTGGGCCCTCATCGTCCGCAACAGCAGTGACTGAGCTAGTCTCCGAGGATGGCT